>Ga0007815_1000127_pt1 | contig 24427 bp, 20 predicted proteins | sample CryBogCBE02Aug09_FD_71212 | JGI IMG/M metagenome (GOLD analysis project Ga0007815, IMG submission 71212) | Freshwater microbial communities from Crystal Bog, Wisconsin, USA - CBE02Aug09 | ecosystem: Environmental > Aquatic > Freshwater > Lake | place: Crystal Bog, Wisconsin, USA | collected...
CGCGGTCGGTACGGAATACCGCAAGTACACCGCGCAGCAGCAGTCGGACACTCTGGCGCAGACCCCGGGTGAACTCGGTGGCGCCGGCGGTGCCGCTCCGGCGATCAGCGGTTCGTACCAGGTGTACGAAGGCTTCGCCGAACTCGTTGCCCCGCTGGTGCAGGACAAGGAGTTCGTCAAGGACCTGACCCTCGAGGGCGGCGTGCGCTACTCGAAGTACAAGGTTCCCGGCGGTTCGGGCAGCGAAACCTGGACCTACAAGGGTGGCCTGACCTGGACCCCGGTGTCGGACATCAAGTTCCGCGCCAACTACGCCCACGCCGTGCGCGCCCCGAACATCGGCGAACTGTTCTCGCCGGTTTCGACTGGCCTGACCGGTCTGGCGGTTGACCCCTGCGCGGGCACCGCGCCGGTCTCCAACGCCAACCTGCGCGCGGTCTGCCTTGCGCAGGGCGCCCCGGCTTCCAGCATCGGTCTTATCGCCAACCCGACTGCCAGCCAGGCCAACATCACGACGGGTGGTAACATCAACCTGAAGCCGGAAACGGCCAACACCTACACTCTGGGTGTTGTCCTCCAGCCGCGTCAGGTGCCGCACTTCAACGTGTCGGTCGATTACTACCACATCAAGGTGTCGAACATCATCGCGGTGCCGACCCCCGGTCAGCTGATCTCGGCTTGCTTCGGCAACATCACTGCCGCCAGCGCGACCGACCCGAACTGCACCTCGATCCGTCGCGGCCCGGTCACCGGCCAGCTCGACGGCGATCCGGCCACCACTTTCGGCCTGTTCGGCGTCAGCCAGAACCTGCCGATCGGTGCGCTGACCGACGGTGTCGACATCATTGCCAACTATGACCACAAGTTCAGCTGGGCGAAGTGGTCGTCGTCGGCGGTGTTCAACTACACCCACCGCTCGAGCTTCAACGGCACCGAGTGCACCTCGTTCTACTCGGTCAACTGCGGCTCGATCCAGCCGAAGTACCAGTGGTCCTGGCGCAACACGCTGACCTTCGCGGGTAAGGTCGACGTGTCGCTGCTGTGGCGCCACATCGGGGCCGAATCGCAGGAGCCGGCTGACGTCATCGCCAGCGGTCCGGCCTTCTCGGGCACCCTGGGTTCGGGTGTGGGCGCGCTGAGCGGCCAGACCGTGAACTTCGGGAAGATCCCGGCCTACGACTACTTCGACATGTCGGTTCGCTTCAATGTGAACGACCACCTGACCCTGACGGGCACGGTGTCGAACCTGATGGACAAGGCGCCGCCGATCGTTGGTGCGTCGATCGGTTCGACCTCGTTCGACAGCGGCAACACCTACCCGTCGACCTACGACGCGCTGGGTCGCCGCTTCGCCGTCACCGCCCGCATCAAGCTCTGATCGCGGCCGGAACGGACCCAAGGTTCGGGGGGTGGGCAGCAATGCCCGCCCCCCTTTCCTTTTGGGGCTGCGGATCTTTCGTCCCTCGGCTTGACAGCCGCGCCACGGTACGGCGAAGCAGAGGTGTGAAAGGCGGTATAGCTTGAACCCGATCGAGGCCGCGACGGCAGCGGTGCACGCGCAGACGCGCGATCCCGCGCCCTATTGCACGCTGGCCTGGGCCCGTGCGCAGGCCGGCGATCTGCCCGGGGCCATGGCGCTGCTGACCGAAGCGCTGCGCCACGCGCCGCGCGACCCCGCAGCGCTGACCACCATGGCGGTCATGCTGCGCCACCAGGGTCAGCTGCGCGAGGCGCTCCAGCATTGCGATGCCGCGCTGGCCGCGGCCCCCCGCCACATCGATGCCTGGCTGGTCCGGGCCTATGTGTTCAGCACCGGGGGCTCATTCCCGTCGGCAATTGAATGCTACCGTGCGGTGCTGGCGATCGACCCCGCGCAGGGTGAGGCCCATGCCGGATTGGCCGAATTGCTGGCCCATGCCGGTGATCGGGCCGGCGCGCGCAGCCATGCCGCCGCGGCACTGGCCGCCGACCCGAGCAATCCTTCCGCTGCTGCCGCGCTGGCCCGCGCCGAGCTGGAAGACGGGCACCCCGATGCCGCCAAACGCGCACTCGCCCCACTCCTGTCCGGTGCCACACTCGCCGATGAAAACCGTGCCGTGCTGGCCAACCTGCTGGGCGACGCGCTCGACCAGCAGGACCGCTGCGCCGAGGCCTGCGCCGCCTATGGTGAGGCAAAGGCCGCCTTTGCCCGGAGCCATGGGCTGGGCGGAGGTCAGCATCCGCATCGGGTATTTGTAGAGCAAGCGGCTGTGGCCATGGCGGCGACCAGCGCTTCCGACTGGCCCGCCGCACCCGCGCTACCCCCAGTGGCGGGGGAGGCTGCACACCATATCTTCGTGCTGGGCTATCCGCGCTCTGGCAATTCGCTGATGGAGGCGGTGCTGGGTGCGCTGCCCGGCGTTTCCGCGCTGGAGGAGCGCCCGACGCTGGCGATGCTCGACAACGGCTGGCTGGCCAGCGCAGCCGGGCTGAAGCGGCTGGGTGCACTAACTGTCGGCGAACGCCAGCAACTGCGCGCCGCCTATTGGCAGCGGGTGCAGGGCGCCGGGGTGGATACCGGGGGGCAGGCCTTCATCGATATGGATCCGCTGAAAGGCCTCAACCTACCGTTGATTGCTGCCCTGTTCCCAGAAGCCCAGGTTTTGTGGCTGCGGCGCGACCCGCGCGACGTGGTCTGGTCGTGCTTCCACACCCATTTCGTGCCCAATGCGGCGACGCTTGAATTCACCTCGCTGGAGAGCGTCGCGCGGCATTATGACGCGATGATGCGGTTGATCACTGCGGCGGTCGAGCGGCTGCCGCTGAAGCTGATGGTGGTTGACTACCACGCGCTGGTCAGTGACTTTGACGCGACGACGCAGGCGGTCTGTGCTGCCATCGGGCTTGAATGGAGCGAAGATCTGCGCCGCTTCGATCGGTCGGCAGGCGCGCGGGCTGTCGGCACCGCTAGCGCAGCGCAGGTGCGGCGCGGGCTTTATGATGGGCGGGCGCAGTGGAGGCGCTATTCCGGTCAGCTGGCTCCGGTACTGCCGATCCTTGAACCGTGGATCGCGCGCTTTGGCTATGCGGACTAGCTGAGCAGCGGCAGCGGGGGTGTGAGCGGAAGGCCGGCACTGGCGGCCACCGCCTCGGCCCAGACCACCACCTTGGCGATTTCGTCGGCATGGGCGGCGCGGATCGTGGCATAATCGGCGGCGCGGCGTTCGGCCGAATAGGCGGCGCCCGACTTCGAATGACTGGTGAAGGCGGGGCCGCTGGCCAGCGCATGCATGGCCTCGGGCGGCGCACTCAGCCCATAGTGTGCGCCAAGCGCCTCCAGCACCGCGGCAGGGTCGGCCATCAGCCGTTCGGAATCGAGGCTGGCCAGCCGGTCGGGGAATTTCGCCGCCCACTCGCCGAACTGGCGTTGTTGCGCCAGCCAGCACACTGCCGCGACTTGCAGGTCGGTCTGGCGGAAATGGTCCTCGGGGGTGAAGCCCAGCACGACCGCGTCAAGCCGGAGGAAATTGTGCAACAGCTCGCGCACCCAAAGCCGCCCGTTTAGCCCCTTGCCCGCCACCGAAATCAGGAAGGTTTCGAGCGGGGCGTAGAGGAACAGGCCGCGCGCGGCGGGGGCCAGCGATAGCAGCAGCGGCGCGAAGGGATTGGCGAGGTTCGATGGCTTGACCACCACCGCCTCGCCCGTCTGCCATGGCCGGGCCAGCAGGCGCAGCGCCACGTCACCCAGCCGCGCCACCGCCGCCGGAGGTGCGCCGCGCAGGCGGAAGCCGACCAGATCGTTGAACAGCACCGGTTCGGAGAGGCTGGTGGCGATCCCCGGTGCGTCGAGCGCCTGGCTCAGCAGGGTCGAGCCACAAAAGGCAGCGTGGAACAGGAAATGCAGCGGTGCGGCAGCGGGTCGCGCAAGGCATTCAGCGATCGGCACGTCGATCGTGCGTTCGGGAGCGGCGAGATATTCATCGCTGAGGAAGGGCACGGCACGGCGGGCAGCGCGCGGCACGGGCTGAAAACGGATCGCGTCCGCGGATTCGACATGGCGGTGCGCCAGCCACAGCGGGTCGCCAAGCACGGTTTGCGGAGCGGAAGCCATCGGGCTAGGACTAGGCCGAGCCAGCACCACGCGCAATGCTGTTGCGCCCACACGGTGCGATAGATGAGGGTTTCGCATGTCAATCAGTGCCACCAATCCCGCGCTTGCCCAGCAGGCCAATTCCGAGGGGGTGGCGGCGCTGCGCCGGGGCGATGCGGCGGGGGCCGTCAGCGCCTTCACGCGTGCGGTGGCAGCCGATCCGCACGCTTTGCCGCTCTACCTGAACCTCGCCCATGCCCAGCGCATGGCGGGCGATGGCCCGGCGGAGCGGGCCGCGCTGGAGGCGGCGCTGAACATCGATCGGCTCGACTTCACGGCCCAGCTGCGGATGGCGCAATTGCTAGCGCGGATGGGCGAGGAAGTCGCGGCGCTGATGGCCTGGGGCGCGGTGCAGCAATTGGCCGCGCAAAACCCCGGCTTGGGCCCAGCGGCGCTGGCCGAGGTGGCGGCGGGCCAGGCCTATTGCGCGGCGCTGCAGGCGCGCGTTGCCGGGCGGATCGCTCCGGCGCTCGATCCGGCGCGGGCGGAATGGTCGACGCAGGAACAGCGGCGGATCGATGCTTTTCTGGCGCGCGCGCTGGGCCAGCGCCCCATCTATCACAACGAATGTGCCGGGCTGCACTATCCCTTCCTGCCCGAGGATGAGTATTTCGACCGCGACCATTTTCCCTGGTTCGACCAGCTGGAGGCGGCGGCGGAAACGATCAAGGGTGAGCTGGAGGCGCTGCTGGCAACGCCGGGCGACCTGCTCGAACCCTATGTCCAGATGGACGAAGGCGGCCCGGAAACAGTGTGGAGCGCGCTTGATCGGTCTTACGACTGGTCGGTGGCGTACCTGTGGAAATACGGCCGGCGGATCGAGCCGATCCAGCAGCGTTGCCCGGCCACCGCCGCGGTGCTTGATGCCCTGCCTCTGGCGCATATTCCCGGCCGCGCGCCCAATGCCTTCTTCTCATTGCTGAAGCCGCACAGCCACATCCCGCCGCACACCGGCGTCACCAACAGCCGCGCGATCATCCACCTGGGGCTGGATATTCCGCCGGGCTGCTGGTTCCGGGTGGGCGGGGAAACCCGCGAATGGACGGCTGGCAAGGCCTTCGCCTTCGATGACACCATCGAGCACGAGGCCTTCAACGGCAGCGATCAGCTGCGCGCGGTGCTGATCATTGACAGCTGGAACCCGCACCTGACCGGGGCCGAACGGGCCGCGATCACCAGCTATTACCGCGTCGCAGACGAGACGCTTGGCGGCACGGCGGTGCAATAGTCTCGGCAACATTCTGATACACAAACGCGCTTGTTGTTGCGCAGGTGCTCGACTAGCTTACTGTCACTTTGCATCACCGCGCCGTTGTCCGGGGCGGACAACGGGGGGCCATTGCCTTGCTGACTGCCATTCTGCTGCTTGCCGCTGCCACGCCGGTCGTCGTCGAAGAGATCGTGGAGCCCGATCCGCTGCACATGACCGCGAAGGAAATCAACGCCTTCAACGCCAAAGTGCCGCGCAGCCACCAATATCATATCCGCTGTGTCAGCACAGTCGAGACCGGGTCGCTGGTCAAGTCGAGCTATGTCTGCCGCACCAACGCGCAGTGGCGCAAGCTGGAAGAGCGCGGAAACGACAATGTCCGCGAGACGATGGACCACTACGCCAGCAAGGCCGGTAACTCGAACTGAGCCGGCCGGGCCGCCTATTCGGGCAGACGCACCACGCGCAGCCCCGGGGTCTTGCCGATGCGGGCAAGGAAGCTGCCCATCGCGCCCTTGTGGATCACCACTGGGTCACCCGGGTCGGCCAGCGGGTCCTGCCCGTCGATCTGCTGCCAGCGCGAGCCGTCGGCCAGCACGAAGACCGGACCGGTGCGGTTGCTGTAAGCGCGCGCGATGGTGCTGTCGATCTGGGTCAATTCCTCGTCATTGCTGCCAAAGATCCGGATTGCGGGCAGGTTCAGCCCGAACAGGCTACGCTTGGTGTGGTTGACCGCAGCCCGGTCGAGCACCACCAGCTCGTGGCTCTCGGTCGCCTTGCCCATTTCGGCAGCGGCGTGGTCGAAGCAGGCCAGCCGCTGCGCATCGTTGGCCAGCTTGCGACATTCCAGCAGTGCGTTCAGCACGGCGGGCGGGGCTTCTTCGGCTACCGGGCGCGCCATCGCGGGGCCCGTCAGGCCCAACAGCAGGGCCAGCGAGAGGGGGGCGGCAGAGTGGCGGGCCATCGGCATCTTTCCATCAGTGGGGTTGCGCCATGGCTTACAGCAGCCTCCGCCGCGGTCAACCGTTGCCCCATTGCCCGATTTCCCGGTTGCCGCGTGGCCCTTCGGGCAATTGCGGCGCAGTGGAATGTCGCTAGCATGAAACCATGGAACCAAGGGTGGAAGATGGCGCGGCCTTGATCGCGCCCAGTCCCAAGCCGACCAGAGAGGATACCATCATGATCGTTACCCCAGCCAAGAGTTCGCCCGCCCGCGCTCCGCGCCTTGCTGCACTGGCCGCCCTGCTGCTGAGTTGCGCCGTCGCCCCGGCACTGGCCGCCGCCCCGGCTGCTGGCGGGCCTTTCGCCCAGCCTTCGACGCTGCCGTTCCACGCGCCCGATTTCCGCAAAATCAAGGACAGCGATTTCCTGCCCGCGATCGAGGCCGGGATTGCCGCCAACCGCGCCGAGATTCGCGCCATTGCCAACAACAAGGCCGCGCCGACCTTTGCCAATACCATTCTGGCGATGGAGCGTTCGGGGCTGTTGCTGACCCGGGTGCAGATGGTGTTCAGCGCGCTGACCTCGGCCAATACCAACGATACGCTCGACGCCGCCGACGCCAAGACTTCGCCCGAGCTGGCGGCCTTCGCGGACGAGGTGGCGATGAACCCGAAGCTGTTCCGCCGGATCAGCTTTCTCCATGCCCGCGCCGGCAAGCTGGGGCTGAAGGCGGATGAGCGCCGGCTGCTCGACATCACCTACGATCAGTTCGTCAATGCCGGCGCCGGGCTGCCCGCCGCCAAGCAGGCGCGGCTGAAGGCGATCAATCTGCGGCTGGCGACTCTGTCGACCGACTTCGGCCAGAAGCTGACCGCGGGCACGCGTGAGGCTGCGCTGGTGGTGACCGACAAGGCCAAGCTGGCGGGCCTGAGCGAGGGCGAGATCGCCTCCGCCGCCAAGGCCGCCGAGGGGCGCAAGTTGCCCGCCGGCTCCTATGTGCTGCCCTTGCAGAACACCACCCAGCAGCCGCAGATCGGCGCGCTGGAGGATGCCGCCACCCGCAAGGCGCTGTTCGAGGCGAGCTGGACCCGCTCGGAGCGCGGCGATGCCAATGACACCCGCGCGATGATCGGCGAGATTGCTCAGCTGCGCGCTGAAAAGGCCGCGCTGCTCGGCTATGCCAGCTATTCGGACTATGCCCTGCACGATCAGATGGCCAGGAACGGCGCCACCGCGCGCGGCTTTCTTGGCAAGCTGGCCCCGGCGCTGGCCCGCACCCAGGCCCGTCAGGCCGCCGAAGTGGCCGCGCTGATCGCCAAGGATGGCGGCGATACCAGCGTCAAGCCGTGGGACTGGGACCGCTATGCCAGCCGCCTGCAGGCGCAAAAGCTGGCCTTCGACCCGGGCAATGCCAAGCCCTATTTCGAGATCAACAAGGTGATGGAAGACGGGGTCTTCTACGCCGCCAACCGGCTCTACGGCCTGACCTTCGAGCGCCGCACCGACCTTCCGGTCTATCAGGAAGACGTCAAGGTCTACACCGTGCGCGACGCCGACGGGACGGAGCTGGCGTTGTTCTACTGGGATCCGTGGAAGCGCGACAACAAGCAGGGCGGCGCGTGGATGAGCAATTTCGTCACCCAATCGACCCTGCTGGGCCAGAAGCCGGTGATCTACAATGTCGAGAATTTCGCGAAGCCCGCGCCGGGCCAGCCGCTGTTGGTCAACTTCGATGATGTGGTGACGATGTTCCACGAATTCGGCCACGGCCTCCACGGCATGCTGTCGAACCAGCGGCTGCCCAGCCTGTCGGGGGCGAATACGGCGCGCGATTTCGTCGAGTTCCCCAGCCAGTTCAACGAAAACTGGGCAACCCATCCCGAGGTGCTGGCCCACTATGCCAAGCACTACCAGACCGGTGCGGCGATGCCCGAGGCGATGGCGGCCAAGTTGAAGGAACTGCGCCGGATCGACCAGGGCTATGCGCTGGGTGAATCGACCGCTGCCGCGATGCTCGATCTGGATTGGCACGCGCTGCCCGCCGGGGCCCCGCGTCAGGATGTCGACGCCTTCGAGGCCAAGGCGCTGGCGGCCAGCGGGCTGGATACCACCCACGTTCCGCCGCGTTATCGCACCAGCTATTTCCGCCACATCTGGGCCAATGGCTATGCCTCGGCCTACTATGCCTATGGCTGGACCGAAATGCTGGCGCACGATGCCTACGAATGGTTCGAAACCCACGGCGGGCTGACCCGCGCCAATGGTCAGCGCTTCCGCGACATGGTGCTGTCGCGCGGCTCGTCGCTCGATTATGCCACCATGTACCGGGCCTGGGCCGGGCACGATCCCGAGGTCAGCGCGACGATCAAGGCGCGTGGGCTCGACCAGTGATTTTCCACTCTGCAAGAGGATTACCGATGAAGAATGCCCTGATGCTGGCCAGCGCCGTGGTGGCGCTGGTTGCCGCGCCGGTGCGCGCGGCCGATTATCCCGCCGTGGCCGTACCGCCGCTCGACCTCGCGCTGATGAAGGACACGGTGAAGACCCTGTCGTCCGACGCCTTTGAAGGGCGCGGGCCGGCTTCGTCGGTCGAACCCAAGGTGCTCGACGACATCATCGCCCGCTTCAAGGCGGCCGGGCTGAAGCCCGGCGCTGCCGATGGCGGCTGGTTGCAGGCGGTCCCGACCGTGTCGATGACCCCGCACGACTTCAGCGCGCTGGAGATCGCGGGCATGAAGTTCACCCGCGGCAAGGATTTCGTCGCGGCCAGCTTCCGCCACGCCGAGCATACCGCGATCAAGGACGCGGAGCTGGTCTTCGTCGGCTATGGCATCAACGCGCCGGAGCTCGGCTGGAACGATTATGCCGGGCTCGACATGAAGGGCAAAGTGGCGGTGATCCTGGTCAACGATCCGGACTATGCCGCGGCGGACGAGACCGGCCTCTTCAAGGGGCGGCGGATGACCTATTACGGGCGCTGGACCTACAAGTTCGAGGAAGCCGCCCGTCAGGGTGCCACCGGGGCGCTGATCATCCACGATACCTATCCGGCTGCCTATGGCTGGAACGTGGTCGAATCGAGCTGGGCCGGCGCGCGCGTCTCGGTGGCCCGCAAGGACAACGCCATGGGCGAGACCGCGGCCAATGGCTGGGTGCAGCAGGACGTTGCCAAGGCGGTCTTCGCCAAGGCGGGCAAGGACTATGCCGGGCTGGTTGCCGCCGCTGGCAAGCAGGGCTTCAAGGCCGTGCCGCTGGGGGTGAAGGCCAACCTGTCGTTTGATTCGACGCTGGTCCGTTCGACCTCGCACAATGTCATCGGCATCCAGCCGGGCACGGCGGCACCGGGCGAATATGTGCTCTATTCGGCGCACTGGGATCACCTTGGCCACTGCCTGAAGGACGCGCGCGGCGACGATATCTGCAATGGCGCGGTCGACAATGCCACGGGCGTTGGCGCGCTGGTCGGGCTGGCCAAGGCCAATGCTGCCGCTGGCGCGGCGCGGCGTAGCCAGGTCTTCGTGGCGCTGACCCTTGAAGAGCAGGGCCTGCTGGGCAGCGAATACTACGCCCAGAACCCGGTCTATCCGTTGGCCAAGACCGTTGGCGGGGTGAACATGGATTCGCTGCCGCCGGGCGGGGTGGCGCGCGACTATGCCATGACCGGCGGCGACAAGAGCGACCTTACCGGATACGTCCGCGCGGTGCTGAAGGCCGATGGCCACTACGAAAGCCCCGAGGACCATTCGGAGCGAGGGCACTATTACCGCTCGGACCACTTCCCGATGGCCAAGCGCGGCGTACCGATGTTCGAACTGGGGCGCGGCACCGACCTTGTCGATGGCGGCAAGGAAAAGGGTCGTGCAGCGGGCGAGGACTATGTCGAGCACCGCTACCACCAGCCGAGCGACGAATATTCGGACAGCTGGGACTGGTCGGGGATTCTCGAGGACGTCTCGGTCTACTACCGGCTGGGCCGGATGCTGGCCGAGGGCAGCGACTGGCCGAACTGGCACCCCACCGACGAATTCCGTGGGGTGCGTGACGCGAGCCTGAAGGCCGCGAAGTAAGGGTAGGTGAAAAAGGCATCGCCGGCACGGTTCCGCTGGCTAGCCATCCCATCGCGATTGACTTTGGGTGGTTGGGCAGGGGCATCGCCGGTGATGCCGCGCCGGCGTCCAGCCGGCGGGTGCCAGAGGCAGAATCACGCGCCGGTTACACATGCCAAAAGGCCCGGCGGATCGCTCCGCCGGGCCTTTTTGTTACCCTAGGGGTAGATCAGGCGGCGGCCTTGGCCTTCGCCAGCTCGCGCTTCACCTTGACGGCGCGCGGGCTGAGCTTGGTGTCCGAAGACTTCAGCAGCCAGTTGTCCAGACCGCCGACGTGCTCGACCGAGCGCAGCCCGTTGGTCGAAACGCGGAACTTGAAGCTGCGGCCAAGGCCGTCAGACATCAGCGTGACGTTCTGCAGGTTGGGCAGGAACACGCGCTTGGTCTTGTTGTTGGCGTGGCTGACGTTGTGGCCGGTCTGGCGGCCCTTGCCAGTCAGTTCGCAGATGCGGGACATAATGATTCTCGCCTAAAGATTGGGCTTCGTTGCCGAAGGAAGGCGCGCGCATAGCGATTCCCCCCGGCAAGGTCAAGTTGCACGCGCGCTTCGGGCCCGCTAGTTCGCGTAGGGATGACCCGCTGGCCGCTTCCCGAACCGATGCTAAAGGCGCTGGCGGCCGCGCGCGCCGCTGCCGTGGCCGGCGAAGTGCCCGTGGGGGCGGTGATCGTCAAGGATGGCAAGCTGATCGCCAGCAGCCACAATGCCCCGCGCGCCACCCACGACCCCACCGCCCATGCCGAGATCATGGCGATTCGCGCGGCTGCGGCTATGCTGGGCGACGAACGGCTGACCGGATGCGAGCTGTGGGTGACGCTGGAGCCGTGTGCGATGTGCGCCGGGGCGATTGGCCACGCCCGCATCGCCCGGCTCTATTATGGCGCGTCTGACGCCAAAGGCGGGGCGGTGGAAAATGGCCCCCGCCTGTTCGACCAGCCGCAAGCCCTGCACCGGCCCGAAATCTACTCCGGCATCGGTGCGGATGAGGCGGGCGAACTGTTGCGCGCGTTCTTCAAGGGGCGGCGAGACTGAAATCGAGCCCGATGTCGGCCGCCGGCGCGCTTTGGGTCAGGCGGCCGACCGAGACGTAGGTGACGCCGGCGGCGGCGATGGCGGCGATGGTGTCGAGCCGGACGCCGCCGCTGGCCTCGGTCGGCACGCGGTCGGCGACCATGGCCACCGCGCGGGCCAGCAGGTCCGGCCCCATGTTGTCGAGCAACAGGTGGGTCGCCCCGGCGGCAATTGCCGGTTCGATCTGGTCGAGCCGGTCGACCTCGCAGATGATCTGCGCCACCCCGGCGGCGCGCGCGCAGCCGATCGCCTGTCCCACGCTGCCAGCGACGGCAACGTGGTTGTCCTTGATCATCGCCGCATCCCACAGCCCCATCCGGTGGTTCTGTGCTCCGCCCATTCGGGTTGCGTACTTTTCGAGATGGCGCAGGCCGGGGATGGTCTTGCGGGTGTCGAGCAGCGTGGCCTTACCTTCCATCGCAGTCACATATTGGCGGGTGAGGGTGGCAATGCCGGTAAGATGCTGGAGCGTGTTGAGCGCCGAGCGTTCGGCGGTCAGCAGGGCGCGAGCCTGCCCCTCCAGCCGCAGCAGCGCGGTGCCGGCGGGCACCGCATCGCCATCCTGCACCAGCGCGGTCAGCGCCACGGCCGGGTCGCAGGCGCGGAAGAAGGCCTCAGCCAGGCCCAGCCCGGCAACGACCACCGGCTCGCGCGCCGCCATTACCCCGCTAAAGCGCGCCTCGGCCGGGATCACGCTTTCGCTGGTTACGTCATGTCCGCCGCCGGGCAGGCCGACGCCAAGGTCTTCAGCCAGCGTGGCGGCGACGAAGGCCGCCGTATCGAAACCATCAAGCTGGAACATCAGTGCACGAACCGCGCGACCACGTCGCGATAGGAGCGCGAGACCTTCACGTCGGCGCCGCTTTCGAGCACCAGAAAGCATTCGCCATTGGTGTGCGGCTTCACCTGCCGGACGAGGTTGAGGTTGACGATCCAGCTGCGGTGGACCCGCTGGAACACCCGCGGGTCGAGCCGGCGTTCAAGGTCCTTCATCGTCTCGCGCAGGATCAGCGAATTGTCGGCGGTGTAGATGCACATATAGTCGCCGGCGGCCTCGATCCGCTCGATCGTGTCGACATCAACGCGGAAGATCTGGCCGCGATCCTTGATGTTGATCAGCTTTTCGAAGCGCCCGGTGGCCGGGTCGGCGGCATCCTCGACCAGTTCCTGTTCCAGCTCCTCCATCGCCTCCGGGGCGACTTCGGCGAGCACCGATTTCAGCTTCTCGGCCTCCTCGGCCAGGCGCTTTTCGGCGAGGCGCTGGCGGACCCGGTCGAGCGTGTCGGCCAGCTTGTCCTCGTCGACCGGCTTCATCAGGTAATTGACCGCATTGGCCTCGAAAGCGCGCACCGCGTGTTCCTGATAGGCGGTGACGAAGACGAACAGCGGCGGTTCGATATCGATCGTGCCCTTGACCACCGAAAAGCCATCGAAGCCGGGCATCTGGATGTCGAGGAAGACGAGATCCGGGCGCTCGGTCTTGATCTTGCGGATTGCCACGCGGCCGTTGGCGCAGGTGTCGATCACCTCGACGTCGGGGAATTTGGCGAGGCGCAATTGCAGGCCCTGAATGGCCAGCTTTTCATCATCGACGATGATCGTGCGGATGCTCATGCTCGCAATACCTCCTTGGCCGGCGCGGGGATCGCGGCCGGCGCGGCGGGGCGGGTTTCGAAGGGGATCTCAATCAGGACGGCAAAGCCGCCCTCGGCCGGCTCCATCGTCTCGAAGCGGTGCTCAGCGCCATAGGCCTGCGCCAGCCGGTCGCGGATATTGGCAAGGCCAACCCCGGTCGAGACCGGCTCCCCGCCGTCGAAGGTCATTCCCGAGAGGCGGTTGTCGGTATCGCTCGAGGGCAGGCCGGGGCCAGTGTCGGACACGGTGATCCTTAGGTTCGGGCCGACCAGCGCAGCGGCAATGGTGATTTCGGCCCCGCTTTCCTGCTGGCTGACGGCATATTTGATCGCATTCTCGACCAGTGGCTGGAGCAGCAGCGAGGGCAGCAGGCCGGGGCTGGCGGCGGGGTCGATGCGGAAGGTGGTGCGCAGCCGCTCCTCAAAGCGCATCCGCTCGATATCGAGGTAGAGCTTCAGCGTCTCAACCTCCTGCGCCACGGTCACCCGCCCCGTCGGCTCGTTGGTCAGGGTATAGCGCAGGAAGGCCGACAGGCGGCTGAGCATGGCATTAGCCGGCTCGGTCTGCTTCAGCAGCACCAGCGTGCTGATCGAATTGAGCGTGTTGAACAGGAAGTGCGGGTTCAGCTGATAGCGCAGCATCGCCAGCTGGGCGCTGGTGGCCTGATTTTCCAGCCGCAGCAGCTGGTCGTTCTGCTCCTCGATCTGGAGGAAGAAATTCATTGCGTAATAAAGTGCCGACCACGCTCCCAGCAGCGTCCCGTCGACGAACAGCGCGCCGATGAACAGCCCGGCATAGTTGGCCGAGGCGCCAAACCGGTAAAGCTGGATCACCCAGCTGTCGATGAAGGCATAGAGCGACACTGCCAGCGGTAGCACCAGCGCGGTCACCCCCCAGGTGACCAGCGGGCGGCGCGCGATCAGCTGGCGATAGACCACCGCGAGGATCAGCGAGATCGAAAAGCCGGTGATCGTTTCGATCAGCACCAGCACCAGAAACGAAAGTGGCTGGGCATTGGCGAGGCTGGACATCGCGCGCAGCAGCAGCGCACCGCTCCAGCCCAGCGCCTGCAGGCGCCAGAAAGCGCGGTTCTTGTTGGCGAAGAACGGGGTCGGGCGGAAGGGAAGCACGGCCATGGGCAGGGTTGTAGCCGGATTGGCGCGGCGGCGCTACTTCTCAGCCTTGGCCAAGGCTGCGGCCAGCGCCTCGGCCCCGACCGCGCCGGTCAGCACCTCCTTGCCGGCGACCCAGCCGGGGGTGCCGGTGAAGCCCAGCTTGCGGGCCAATGCCAGATTGCTCTCGATCTCGGCCTCCACCGCAGGGTCGGCGGCGTCCTTCGCGGCGCGTGCCGGGTCAAGCCCTGCGACGCGGGCGGCGGCCGCGATATTGGCGGCAGAGGGGCCATCGGCGGCGAACAGCGCCGCGTGGAAGGCGGGGTAGCGGCCCTGTCGGGCGGCGGCCAGCGCCATCCGTGCCGCGCTGGCACTGTCGGGCGAGAGGATCGGCAGCTCGCGGATCACCACTTTCAGCTGCGGGTCGCGGCCGATCAGCGCCTGCACGTCGCCGATCGAGCGGCGGCAGTAGGTGCAGGCATAGTCGGTGAATTCAACCAGGGTATGGCGCCCGGTGGCGTTGCCCAGCACGGCGCCGGCAAACGGCCGCTCGACCTCGGCGCGGACCGGGGTCAGTGCCTCGGCCATGTCGGCCTGACGCAGCGCCTCGGCCGCTTCGCGCAGCACTTGCGGATTGGCGAGCAGATAGGCCCGCACTGCCCCGCCGCCGCGCCATTGCGCCACCAGCGCGCCCGCCACCCCGCCGATGAAAGCGGCGACCAGCAGCACCAGCCAGAGCTGGCGCAGCGAACGGTTGGGCTGGGAGCTTGGCGTCATGGTTAGCGGTTACTTGCGTTTGGCCCGCCGTGCAATCTCGGCGCGGGCGGAAAAGGCGATATCCTGCGCGCGCAGCCAGTCGGCCGATGCCTTGGGCAGGCCGGCCATCGCCGCTTCGGCGCTGCGCAGCGCGGCGGGCATATTGCCCGACAGCACCTGCTGTTCGGCGCTGGCCAGCCGCGCGCGCGGGGTATCGCCCTCGTTCTCGTAGACGATGCCCAGCTGGTACCATGCGAAGGGGTTGTCGCGGTCGCGCGCCACAGCGGCCTTCAGCACGCGCTGGGCCTCGGCAAAGTGGGGGCCCTTGCCGCCGGCGGCGGTGGCGGTATCGTCGGCGGCGATCAGCGCGTGGCCGAAAGTGGTGGCGATCAGCGGCTGGTTTCCGGTCAGCTCGGTCGCGCGGCGCAGCGGGGCCAAGGCGTCGTTGGGCTTGCCGGCCTCGAGCAGGATCTGGCCCTTCAGTTCGAGGAAATAGGGATCCTGCGGGCTGTCCTTCAGCAGGGCGTCGGTCTCGGCCATCGCCTTGTCGAGGAAGCCGTCCTTGTGCCAGGCATAGGCGCGGGCATAGCGCGCGGGGGTGCTGGTGACATATTCGGGATAGGCCTTCAGCGTCTCCGCCGGCTCGGCCAGATAGCCGTAGAGCTTGGCCTTCACCCGCTGGAACCGCGCTTCCAGCTCCGGGTCGGTTTTGTGGTTCCAGGCCGGGTCTTTCTCGTAGACATCCTGCAGGAAGGTGATCCGGTCATCGGTCATCGGGTGGGTGGAATAGAACTGGTCGTCAGCGTTGCGCGAATAGCCGTAGCGGTTTTCAAGGTTGAGCAGCTTGTGGAAGAATTCGACCGAGCCGCGCCCCGAAATGCCCGAGGCGGCGAGGAATTTCGCCCCCGCGGCATCGGCACTTTCCTCCTGCCCGCGGGTGTAGGCGAGGAATTTGCCCAGCGCGGCCTGTTGCCCCGCCATCAGCACGCCCATCGCCGCATCCGGCGCACCGGCGGCGGCAGCCGCCACCCCGAGCAGCAGCGAGAGTATCGAGACCCGGCTGGCGGCGTCCATCCCGCGCGAATCGATTGCGTGCCCGCCCACCACGTGGCCCAGCTCGTGCGCCACCACACCCTGCACCTCGTTGGCATTGTCGGCCATGCTGATCAGGCCCGAATTGACGTAGACCGCCTGCCCGCCCGCGACGAAGGCGTTCACTTCAGGATCGTTGACCAGCACGATGTCGACATTCTTGCGATCAAGCTGCGCGGCGGAAACAAGCGGGCCCGCCATGTCGCGGAACAGTGCTTCGGTCTCGGCGTCGCGCAGGATCGACTGGGCCAGCACGGGCGTGGGCAGCAGTGCTGCGGCAAGCAGCGGCAGCAGGCGGGCGAAGCGAGGGTGCACCATTAAGCCAAGGCTAGCACGCCCGGGGCTGAACCGCGCCTGAAGAATTGTGGCGAAGCGCCTTATCCGATCAGCTTCTTTGCCGCGCGTTCCAGCAGCGCCAGTTCGGGGGCCTCGCCCAGCAGGGCAATGCTGCCGTCGGGCAGGCGGCGGGCGACCAGCACGGTGAATTCGTCCGCACCGGCGGCGAATTCGGCCAGCTGGCGTTCGGGCAGGCGGCGCAATTTGCGCGCGAGGCCGGGGCGCGGCTGGGTGCGGGGGGGCAGGCTGACGCGGCCTTCCTCGGCCCGGCGCAGCTTGCGCTCAGCGGCGACCACGGCCTTCAGGCCGCCGGGTGCGCGGGCGAGGTGTTCGGCCAGTGCCCCGGTGGTCAGCGCGAGGCGCTGGGCGGCGCTGAGCACGGCGGCGAATTCGGCCAGCCGGGTTTTGTCGTAGTCAGTGCCAAAAACCAGCTTCACCACCGGCGTGAAGGGCGCGCGATCCTGCATGGCAAGGCCGGCTTCGGCCAGCACCTTTGCGAATTCATGATGTTCCTCGGCCCCGGCCAGCGCGACGTCCCACGCCCGCGACACGGCGGCATAAAGCGCGATGCGGCTACGCTCGTCGGCGCTGTGGGTGGCCAGCGCCAGCGCGCGCGCGGCGGCCAGCGTCTCGCGCAGCCCGGCTTGCCCATCCAGCGGCGGGGCGATGACGCGCGCGAAGGAGGGCGCGGGCATGGCCTCGGGCTGCGGCGCGGCATCGAGGGCCACGGCGGTAACAAAGCCGCCAAGATCGAGGACATTGGGTTCGGCATCGCCGGAAGCAAGAATGTCGGCCGGGCGTTCGTCCAGCGGTGGGGCGGCATCGGCCGGGCCATCGGCCCACTGCGCCAGCGGCACCATCGATTTGGCGCGTCCGGGCACGCGCGGCGCAAGGGCCGCGGGCGGCGGCGGCGGGGCGGCCGGTTCGGCGGGGGCAGCCGGCGGCGGGGTCGCCTCGGCCAGGGCCTGATCGATCTGCAGCAGCAATTCGTCGGTCGTGGCCTGGTCGGCCAGTTCCTTCCAGTTGATCACGCCAAGGATATGGCTGATCGCCACCCCGTCCGAGGTAAAGGGCAGCAGAATTCCGCGATAGAGGATCGTCGCCTCGCGCTGGTTGACGAATTCGGCTTCAAAGCCGATCGGCGCCTGATTGGCGATGATCTGCATGTAGTGATCGGTGATGCGCGACAGCAGCGAACGGCCGGGCACGTCGGCGAGATGGCTGATCGGGGCCTTGGCATCACATTCGGCGGCCAGCTTTTCGCCCAGAAAGATGATTGCCGGGTTCTCGATCCCGTCGGAAAAGTCGAGCAGCACCGAATTGGGGGCGAAATCGGGCACTTCGCGGGCGTGAAAGTCGGAAATGGCGGGGAAATTGCTTTCGCCCAGCAGGCTGGCCCAGTGGTTGTAGGCGCGCACCTGCATGCGGCGCTCGTCCTGCCCGACCGGCGGCGGGGGCGGCTCGATGCCGATCTCCTCGTCGTACAGATCCTCGCCGGCGTCGTAGCCGGTGCTGAGCTGGTCGGTGAAAGAGCCGCGATACGAATCCATGATTTTGTCCGAAATCCCCCGGGTTCTCAGGGGTTCTCGCGCATCGTGGTAAAGTTAGCGTTAAGCGCGCGGGGGATTTTGGTGTTGGGCCGGGCAGAGCCTTTGGCTGGTCGCCCGAACCGCCGGCCGCTATCCCCCCAGCCGGGGGTCCAGCGCGAGAGCCTGCCGGCGCAGCGCGGCGCGAGCAAGGCGTTCCATTTCCGCGCGGCGGCGGGCCGGGGCCAGCGGGCGAAGCGGGGCCGGGCGCAGGATTTCGGCGTCGTAAGCGTCGGCCACGATCAGCCCGCAATCGTCGGGGCGGAAGGTCTCCTGCGTCATGCAGGCATGGTCCAGCCCGGCGGCCAGCCCCCAGTAGAAGCGGTCGCAATGATCGAGGTAGTCGTGCCACTTGCCATCGCCCAGCAGATCGGCGCGGCTGACCTTGATTTCGACAATGATCAGGTGCCCGGCGCTGTCGATCCCCATCAGGTCAGCCCGGCGGTGCGCGCCCCCGGGATGCGGGCGCAACGGCATTTCGGGCAGGCACCAGATATCGTTGCGCGCAAACAGCCGGCCGATGCCGCGCAATACCGCCAGGGCATCGGGACTACTGACCGGGGCGGCAGGCGAATCGGCAGTGGGCGAATCCATCGCCCACTCTTACGAACATAATGGGAACATGGGAAGGGCCAAGCGGGTGCGACCGCTGCTTGGCCTCAGTGTTCGCCGTGCGCCCCGTCTGGCGCCAGCACCAGCAGCGCATCGCGCGCGGCGGCAAATTCCTGCAACAGCGCCTGCGCCGGGGTATAGGCATCACCATCGCGGCTATGGACCGAGATCAGCGCGGTCAGCCCCGGTTCCATCACCGCAGCCAGATCGGCAACGCCCTGTTCGGCCAGATTGCGGCGCCAGCCCTGAACGGCCAGCACGGCTTCGGGGAAGCCCCGGATCTCGGGCGAATCCAGCTCCAGCTCGATCCCCGCCATCGCGGCCACGGCTCCGGCCGCGCGGTGCAGGGCATGCCACTGGCGCCCCAGTACGCTGGCCGGGCCACGGACCCGGGCCTGAACGGCGGGCGGGACGAAGGGGTCGAAAAGAGGAGGAACAGCGCTCATGGGTCAGGGATTTAACCTGCAAGCCCTTGCGAAATTGCTAATCCCGGGCCGACTTGGCCTGAATGGGCTGGGCAAATTCGGATGGGCCACCGTCGCCGCGCACAAAGGCACTGGCAAAGCCGGCGCGACACTGCTAACCGCGCCGCTCACGCACCCATAGCTCAGCTGGATAGAGCGCTGCCCTCCGAAGGCAGAGGCCAGAGGTTCGAATCCTCTTGGGTGCGCCACTTTCTTCGCTTGGTTGTTCAGGGCTTTGGGCTTCCCCCGAACCGCTGGCACGTTGAAATTTCCCCCCTCACTGCCGGTCGGCAAGATTTTGCTCGGCGAATCTGCGGTGCGGCCCTATTTCGAGGGCTGCACACCCGGGGGGATCATGGCGACCGTCGAAATGACTGTGCAGTCCGAACTGCGCGCGCAGAACCTGCAATTGCAGGCAACGATCAACGAATTGCGCCATGCGCTGGAGGCCGGGGCGGCGCGCACCCAGGGTGAAGTCCAGCGGGCGCAGGCGGCGATGGCGCAGGATGTGGCCAGCCTCAAGGAAACGATCGTCGCCCTGCGCGGCACGCTGGACCAGCAGGCCGTCGCCGCAGAGGCGGCGCTGCAGGCACTGCGCGCGGCCAATGCCACCGAAGTCGGGCAATTGCGCGCCACGATCGATGCGCTGCGCGTTCAGCTCGAAGCCGCCCATGCCGATGCCGCGCAGGCGCTCCGCTCACAGGAGAGCCTGGCCCACCGCGACGAGGAAAACCTCAAGGAGCAGATCAGGCTGCTTCGCGCTCATTTGGAGAAACAGGCATGAACGCCGTCGCCCCGGCCCCGGCCAGCCGCTCGTCCGCCCGCCGCACCCGCCGTGACGAGGCGCTGCGCCGTGCCAACGTGCTGCTGGAGGTCACCCGCCGCTGCGCCGCGCTGACTGATCTCAATTCGGTGCTGGCCGAACTGGTCCACCTGACCTCGCGCGAGCTGGATTGCGAACGCGGCACGCTGTTCCTCAACGATGCCCAGACCGGCGAACTCTACTCGCGCGTCGCCGAAGGCAACCTGACGCGTGAAATCCGCATCCTCAACAGCAGCGGCGTTGCCGGCCACGTGTTCCGTTCGGGCGAGCCTGTTTGCGTCAACAACCCTTACGAGGATCCGCGGTTCGACCGGTCGGTTGATGACCGCACAGGCTTCGCAACCCGCAATATCGCCTGCGTTCCGCTGCACGCCGCATCGGGCGAGATTGTCGGGGTGATGCAAAGCCTCAATCGCCGGGGCGGGGACTTACCGAGGCCGACCTTGAGCTGCTGCAGGAAATGACCAACCACGCCGCGACGATCCTGCGCAGCATGCAGTACGTCGAGGAGATCGAACGGATCCGCACCAAGGAAATGGCCTTCCTTGAACTGGTGTCCGACATCAATTCCGAGTTCGACCTGTCGCGCCTGCTTGAGCGGGCCGTGGCCGAAACGACGCAGATGCTCGATGCCGAGCGGGCGACGATCTTCCTGCACGATGCTGCCACCGGCACCCTGTTTTCGCGGGTTGCCTCGGGCGGGGGGATGGCGGAAATCCGGCTGCCGTCCTTTGCCGGGATCGCCGGCGCAGTATTCACCTCCGGCCAGTCGATGAACATTCCGCACGCCTATGCCGACCTGCGGTTCAATCCCGCGATCGATCGGCAGACGGGCTATTTCACGCGCTCGATCCTCTGCGTGCCGATCGTCAACAAGGAAGACCGCACGATCGGGGTGACCCAGATCCTGAACAAGAAGGGCGGCAGTTTCTCCGACGAGGATGAGCAGCGCCTCAAGGCCTTCACCGCGCAGATTGCTATCGCGCTCGAAAATTCGAAGCTGTTCGACGACGTCCAGCGGATGAAGAACTACAACGAAAGCATGCTGCAAAGCATGTCGAACGGCGTGATGACGCTTGACGCCAAGGACGTGATCGTCACCAGCAATGCCGCCGGCGCCCGGATCTGGAACATGACCGAGGCCGACCTGATCGGGAAGCCGCTGGCCGATGTGCTGGGCGAGGGCAGCCAGTGGGTGCTTGACCAGATCGTGCAGACGCGCACCGGCGACCAGAGCAGCTTTTTCCCCGATGCCAGCATGGCGGTGGGCGGGCTGGAAAAATCGCTCAACGTCACTTTCATGCCGCTGCGCGCGGCGGACGAGAAGTCGCTCGGCGCGATGCTGATGTTCGAGGACATCAGCAATGAAAAGCGCATGAAATCGACCATGTCGCGCTACATGGACCCGGTGATTGCCGCCCAGATGCTCGAAGGCGACGGGCTCGATCTTCTCGGCGGGGTCAATACCGAGGCGACCATCATGTTCACCGACGTGCGCGGTTTCACTGGGATCACCGAGGAATCCGGCGCGCAGGGCACAGTGCAGTTCCTCAACCAGTATTTCACGATGATGGTGGACTGCATCTCGCGCGAAGGCGGCATGCTCGACAAGTTCATCGGCGATGCCATCATGGCCTGCTTCGGGCTGCCGATTGCCCACGGCGACGACCCCGACCGCGCGGCCCGCGCCGCGATCAGCATGATCCGCGAGCTGTGGGAATGGAACGTCGTGCGCCGCGGCCAGGGCTTGAAGACGGTGGACATGGGCATCGGCCTCAACACCGACAATGTTGTCTCGGGCAACATCGGGTCGCCCAAGCGGATGGACTATACCGTGATCGGCGACGGCGTGAACCTCGCCTCGCGGCTGGAGAGCGCCTGCAAGGCCTATTCCGCCCGCATCCTCGCCAGTGAATCGACGGTTTCGCGCCTGCGGGGAACCTACCGCCTGCGCGATGTCGATCTGGTGGTGGTCAAGGGCAAGACCCAGCCGGTTCGGGTGTTCGAAATCCTCGACTACCACGATGCCGAGAGCTTTCCGAACCTGATGGACGTGGTGAACCATTTCAACGAGGGGATGGCCGACTATCGCGGCGGGAAATGGGATCAGGCCATTGCCCGCTTTACCCGCTGCGTCGAACTCAACCCCGCCGACGGCCTGTCGCACACCTACATCAAACGCTGCGAAACGCTGCGCGCCAGCCCGCCGGAAGGCGAATGGGACGGGGTGTGGGTGATGAAGAGCAAATAGGCGCCGCCACTGCTTTAGCCTGACGGCTGGCCGCGTCACCGGCCGGTTGAGGATCTGGGCCCTGTGCCCACACGCTTACCCACCGAGGCTATAAAAAGCGCTTTTTGTCATTATTTTGAGTGATTGCCCGGCCGGCCATGCGTCTGCCGGATGTTTTTCCGTGCGCGCTTCGCAAAGGGTACTCACCCGAATAGTGCAATCATAAATTATAGTTAAAAACTGCCGCTACAATTCGGCATTTTTTTAAGATCACCGAGCCCCTAACCGGTTTGATGAATATTTTTGCCTCTAGCTTTAAGGTGATTTCGATGTCGCTCGTTGTCCGGATTGAGAATCTTGCCACCGGTAAGGTTAAGAAAGTCAATCTCAAGCGTGGTGCCGATAGCCTGAAGCTGCCCAAGGGTGTGCATGTCGAGTTCGTCGACAAGGCGACTGGCAAGACCATCGTGCCCCACCTCGCGAAGCGTACCGGCGACGATCTGATCCTGTCGCTTGGGGATGGCGAGCAGGCTGTCGAGCTGCGCATGGTCGATGCGCTGCAGGGGGCATCCAGCACCATTCCGCAGGGTGTTGTGCCTCTGTCCACGCTGGCTGATGCCGGGTCGGCCTTGGCCGCGGCGCCCGATGCGTCTGGCGCGGCCGCTGCCGCCAGTTCGGGCGGCCTTGGCGCCGCCGGCTGGATCCTCGGTGGGCTGGCAGTCGTCGGCGGCGCGGCGGCAGCGGCGGGTAGTGGCTCGAAGTCTTCCTCGACCCCGGCGCCTACTACGCCCACTACGCCCACGGCAACCGCTGCCCCGGTGGTCGCGCTCGGTGCGGGCGTCAGCTCGGTCGCTTCGGCGGCTGCGGCAACGGCTGCTGGCGGTGCAGTGACGGTCAATGCCGTCAGCGGGGCCAGCGTCACAGTCAATTTCACCAATGGCAGCCACACGGTCACCAAGGCCGTGACCGGCACCGGTGCGGCGCAAGCCGTGGTGTTGACCGCTGCGGATCTCACCGCGCTGGGCGACGGCCAGATTGCGGTTTCGGCGACGGCGACGGCCAGCGGCCAGAGCGCTTCGCCGGCGGCGACTGCGAGCTTTGTCCTTGATACTGTGCCGCCGGTTGCGCCGACCCTCGCGCTTATTAGCGATACGGGTGCTTCGGCCACTGATCGCATTACGAGCAACGGCTCAGTCGCTGTCACTGCTGAAAATGGCAGCTCCGTGTCCGTGACTTACACTAATGGCTCACACACGGTTGTAAAAACTGTTGCAGGCACTGGCGCCTCGCAGGCCGTTACCTTGAGTGGAACAGAGGTCGCGACGCTTGGCGATGGTGCGGTAAGGGTGTCGGCCGTTGCGACTGACGCTGCTGGCAACGCGAGCCAGGCCGGTTCATTCAGTTTCACACTAGAGACCATTCCGCCAGCCGCTCCTGCGCCGGCCCTGAGCGCTGGTATTGGTGGGGCGACCTCTGTCGCGCTCGCAGTGGCTACCGGAGGTGTGTTGAGCCTGTTGGCTTCTGCCGGCGATACTGTCACTGTCAAGTTTGCTAATGGCGTCAATAGTGTGACTAAAGTGGTCGCGGCGACTGGGGCGACGCAGGCGGTCACTTTGACGGCTGCTGACGTGGCGGCGCTTGGCGATGGAGTGATTTCGGTCACCGCTTTCACGACGGACTTGGCTGGCAATCAAAGCCCGCAGTCTGCGGTGCAATTTACGATTGAGAGCTCGATCGACAGCATCGCCTCGCTGCAGTCACAGGTCAGCACGGCGGTGACTTCGCTGGCAAACGCCTCGTCCACGGCTCTAAGCGGGCTTTCTTCCTCGATTGCGGTGTCGACTTCCAGCGCCGTTTCGGCGCTTTCGGTTGCGGATTCGACTTCCTTGGCCAATCTATCATCGTCAATTGCTGCGTCGACATCTAATGCGGTTTCGGCCCTTTCTTCGGCGGCTTCTACGTCTGAATCGAACCTTTCCAGTTCTATTGCCGTTTCAGCCTCGTCTGCCTATTCTTCCTTGGCCGCGGCCGGCTCTCTTGCCGTTGCGTCTTTGTCGACGGCGGGTGCGTCCAACCTCAGCACGCTGTCCTCTTCTATCGGGGCGTCGACTTCCAGCGCAGTGAGCGCGCTTTCTGCCCAGGCCTCGACTGCTGTGGCGGGCTTGTCATCCTCGATCGCTACTTCGACATCGGCAGCGATTAGTGCCTTGTCGGCTGCCGCGTCGACGAGTGAGGCTCATCTTTCGTCATCGATTGCAGCTTCGACATCGACGGCGGTTGCGTCGCTGTCGACTGCCGGCGCGACGGCTTTGGCCAATGTGTCGG
>Ga0007815_1000128_pt1 | contig 24424 bp, 22 predicted proteins | sample CryBogCBE02Aug09_FD_71212 | JGI IMG/M metagenome (GOLD analysis project Ga0007815, IMG submission 71212) | Freshwater microbial communities from Crystal Bog, Wisconsin, USA - CBE02Aug09 | ecosystem: Environmental > Aquatic > Freshwater > Lake | place: Crystal Bog, Wisconsin, USA | collected...
GCATCATGCCTTTATTGATCTGCTTCCATGCTTTAGCAACATGCGACTCATCGACTGCTGAACCGGTATGAATGACAGTGCCGAGCGCGCCGATTTCGCGGGCACGCTTGAGTGAATAGGCAGTTGAAGCGACTGAATTCTCATAGGTGCTTGGCGTTGGCGAACCAAGATTGATCAAAAACGGAGCATGAACATAGACAGCAAGATCATGCTCTTCTGCCTTGGCCCTGAATGCTGCGTCGGCCTCAACGTTGGGATCCGGCATCGCCCATCCGCGTGGATTCGAGGCAAATACTTGAATCGCTTCTGCCTGGGTTGTGAGTGCGTAGTCGATGGAACGCTTGGCCATTCCTCCCGAGGTGGGGGTATGGGCGCCAATGCGTGGCAGGGAAGGCTGGGCTTCGGTTTTGCTCATGCCGCAAGCCTATCGGTAGCGGCTTACTTGAGCGTGATTGTTACTTCTGACCCGCGTTTGACCTGAGTGCCGGCAGCTGGAACTACCTTGATCACGTGCGCACCCTTGCCGATCTTTTTCACTACGACTCGAAGTTGAAGATTTTCAAGTGCGATTGTCGCTTCACTTTCGGAGAGCGAGAGAACATTTGGAATCGCAACCTTGGCAGAGCCTTGTGAGACAACAATGGTGATCGTTGATCCCGCGGCGGCAGTCGCTGGTGCATCAGGGGTTTGTGAAATGACGTTGCCAGCAGGAACGGTGTCGCTAAAACCGAAGATTGAATTCACGACAAAGCCAGCAGCAGTCAATTCATTTTGTGCTTGATCACCGCTCAGTCCGACGTAGGAAGGAACTGTTATAGCAGAGCCATTAGGAGAGGCAGAATCAGTTGGGCTGGCGCTCGATGGTGTTGGAGTGGGGGTCGCTACTGGGGCAGGACCCTGTGAGAGATAAAGCGAGACCGTGCCGCCTTTGGCTAGGTGGCCACCGCCGCCAGGATTTGAACTGAGAACTTCACCTGCAGGAATTGTTGGATCGTAATTCTTCGAAACAACTGCGCCTTTAAGACCAACACCTGCCAAAGTTGATTGCGCATCGCTGACGCTAAGTCCCACGACAGATGGAACAGATACACCGGCACCTGGCCCAGCAAATTCATACCAAAGACCAGCGATGAGTGCGATCACGATCAACGCGGCGATACTCCGATTGCGACGAACGCGCACGGAATTTCTACGTCGGGTCTGCACTGTGTTGCTCACCGCGATCTCCTCAGTTCTGCTCTTAGGTTGGCCCGATGGAGTTGAGCGCTCCACAACTGTATCGCCGATTCGTACGTGTGGGCGTTCACGTCTTGGTTTTGTTTGACGTCCCACATTACTTGAGCGACCTGGTTCAGCGATCGGCCGTACCGGAAGGTCGAGCTCAAGGCTGAGTTGCTTCTTTGATGGATCGAAGGCGGCTGCGATTGCCTCCATGGCATCTTGGAGTTCCGAAGCGTTCTTGTAGCGCTTATCAGGGTTAACCGAGGTGGCTTTGAGTACGAGCTGATCGAGTTCTGCCGGAAGACTAGGCACAAGAGTGCTCGGCGCTGGTATCGCCTCGTTCACATGCTTGTAAGCGATCGCGATGGGGGATTCACCTTCATGCGGCTTACGACCGGTGAGCAGTTCAAAGAAGACAATTCCGAGTGAATAAATATCGCTACGCGAATCGCTCACTCCACTTTGGACTTGCTCTGGTGAGAGATAGGAGACGCTTCCCAAAATAATGCTGGATTCAACTGTCATGGTTGCGCCAAGCCCACCGCCGCGCGCTAACCCAAAGTCAGCAATCTTGATTCGACCATCTTTAGAAATCAGAATATTTTCAGGCTTCAAGTCTCGGTGCGTGATGCCAAGTCGGTGTGCTTCGGCTAGCGCGCTCACAACGGGGGTCATGTATTTCAATAAATCTTGCGGTGAAAGTTTTCCTTGTTCAGTGAGTAGGTCGCGCAAGGTAAAGCCGTCGACATACTCCATCACGATAAAGACGGCAGGAGCTCCGCCGGTATTCCACCCTTGATCCTGGATAGCAACAACATTGGGGTGGGAGATCGCCGCAGTGGCTTTTGCTTCGCGGACAAAACGTTGGACAAATTCTTCGTCATTCGCCAGATGCGGATGCATAATTTTGACTGCAACCGGGCGATCAAGGCGAAGGTCCATGGCTTTGTAGATGCTGGCCATGCCACCAGCTGCTATCAGCGAATCAAGCTGATAGCGACCATCGATAATTTCACCTGTCATATCTGACACGGTTAAATCTTAGAGGTTGGACTGTCCATTCACCTCGAAATCGGCGGCAAAGAGCGTGGCTTCTGCAGCAAAATGTGCAGCCGTCTGCTCAATAAAAATTCGCATCTTCTCTTCGAACTCATCGAGATTCGCTACCTTCGCGCCATCTCGATCAAGAACTCGACGCAGCCCCACTATTGGTTCGATCTCGACCCAGATCTTGGTTTCGACGTAATCTCGAATCGCTTGTTGACCACTGCCAACGCCTTCCAGAATCAGACAATCAACAGGTGGAATGGTGATTTCTTCGCCTGGTCGATCGTTGTTCCAGTCATACGCGTTGAAAGTGAGCTCTTGTCCAGCGCGATGTGCAGCAGCAATCGCTTCAAGTGAGTGAGTGAGCTCGGCCCCGAGCGGTTCGCTCCAGCCTTGAAAGAGATCATCCATGTGAACGATAAAGGTCGAACCGCGATCTGCGAAAGTCTGCGCCATATGATCGGCGAGCGAAGTTTTGCCAGCTCCAGGCCAGCCATCAATGGTGATGATCATCGTGCGCGAATAGCGCGTACATACGCTGGTAGCGCAACAGCAAGACGTCTGCGGGTAGAGGTATGCGCACGGTGTTTAAAAATTTCGTAATCAATTTTCTCAACTTCATCAACGATTCCGCAGTAGAGCTCACTCGCTGCTTCAATACATGCGCGACTTGCTGGCTCGAGCAGCGCGATTCCAGGTTGTGCTTCGGCTTGCAACTGGCGTACGCGCGCGATTTGAGCAGCTAGCGCACTGCGAATCTCGCGCGTGAGAACACGTTCATGGAGCATCTCGTGAGTCACACCATGCTCTGCCAACTCTTGGATCGGCAAATAAATGCGGTCGCGATCAAGATCTTCGCCAACATCGCGAATGAAGTTCGCTAATTGAAATGCGGTGCCCAACTTTTCCGCGGCTTGATACGCATCAGGGGAGAGCGCTCCAAGAATCGGAACCATTTGTAACCCGATCACACTTGCGCTGCCGTAGACATATTCCATTAAGTCATCAAAGGTCTGGTACTCACTCACGGAGAGATCCATGGTCATAGAGTGGATAAAGGCTTCAAAGTGGGCAAGTGGGATATCAAACTTTTTAACGGTATAGACAAGTGCGCGACCGATGTGATCGTTGGAGGTGCCGTTCTTAATATCGGCCAGAACGCCATCACTCCAGCTCTTTAAGTGTTGCGCTTTCTCTTCGATCGAGAGCGTTGAGGCTAAATCATCAACAATCTCATCGGCGTAGCGGGCAAAACCGTAGAGCGCGTGAACGTAAGGTCGCTTCGCTTTAGGAAGCAGGAGCGTGGCTAAGTAATAGGTCTTGCCATGCAGTGAGTTCAGGCGTTTGCACTCGGCAAAAGAGGCGCGTAAATCCGGGTCGGTGATTCCGGCCGCCGTGAGCTCATCCATAACGGATTACTTTACGGGACCGACGATACGTTCTGCCGCCAAGCGACCACTGATCAGCACCATCGGCACACCAACACCAGGTTGAGTTCCTGAGCCGACGAAGACCACATTCTCAAAACCCTTTGCCATATTGGCGGGTCTAAAGGGACCGGTTTGGAAGAAGGTATGAGCGCTGGCAAACGGTGCTCCGCGTTCCATACCTTGGGCCTGCCAATCGAGCGGAGTTGTCATGTGTTCGACTTCGATGGAGTCGGCAAAGTCGGTATAGCCACGTTCTTCCATAGTGCGAAGCATCGAGTCGCGATAGCGCGCACCCTCCTTCTTCCAATCAATATCAGCATCCAAGTTAGGAGTAGGGAAGAGGATGTAATACGAACTCTTGCCCGTAGGAGCTAAATCTGGATCATCGTGAGTTGGCACGGTAACCAACAAACTCGGATCGCTCATCAAGGTCTTCTTGTTGATCAATTCGTCAAAGACGCCGTCCCATGATTCGCCAAAGTGAATATTGTGATGTGCGAGGCGATCGTACTTTTTGGAGGTTCCAACCAAGAGCGTGACACAAGACGGTGAATAGTTCAGCTTGGCAACCTTGCGCGGCTCGTTGCCTAGCAACTCTTTCCATGCAATCGGTAGATCAGGGTTGAGAACAACAACGTCGCATTCAATTCTCTCACCCTTGTCGGTGAGAACTGCCTTCGCTCTACCGCCAGAATGTTCAATCGATGTGACCGTCTGTCCATATTTAAATTCGACGCCATTCTTGGCAGCAGCGCCCGCTAGAGCACGTGGTACAGCATGCATTCCACCCTTAGGGAAGAAGACGCCGTTGACCGAATCCATATATGCGATGACTGCATAAATTGCTAAGGCTTGCTGTGGGCTGACACCCGCATACATGGCTTGGAATGAGTAGACCTTCTGGGTCCGTGGATCTTTGAGGAATTGATTGACCTTGGGAGCCAAGCGGCGCATACCGCCAAGAGCTACCAACTTTGCCAAATTCGGGGTGAGCAAGTTGAAGGGTGAATCGATATTGCGATCGATGAAATCATTCATCTCATACTTATAAAGCTTGGTAACAAAATCTACATATTTTCCATAACCAAGTGCTTCGCTGCTTCCGATGGTCTTTTCAATCTCGGCTTGCATTCTGGTGGTGTCAGCGTGCACATCCAGAGTCGATCCATCGTGATAGAAAGCGCGATAGAGCGGATCGAGTGGAATGAGTTCGAGCCAATCTTCCAGTTGCTCACCGACACAACCCAAGGCGTCGCGGATGAGATCTGGCATGGTCAAAACAGTTGGACCCGTATCGAAGGCGTAGCCATCTTTCTGAAGCAAGCCATTGCGGCCACCTGGAACGCTTTCGCGTTCAACGACAGTAACTTTGCGACCAGCGCCAGCTAGGCGAAGCGCGGTACTCAGGCCGCCAAGGCCTGCGCCAACAATAACAACGTGATCGGTAGGACCGGTGACTTTTTTCATCGAGTTAGGCGGTCCGCTTGGTAGCGGCCTGCGCCATTTGTTCGAGCATTGTTGAGGCCATGTTGCTAATTTCACCACTCTTTAGCGCTGCGTGCGCGTTGAAAGTCATCTCCTCGATGAGTTTTTCAACACGTGCTAACGCTCCAGTCTCCACGATCACTTGGCGCAGGGCTTCTACGCCAGCGTTATCAAGATCTGGCTTGCCAAAATATTGGTCAAAGAGAGCTCGTTGCGCAGGTGAGGCTTCATTGAGAGTGGCCGCAATGAGGACGGTGCGCTTTCCTTCCCGCAGGTCATCGCCAGCAGGTTTGCCGGTCTCTTTCGGATCACCAAAAACTCCGATGACATCATCGCGCAATTGGAACGCTTCACCGAGTGGCAGGCCATAGCGAGAGTAGGTGGCATACACGGCTGGAGTTGCAGCCGGCGCGAGTGCAGCGCCAAAGTGAAGCGGGCGTTCAATGCTGTACTTGCCAGATTTGTAGCGAGCTACTTTGAGAGAACGTTCCACGCTTTCACTAGCGAGGGCTTGTTCATAAATATCGAGGTATTGACCGGCCATCAGCTCTACCCGCATCTCGTCATAGACAGGGAGTGCTTGGAGAATGTGCTTAGGGTTCATCCCAGATTCATGCAGCATCTTTGCTGCCCAAATGAGTGCCAGATCACCCAACAAAATTGCTGATGCCACACCAAATTGAGGTGCGCTGCCCGAAAGTTTTTCGCTCTGATGCAGCGCTTCAAATTGTTTATGAATTGATGCAGTACCTCGACGAGTGTCAGATCCATCCATGACATCGTCATGAATCAAGGCGCAGACATGCACGAGTTCTAGCGCTGAGAGCGCGGTGATGCTCTGCGCTGTGATTTCTCCGCCAGCTCCGATGTGGCCAATGGCCGCAAAGAGTGGACGAAGTCGCTTGCCGCTATCGAGCAGGAAGTGTCCAAGCGATGTGCTGACTGGTTCTAATTCGCTACCTACTCGCCCCAGATAAAGCGACTCACGCTCGAAAAATCTCGCGAGACTTTTATCTATCTCTTGGCGAAGTCCATGAATGCCATCAAATTCCACGCGGTAAAGGTACCCTGCTTCCCTATGAGTACCCCAATGCGGATCGCCCCCGGGCAGCGACCAACGCTCTCGATGGAGCTATTTCCCCCTAAGGATGAGGCGGGCGAGAAGCGGCTATGGGAAGCCACCGCAGCACTGGCCACATTCAAGCCAGATTTCATTTCGGTGACATATGGTGCGGGCGGAAGCACGCGCGATCGCACAATTCGAATTGCCTCAGAGCTCACCAAGCGGACCGGAATTTCAACGGTGGCGCATTTAACCTGCGTTGGTTCAAGCGCTGGCGAAATCGAAGAGATTTTGAATCAATACGAAGCAGCCGGAATCACGAAGATCTTGGCGCTACGCGGTGATCCCGTGGGCGGACCGCGCGAACCGTGGCACAGCACTCCTGGCGGATTTGATCACGCTGATCAACTCGTGGCATTTGCGGCGCAACGCGGTAATTTCGAGATCGGTGTAGCAGCTTTTCCAGATGGCCACCCAGCATCTGATGGAAACTTCACACAAGATATTGATGTACTTCTGCGCAAAGAAGAACTCGGTGCGACTTTTGCCACCACTCAATTCTTTTTTCAAGCAGATTCATATCGCGCGCTCGTTGATGCTCTCGCCAAGCGGGGCTCACATCTACCTATCATCGCCGGAATTTTGCCGGTGACAAACGTTAAGCAACTCAAGCGCATGGCTGAGCTTGGTGGAACTCCCATTCCGGCTGAGATTGAAAAACGATTTATGGAAGTGGCCGATGACGAGGCTGCGGTTGCGGAGCTTGGAATCCAACTCGCGACTGAGTTAGCGAGTGAGCTCATCGCCGCAGGAGTTCCGGGGCTACATTTTTATACAATGAATACCGCTCGTGCTACCGAACAGATAGTCCACTCGCTGAAGCTAGGAAACCTCTATGAATAACGAAACCTTCTTTGATCGCTGGCAAGAACTTCATGGCGGCGTCGAACTTTCACCGATCGTGAAAGGGTGGCTAAAAATCTCGCGTCCGATCGCTAGCGCGCTATGGAAAGTGCGAGTAGGGGCGAACACCGTAACCCTGCTTGGAGTTGTAGCTGCGGTTCTCACATGGCGGAGCTCGGCGCATATTTATGCGCTTGCCTTCCTAGCGCTCTCATTGCTCTGCGATGGCCTTGATGGCTCGCTCTCAATTCTCTGGGGCAAGAGCGGAGTGTGGGGCGGAGTGCTCGATTCCGTTGCAGATCGACTCGGAGAATTTTTCTGGGCTCTAACCTTTTATGCGCTGGGCGCTACCTGGTGGATCATCGCAATCGCGTGGCTCGCTGCCTTTGTTCAGGAATATGTTCGAGCTCGGTTGGCGAGTTTGGATACTCCGGCCATTGAATTAGTTTCAATCTGTGAGCGACCAGTGCGCGCTGCCTTCTTAGCGGTCGCGCTTGTTATTACTCATTGGCACCATTCTTATGTGGAGAAGGTTGCGATTTTTTGGTTTACCTTCCAATTAGTCGCGTGCGCAACTGTCTCAGTGGAAGCTTTCACCCGGCTTCGTACCGTTAATAGCGTCGACGACGAGCTCGGCGCTGATTCCGACCAAGGGTAATCCGCCTCCTGGATGCGCGCCGCCTCCGACAAAATATAGATCTGTGATCGGTGATTGATTCTTCGCTCTACTAAACACCGATCTGGCGCCGTGCGAGGCGGTGCCGTAGATCGAACCGCCAGGCGCACCGGTCGCGTTTTGAAGATCGAGTGGAGTGCGAAATTCCAAGACATCAATTCGTTCCGAGACTCGCAAACCAAGTGCGTCGAGTGTGGCGATGATTGATTGCGCATACTCTGCGCCGCCGGTACTCCAATCCCAGCCCGAACCCGGGTCATGACGTGGAGCGTTGATCAACACAAACCAAGCTTCAGAGTTAGCTTTGCGCACCATCGTGGCATCATCTGGTTTGCAGATATAAATGGTCGGGTCTTTGACCGGCCTTTGCTCTTTGAAAATCGCATCAAACTCGGCATCGTAATCGCGCGGAAAGTAAATGTTGTGGTGCGCAAGCTGGGGGATTGCGCCTTCGATCTTTGAATTATCAAGGCCAAGGAGTAGAACAAATCCAGCAAGAGACTTATCGCTGGCTGCTAGCTTTTGGCGTTCTGACTTAGCGGCGCGCACTTTGCGATCGATCATTGTGTCATAGACGAGAGAGGGATCGGCGTTTGCAATTACTTTGTCGAAAGCGAGTTCTTCGCCCGTTACCAAAGTAATTCCAGTTGCTTTCCCGTTAGCAACTGTGATCGATGCGACCGGGGAGTTTCTGTGGATTTTTACACCGAGTGATTCGCACCGTGTGGTTAATGCCTGCGCTAATTTTCCGACACCACCTTGGATATGCCAAGCGCCAAAACTCATTTCGATAAACGGAATAGTGAGCAGAGCTGGTTGAGCTTTTCGTGGATCAGAACCGGTATAGGTGGCATAACGATCGACGATCGCCAGGATGTGAGGATCTTGGGTATAGCCCTGCGCGATTTTTCGAAGCGAACTCCATGGCGCCATAAATCGGAGATTACGGATTCGACCCTTCTCACTCAGAAGTGCCTTCAAGCTCGGGGTAGGCGCGGTAATAAAGGGATTGCGAGAGATGTCCCACATGACTTCTGCTCGCTGCATCAATCGGTGCCAAGCATCACCAGCAGCTTTACCGAGTGATTGATCTATCGCAGCGCAGGTCTTGGGAAGATCAAGATTAACAAAATCAACGCTCTTGCCATCTGGAAAGTTATAGCGAAAGGAGGGGTTCGTGGCAGTAAGGGTTAATTCATTTTCAATTCGCTTGCCCGTTTTTAAAAAGAGGTCTTTATAGACGGCGGGCAACGTAAAAAGGGAGGGCCCGGTATCGAAGGCGTAGTCACCGATCCATTCGGTCTGACATTTTCCGCCAGTGCGATCGGATGCTTCAAAGATTTCGACCTGATGACCAGTTTTTGCCAACCTGGCCGCAGCGCTTAAACCGCCAACTCCAGCACCGATGATTGCAATTGTGGCCATGCGCTAAATCTTACGGCCTCGCCAGGTCAGCTGGCCGCGCGATTTACCAATCCATGATGTTGCAACCAGATAGTTAAAAAGAGCGATTGAAATGAAATGCCAGAGCGCGTAGAGCGGATTGGCTCGTGTCTTTAACGCAGTTATTACTCGACTAGCCACGACGCACCCATATGCGGCTAGATAGAGTCGCCAGTGCGAGGGGCTGAAGACGATCAGGAGCAGAGGAAGAATTGCGGTCGCGGCGAGGTAGGCGTTTGCGAAGAGCGCGGTAATGGGATGAGGGAATGCGCGCCAGAGTGACTTTCGATAACCTTCAAAAAGTAGGGCTCGGTTTTCATACATCCGACAGGTGGCAACGCTGCTGCCATCGGCCACACCACCCATCGCCCCAGAACGAAGAAGCGCTCTGGCTAATTCAAGATCATCAAGCACCTCTGATTTGATGGCGTGGTGACCACCTGCGCGGTCATAGGCACTTCGAGTGACAATAAAGAATTGTCCATTAGCTACAGCCATCGCTGGTGAGGCACTGCGATGAGCAAGCCGTAGTGGGAGCGCACTCATAAACGACCATTGCAAGAGTGGTTGCACACACTTCTCACTCAGCGTGAGCGCCAGCTGCTTGGGGTAAGGAGAAATAAAATCCCAGCGATATTTTTTCATTTGAGTAATTGCTGCCGCGATGGCGCTCGGTCCGATCCGAACATCGGCATCGACAAAGACCAAGTACTCGGCCGCTGAAGCAGAGTTACTCGCAGCGAGTTGGTGACAGGCAAAGTTTTTGCCGAGCCAACCCGCGGGGAGGTCTTTTCCTTGAAGAATCTCGATTCGCTCCGAATACTCGCTCTGCGCGAGCAGCTCTGCGGTCTCATCCGTGGAGTGATCATTGAGCACAGCGATGTCGATATTTGGGCAGAGTGATTGCTGCAAGAGTGCAGCTAATGCTCCGGCAACATTCGCAGCCTCGTTGCGCATCGGGACAAGTACCGCAATTTTCTCGCTCACGGTTGTGGCATCGCGTGCTCGGACCGTGCGCATGGTTAGCGCATTAACAAGTGATAGCCCAAGCGGTAGACAGGCGAGTGCAAGCAGAATCCGCCCGAGAATCACTCAGGCTTTCCAAATCGTAATGAGAAGAAGTAAGGCGAGAGGACTGCGGCAAAGAGCACGCCACCAAAGAGCGCTAACCCTGCTCGATGAAAGAAGAAGAGGTTGCCGATGACTCCACCAAGTAATGTCCAACCCAGATAAATGTTTGGCAATACCGAACTAGCTCCCTCTTTCAACCGCTCTTTCGGAGTGAGCGCATTGAGCAAGGCAAAGAGACCAAGTCCAGCGAATAACCAGCCGACGGTATTTGAGAGCGGAATAGTTGGCGCGAACGGAGAGTGCGGACCAACCATTTTCCAGTGCCATCGTCCGGCGGCAACCATTTGTGGATCCAGAAAAACATCCCAGGCCATCACAACAAGCGCGCCATAAAGGAAGATCCACTTTTCACTGACTCGTCTGGCAGCAATGAGCGCAGGGTAAGCCATCATGCACCACGCAAATGGAACAAGGATTGGCACACCAGATATTTGAGGTCCGAGTGATGGGTCGTAATGGTAGGTACCAAATGGCCATCCAGTTTTAACACCGATCAGTTCAGCAAGAAAGCCATAACTCAGCGAGATCACCGCAAATGTAATAGCAAACTTTCGACCATAGGCAAGGCTCGAGTGCAACACCATCGCCACAGCGCCTACATAGACGGTTGCGATAGTAACCAGACGCAAGAGTGAACCGTGAAGCAGTGGATAAGCCATCTCCAAAACGATCGCAAGAAGTGCGCAGCCGTAAGTCAATCCAGCAATAAATTTGGCTGGACCAGCTTCGCGTCTATTGCGCGGACGAAATTGGCGAATGGACATGTGTTTATTCTGCCAGCAAGAGTTCACCGCGTTGCGCAATGAGCGCAAAGCGAGCGAAGAGCTCTTCGACATACCAATTCTCTTGTGCGGTCGCTTCAATCACGCGGGTATGGGCCTCGCCTTGGTACGCGAAAGCGCGTAGCGACTTAGCATCCTGCCAGAGTGAGAGCGTGCCTTGGAGACCAAGCGGCGCTTCTCCAATTCCGATCGCATGGAGTAGCCCTGGGTTTGATCGCAAACTCACCGTGACGGGTGGTACCGCAGACCAAAACGTGAGGTTCTTACGCCAGGCAATTTTCGCGCGAGTGATTGCAAGGATGGGACCACTCCAATCGCTCGCGATCTCGTGGGAGTACTCGAATGGATTACTACCAGACCACGCGCCGTGCGCTGCTAGTGGCTGCGCAAGCAATCGGACTTCATTGCGAGCAATAGCACGCCACGCCACAATATTTTCACTCTGATCAAAGCGTTCGAGTTCGTGCTCATCAATCGTGACGAGTAGCGCCCAGGTATATGCATCGGCATCCTTTGGTGTGAATGTTTGACCGCTACCCGTACCTAATAATTTGAAGAAAGAGATAGCGGAATCGCTTTTAAGCTCTCGCCGATCCGCTGACATATGTCGAAGTGCTCGTAGCACTGCAAGAGGTGTTCGCTTGATCTGCCAGATATAGATAACTGTGATCACGACTGCGAAGCTCGCATTGTTTTAAGCGCAATGGCAATTACTTCATCCGCGTGGTCCCACATCGGCGCATGTCCCGCATTGTCGATGCGCAGCCACTGGCAATGCGCAGGTGCGAGTGATCGCTCTTGTGAATGTTTAGCTGGCAAAGTGTTGTCGTGATCGCCAAAAACAATCGTCACGGGAATCGTTGCAGAAATATTTTTTTCAAACTTTCGTCCGAGCATGCCATCCCAGGCTGGGTAATAACCAGGTGATGTGCCATAAGCAATCGTGGCATCGATGCAGGTCTCAAGCGGTAATTCGCGCCAGAGTGGACTGACTACTGCAAAACCGATTCGTCTCGCCCATTGGTAACGCATGAGATATGGCGCAACGCGATGCGTAGCGACTGCGAGATAACGGGCAATCGCGCCACGCTTTTGCCGATGTGTTGCAACGTGAGACCACAACCCGGCAGGTGCTAGCGCAATAACGCTCTGCACAAGTTCTGGATACATCGCAGCAAGTTCTAGCGCTACCCATCCACCCAGTGAATTTCCGCCGACATGAACTCTGGTGATGCCCATGGCCACAAGTTCGTTTCTCATAATGGTGGCGAGAGATTCTGGGTCCATCGGGGTTGAGCTATCCCATGGACTTTGACCGTGGCCTGGCAGATCAAAGGCAATAACCTCGTACTGCTCGGCTAGCCCGGGGGTAATCATTTTCCAGGCTGTACTCGCTGAGCCCATCCCGTGGAGCAGGACGAGCGGGACCGGCGGGACCGGCGGGGTTGTGCCAGCTGTAGCTCCAGAGCGGATGCCCGTGCGCTGGTGCCAGAGCCCAAGCGGGGGCTTCTGCTCGGCTCTCTGATCGGGAATTGCGCTCACAGGAAGAGGTTACGCCAGATCGATGGGCGGCAGCCCTATGAAAACGGGAGGGGGTTGCGACTGTCAGTGGAGCCAGTTATCTTTCGAACATATGTTCGAACAAACCAATACTCCAGTACCTCCGGCAGCTCCAGCGTCCCCTATGACGAAAATGGTGATCGCCCCGGAGGGTGAACCCATGGAATTTCTCTATAAAGGGGTTCGCTTCCATATTCACAACGTGGTCTCGCGCTGGCGTGAATCCGGCGGTTGGTGGAACCGGATTGATGATGGCCGGCTCGCCAAAGCTCCGCTCCACGAGAGCATCTTCGATGATGGCGGCAAGGCTATCTGGCGGGTAGAAGCAGCACCGATCGGAGCGGTCGCTACCTTCGAACTAGAACTCGATGAACTCACCGGTCATTGGCTGATCCGCCCTACCTCCAGACCTCGTTAACTTCTAGGGCGCACCGACTTCCAATGAAAGCACCATTTATTCATCTGCAGACCTCAAGCGGATATTCATTTAAATATGGCACCGCGTTGCCAGAAGATTTAGTTGCGCGGGTAGCCGAGCACGGGGGTAGTGCGCTCGCTCTCACCGACCGCTCATCGCTCGCAGGTGCAATTGTTTTCACACAGAGCTGTGAAAAATATGGAGTCGAACCGATCCTTGGTATCACGCTGAGTTTCTTGCAGAAGAAGAACCAGATCACTCTTCTTGCGCAACCAGGATCACTCCCTGCGCTTTATCGCCTTGTCACAAAGGTAAACCTTAGTGATGAGAAAATTCTGACCTATAAAATTTTAGAAGAAGCATCTGCATACTCCGAAAAACTTATCGCGCTGCATGGTCCTTATTCGCAAGCCCAAGAAGCTATTAACGCTAGACGCTACGAACAAGCGCGCTCTATTTTTAGCGCCACCGCGGATCTCTTTAGCGCTCAGTATCTGGAATGCGTCTCGCACTTACGGGCTGGAGCGGTGCCGCTTTCTACGCCTTACGCAGCGCGTTCGCTAGGTTTTGCGCGCGACTATGGAGTGCCAGCGATTATTAGCAATCAGGTGCGAATGCTTGATCGAAGCGATGGGCCGGTTGCAGATATTTTGGATGCATCTCGCAAGTTAGTTCCGCTCTCCACTAAACATGTAGAACGGAGCAATAGCGAGGCGTATCTTAAAAATAGCGCAGAGATGGCATGGGTTGCCGATGAGATTGCGCGAGTAGCAGGAGAGCGAAACGGAAATCGATTACTCGCCGATACCTATGAACTCGCTATGCGGCTGCGACTATCACCGCGTCGAGATATTGGCTTAGGCGGAATTCATCTGCCACAGATTGCCGATCGCGGCGAACTCGCGCGTCGCACCCAGAGCGCGCTCTCACGCTATACCGGCGAACTCTCGGTTGCGGCCGCTGCACGATTAGATGACGAGCTAGCAACCGTTACCTCACTTGGTTTTGAGCCTTACTTTCTTACCGTTGCCGATGTTGCAGATATGGCGCGAGAGCGTGGCATTCGCGTAGCTGCACGAGGAAGTGGTGCTGGCTCTTTGATCTGCTATCTCTTAGGAATATCAGGGGTCGAACCGATTTCACATGGCTTATTAATGGAACGATTCTGCTCTACCTTGCGGGCCGAGCTACCCGATATTGATATCGATGTTGAATCCGATCGGCGATTAGAAATTTACGATGCCGTCTTTGAACGCTATGGCTTCAAGGGAGAAGAGACTGCTGTCGCTACGGTTGCGATGGTGGAGCATTACCGCTCCCGCCAAGCGATTCGTGATGTAGGCAGCGCGCTTGGTGTTTCTCCTATGGAGATCGATACGCTAGCAAAATCACGATCGCACCTTCGAGGAAAAATGGCAACGCCAATTTTGCAGACTGTGATGACACTTGCCGAGCGCCTCTATGGCTTGCCTCGCGGATTGGCGATGCATCCGTGCGCAGTAGTTCTTTCAGATCGAAAGTTATTGGATTATGCGCCACTAGAAATTAACGCCAGCGGCTATCCGATGCTCACCTTTGATAAAGACGATGTAGAAGCAATCGGACTACTCAAGTTAGATATTTTGGGTGTGCGGATGCAATCAGCGATGAGCTACGCCTTGCGCGAAATTGAGAGAGTGGAAGAGAAGCGGATCGAAATCGATCGCATTCCGCTCAACGATCCAGCCACCTTCGAACTCATTCAATCCACTAAAACGATTGGTGTTTTCCAGATTGAAAGCCCAGGGCAGCGCGAACTCATCGGAAAATTTGCACCAGAAACATTTAACGATCTGATTATCGATATCTCACTCTTCAGGCCAGGGCCAGTAAAGAGCGACATGATCAGACCATTTCTTAATGCGCGCCAAGGATACGCACCACGCAATTTGATTCATCCAGATCTTCATGAAGTCTTGGCCGAGACCGAAGGCGTTGTCGTTTTTCATGAACAGGTCATCCGCATTATTTCGATTATGACTGGAGCGACCTTGGCTGAAGGGGATGAGCGACGCAGACAGATGTCCACCCCCGAAGGCAGCGCGCAGATGCAGGAGTGGTTCTATGCCGCTGCATCAGCTCGTGGCTACTCAGAGAAAGTGATTACCGAGATCTGGGAGATCTTGCGAGCCTTTGCCTCTTTTGGTTTCTGCAAGGCACACGCTGCAGCTTTTGCTCTGCCTACCTATCAATCGGCGTGGCTGAAAGCGCATCACCCAGCTGCATTTGCAGCAGGGTTGCTGACCCATGATCCAGGCATGTATCCCAAGCGATTAATTTTGGATGATCTGCGCCAATTGGGAGTTGGAATTGCACCGATAGATATCAATCGCTCTGAGCGTGAGTATCGCGTTGAGAAGATTGGTGATCACTACTGCGTGCGGATGGCGCTTTGCGATATTCGCTCAATCGATGACGCCCAGATCACGAGCATTATTGCTGGCAGACCATACTTAGATCTCTCAGATTTTATCTATCGATCATCTGTCAGCAGGCCAACTGCGGAAGCGCTGGTGATGCTAGGTGCATTTGATGAACTCCATCAGGTAGCAAGCGGTGGAATCAATAGACGCGATCTACTTCTGCATCTAGGGGATATGTACTCGTTGGGCTCCGGCAAAAAATCTGCACAGAGCAATGGTCAACTCTCACTCGCCCTTGCACCGTCACAAGTAGAAGCAAGCGGCTTACCCGATCTTTCGCTAGCAGAAACAGTTCAGAGCGAAGTCACCATCACCGGTATGGATATCTCGGGCCACATGCTCAGCTTTTATGGTGACTTCTTAAACCATATCGGCGCGATTCGCTCTTCCGATCTGTTGCACCAGCGATCCGGAGCTAGCGTCTTAGTTGCAGGCGTGAAAGTCGCGTTACAGATGCCACCGATTAGATCCGGCAAGCGCGTCATCTTTATTACGCTCGATGATGGCCACGGCTGCAACGACGTCACCTTCTTTGAAGATGTCCAGAAAAATTACGACCACCTTCTCTTTAACTCATCCCTTCTTTTAGTTCGCGGGGTTGTTCGCCGAACAGGGCCAAAGGGAGTTTCTTTGCGCGCAACACAGGCCTGGGAACTTGGCGACTCCTATAACAAATGGCGTAACCTGCAGGTTTATGAAGGAGGCGAGCATGTCGCAGGGCGATGAAACCTCCACCATTTTGCATATCGATATGGATGCCTTCTATGCATCGGTCGAAGAGCGCGAAGACCCGACGCTAGCCGGCAAGGCTGTAGTCGTTGGTGCAGGTGCGCGCGGGGTAGTGCTTTCCGCCAACTATGCCGCCAGAAAACTCGGAGTACGAGCAGCTATTCCTGTTGGCCAGGCAGAGCGGTTGGCGCCTCATGCAATATTTCTGCCACCCCGTCACTCGCTCTATCGAGAAGTATCACAGGGCGTGATGGAAATTTTTTCCAGATATACCCCGCTCGTCGAACCGATCTCACTCGATGAAGCATTTCTCGATGTCACCGGTTCGCGTCGTTTGCTCGGAACAGGTCGCGAGATAGGCGAGAAGATCCGCGCAGAAGTATTTGCACAAGAACGAATCACATGTTCTGTTGGTATCGCCTCGACAAAATTTATTGCCAAGCTTGCATCCGATCAATGCAAGCCGAATGGTTTACTCGAAGTTGATCCGAATCGAGTGATCGAATTTTTGCATCCACTTCCAGTCAAAGTAATTTGGGGAGTAGGGCCAAAGACCAATGAAGAGCTAGCCCGTATTGGTTTGCGCACTGTTGGCGATATCGCACATACTCCTCGCCAGACTCTTATTAGAGCGCTGGGTGAGGCCACGGGTATGCATCTCTATGAACTGGCGTGGGGTCGAGATTATCGAGCTGTAACACCCGATGAACCAGATAAAAGTATTAGCGCGGCCGAAACTTTTGCTTATGACTTGGAAGATCCAGAAGCAATCTTGCGTGAACTTTTGAGCTTGACCGAAAAGGCAACGGCTCGACTGCGTGAACGAAAAATGTCTGCCCAAACAATTTCGATCAAAGTTCGGTTTGCAGATTTCAAAACGATCACTCGCTCAAAGACCGTAGATTTCCCCATCGATGGCATGCGGGAATGTTATGAAGTAGCAAAGAAGTTGTATGAAGCTCTCAAATTAGATCGAGCACGAATTCGCTTGATCGGAATCGGACTTGAGGGTCTGGTAGACGCCGACGGAACACCCATGCAGTTGGTGTTGGGGGAGAGAGATCGCGGGTGGCGTGAAGCCACAGCCGCGCTTGACCAAGCCAGCGCCCGATTCGGCAAAGGGAGCGTGCGCCCGGCCAGGTTGCTCGAGCCTCCCAGCGCCTCATTGGGATAGCGGTCCGCACCGACTATGGCGTATTCTCTTGGCATGCCTCTTTCAGATCACGAACGCAAGCTTCTTGCGGAGATGGAAGCTGCATTCGAGCAGGACGATCCTCGGCTAGTTTCCACATTGACTGGCAAGGCTCGTACCCGTCAGGCCAGCCGTGCACTCTGGGGAGCCCTCCTTATTCTGGGTGGAATGCTGGTTCTCTTCGGCGGATTGATCGCTAAAGTCATTGCGATAGGCATCTTTGGCTTCGTTGTGGCCCTCGTGGGCGCATATCTGCTTGTCACTAATTTCAGATTGCCAGTCGGCACTACAACTGCGCGCCAGAAGAAACCTTCCTGGGGCTCACGCTTAGAAAATCGCTGGGATCGCCGCAACTTCAACGGCTAATTCCCGCTTAACCCCTCCCGCGTAATCCCACCCGCTTAAAGCCGCCCACCCCCGTGGGTTGATTTCCCCTGCCCAGAAATACCTCGAAAAAGGAGGGAAAGTGGGCAAAGATGGTTGAAAGTGGAGAAAAATGGAGTAAAGTGGTGCTACGCGATCAATTCGGGGGAATTGAGCGTGATGTAAAGGGGGAGCGAGTCCATGTTCTTGGGCACTCACGAGCCAAAGCTCGACGAGAAGGGTCGCTTGATCCTGCCTGCCCGGTTCCGTGACGAACTTGCCTCTGGCCTTGTGATCACCAAGGGCCAGGAGCGCTGCCTCTACGTATTCCCGATGGCTGAGTTCACCGCCATCACCGAGCGTCTTCGTCAAGCTCCAGTCACCGAGAAATCCGCCCGCGACTACATGCGCGTGATGTTTGCCGGTGCCCACGATGAAGTTCCAGATAAGCAGGGTCGCGTCACTATCCCCACGGGTCTGCGCACATATGCCGCCCTTGAAAAAGAGTGCGTAGTGATCGGTGCAAATACTCGCCTTGAGATCTGGGATGCACATGCATGGTCGACCTACTTGGAAGATCGCGAAAAGGGTTTTGCTGATGTTTCCACGGAGGTGATGCCAGGTCTCTTCTAACCCAGTTCTTTAGGTAGGCCACCGCCGACTTCATAAACGACGCCTCTTCCCCGGCGCCGTTTCCCCCAAGATCCGTCGGTCGGCGGTGACCTAACTAAAGAAATGAATTCACCAAAGAAAAGCAGAACTCGTCGCACTAGCTAAGAAATTAACAGAACGAAAGTAAGAAAGGGGAAGCCAGATGAGCGCAGTGCATATTCCAGTCGCACTCGAACGTTGCATCGATCTACTTACCCCTGCCATTGAATATTCACTGACTCATAACTCACAGACAATTGTCATCGACGCAACTTTGGGTCTTGGCGGGCACACACGTGCATTGCTCGCCAAGTTCCCAACACTGCGAGTCATTGGCATTGATCGTGATCAACACGCAATCGCGTTAGCAAAGATCAATGTAGAACCGTTCGGTGATCGGTTAACTATTGCCTACAACACTTACGACAACATTGCAGAAATTTTAGAAGAGAACCAGATCTCAGACGTTGCAGGAGTCCTCTTTGATCTTGGCGTCTCATCGATGCAACTCGATGAAGCAGAACGTGGTTTTGCTTACTCACAGGATGCACCGCTTGATATGCGAATGGATCAGCAGCAAGAACTGACCGCGCAAGCAATTGTTGATACCTATGATCGCGGAAGCTTGATCAGAATTTTGCGTCAATATGGCGAAGAGAAATTCGCTCCAAAAATCGCTGACAACATCATTGCAGCCAGAGCGACCAATAGCTTGCGCTCTACCAAAGAGCTTGCAGAATTGGTGAAGGATTCAATTCCTGCACCAGCACGACGTACAGGTGGAAATCCAGCAAAGCGAACCTTCCAAGCACTTCGTATCGAAGTGAACCAAGAGCTAGCAGTCCTTGAGCGAGCAATTCCAGCAGCGCTTGCGGCGATCGCTGTTCATGGTCGAGTAGTAGTGATGGCATACCAATCTCTTGAAGACAAGATTGTTAAGTCCGAGTTTGCAGAAATCACACGATCTCTCACTCCTCGCGGACTGCCAATGGAACTTCCAGATAGCGCAGCAAAGTATCGCTTGGTTCTGAGTGGCAGCGAAGGTGCTTCTGATGATGAAGTGGCTGCTAATCCTCGCGCCGGCTCGATGCGCTTGCGCGCAATTGAACGGGTGGCCGCATAATGGCGCTCAATCAACTCTCTGCTCAATCTGAATTTGTCGCACTTGCTCCGGCTCCCGCCAAGGTTCGCCCTAGTCGTGACGGTTTCCTTGCCACACGAACTCGCGCAGCGTTGCGCCTGGTTCCAGATATTTCAGTCGAGAATGCGGCGAGCGTAGAGAATGGAAAGTTTGTCGCGATTTTGGCGAGCATTTTCGTCGCTGGTTTGCTTGCGCTTCTCGCGATTAATACCTCTTTGACGTCTGGCGCATTCACCATGGAAAACATGAAGCTCAAGCTGGCACAGATCAATGATCAATCTGAGGCAACGTTAAATATGGTTGCTAAACAGGCAGCGCCGGATCAGTTAGCTCTTCATGCTGCGAAGCTCGGTATGCAGCCGGCTCAAACAAATAACTTTCTGAATCTCTCGGTTCCAACGCCATGAGTGAGCAATCGGATTTCTCGCAACGAGTCCGATCTCTACTCGTTGTGATGGTGATTGTGTTTAGCCTTTTTGGAGCTCGCCTGATTTATGTGCAGGTTATCCACTCGCACGCATATGCAACCCGCGCGAATGATGAATTAATCTCAAAGTCGGTTCTTCTCGCGCCCCGGGGAACTATTACAGACATGAATGGGGTAGTACTAGCACGCAGCGACGCAGCCAAAATTATTGTGGTCGACCAGACGCTGATTGCAGATCCCGCTAAAACTGCTCTCATCACAGCGCCGGTGCTAGGAATGCCAGTCGCCAAACTGCAAGCACTCCTGACGGGAACTAAGCGTTATCAAATCATCGCAAACCCAGTCGCTCCTGCAACGTGGGATAACTTGCAATCAACAATCAATTCTTACAACACCTCAGTCGAGAAAACCGCGGCGGGGTATGCAAATCGTATTGTTGGTTTTTTTGCGGAAAATACTTACACCCGTACATATCCGACCGGCGCGATGGTTGCCTCGCTCGTTGGTTTCACACACCCTGATGGCACGGGTGCTTCTGGCTTGGAAGCAGCGCTTAATAATGAGCTCTCAGGTGTCAACGGAGAGTATGACTATGCGTATGGCGCAGGTGCGATCATTCCGGGAACCCAGCAATTTACGATTGCCGCTAAACCAGGCATAGATATCAAGTTAACAATTGATCGCGATATTCAATGGGCAGCCCAAGATGCGATCACCACTGCGGTCAAGGCAGCAAAGGCGGATTCAGGAACGGTGATCGTGATTGATCCAAAGACCGGTCACATCATCGCGCAAGCAAGCGCACCAACATTTGATCCATCAAAGCCAAAAACAATTACCCTTAACTCGATTCGCAATCCTGCGGTCCAGGATGTGTATGAGCCGGGTTCAACCGGAAAAGTTATTACGGTTGCGGCGGCGTTGGAGCAGGGCACAACAACTCCTTCGACTATTTACACAATTCCGAATCGACTCAAGGCGGGCGGTCGAATTTTTAAAGACGACGTTAACCACCCAACTGAGAAGATGACAACTGCAGGAATTTTGGCGGTATCGAGCAACATCGGAGCGATTCAAATTGGCGCATCGATCCCGAATCAAACTTTCTACAACTATCTCACCAAATTTGGAATCGGACAGAACACCGGCTCAAACCTTGGGGGAGAGTCCGATGGAATTCTGCCGGCAGTTGCGAACTGGTCAGATTCCTCTGCTCCTACTATGTCATTCGGACAGGGTTATGCGGTGACTCCTATGCAAGCAACGATGGTCTTTGCCACGATTGCGAATAATGGAGTTCGTGTTACCCCCAATGTGATTGCAGGAACGTATGATGCAAATGGAAATTACACTCCAAGCAAACCTGGAACTGTGACTCAAGTGGTCAGCGCTGATACTGCAACCAAGATGCGAACCATGCTTCAAGGTGTCGTATCAGAGTCTGGTACCGCGCCAGAGGCCCAAATTCCTGGTTACTTAGTAGCTGGTAAAACTGGAACAGCAGAGCGCAACGATCCAACCTGTCACTGTTATCGCGGCTACACCGCATCCTTTATTGGAATGGCACCGGCAGATAATCCGCAATACGTCGTGAGTGTTGTTGTAGAAAACCCGAAAGGCGCCTACTTTGGAGGCGTGGTTGCTGGTCCGGTTTTTAAGAAGGTCATGACATTTGTGCTCCAAAAAGAGGGAATCGCGCCAAGTACATCGGCGGCCACCTCTCCTAGCGCAGTACCTGCAACTACGGCTGCAGCGAAGCCGGTGGTGAAACCATGAGTGCGCTACGCCCCGTCGCACGCTTTGAGCGCACCGTCTCCGATCTCATAAATTTTCTTGGAGTTGAGTCAGCTTCGCTCTCTGAAAGTGAGCGCAACACAATTTTTACTGGGATCACCGCTGATTCACGAGAGGTTCAAGCTGGCGATCTCTTTGTTGCTCTCGCCGGCAGCACCTTTCATGGCGCAAGTTACATTGAAGAAGTTCGCGCGGCTGGAGCGGCCTGCGTAGTGAGTGATGAGGCAGGTGCGGCGCTCATTGGTAACCGCCTTCCCGTTGTTGTCATCCCAACGCCTGCGCGCTGGATTGGTGAAATTGCAAGTTGGTTATACAACGCGCCATTTACTGGACTAGACGCAGTAGGTATTACGGGAACCAATGGCAAAACCACAACGGCCGCGCTCGTTGGACAACTCTGGGAAATCGCCAATCGCGAGTGCGGAGTAATCGGTACTGTCGGGATTCGAATTGGCCGTGATGAACTAGCCGCGAGCTTCACCACGCCACAGCCGGCCACGTTGCAAACGTTGGTTGCAGTGATGCGTGAGCGTCACATCAAAAATTTAGTAATGGAAGTAAGCAGTCACGCGATTGATCAGAAGCGAATTGGCGGTGCGCGATTTGTGGTCGCAGCGTTCACCAACCTCACGCAAGACCACCTTGATTACCACCAGACCATGGAAAATTACTTCCAGGCAAAGTCACAATTATTCACTCACGAGTACACCGATCTAGCGCTGATCAACATTGATGATCCCTACGGTGCGCGGTTGGCGGAGAGCGCGCAAGTTCAGGTGGAAACCGTTTCCAGAAGTAACAAGAGCGCAATTTGGCACTACGAACGGATCGAGCAACTTGAACAACGTGGCCAAAGCCTCGGTTATCAGGTTGCGATTCGAGGCGCTGGCGGAATATTGATTGAAGGCCGCCTGCCGCTACTTGGCGAGCACAATCTTGATAATGCGCTGTTGGCGATTGCTATCGCTGTCACAACCGGTGTTGATCCGCTTGTTATTGGCGCACAGATGCATCGTTTGATGGCGCCACCTGGGCGACTTGAGCCAGTTGTAGTAGGGCAGAACTTTGTGGCGTTGGTGGACTATGCACACACTCCGGATGCAGTGGCGCACGCGTTGGCAACCGCGCGATCACTCACAACCGGAAAGGTAATTGCCGTACTTGGCTGCGGTGGCGATCGCGATGCGACCAAACGCCCGATCATGGGCGATGTGTTAGTTGCTGGCTCAGATGTTGCGATTTTTACGAGCGATAATCCTCGGAGCGAAAACCCTGATGTGATTGTGCAAGAGATGCTTGGCTCGCGGGTAGCGGACGATAATCTCATCGTGCAGAGCGATCGTCGTGGTGCGATTGCGATAGCGGTAGCCGAGGCAACTCCTGGCGATGTGGTGATCGTGTTAGGCAAAGGGCATGAGTTGGGCCAAGAGGTTAATGGCGTTAAGTTGCCGTTCGACGACCGCATTGAATTAGCTAGAGCAATCGAGGCACTCGCATGATCACTCGCGATTTTAAAACGCTAGCCGAAGTCGTCGGTGGCACATTAGTTGGATTAGATCCGAACGATACGACTAGCGCGATCCCGGTCCTAGATTCCAGGAAGGCGAGTGCAGGCACATTCTTTGTGGCCCTCGCTGGCGAACGAGTCGATGGAAACGATTTTGCAGCACAGGCAATCGCCGCGGGTGCCGAATTTGCATTGATGAGTGTTAACGCAGGAGTACCAGCGATTGTTGTGAACGATGTCGCGGCTGCGCTAACAACGCTGGCTGCATATGTTCGCGAAGCGCTGCCGGAATGTACCTTTATTGCAATCACCGGTTCGCAAGGTAAAACCACCACAAAAGATCTTGTCGGGCAGATTCTTGCCCAAGCCGGAGAAACTATCGTTCCTGAAGGTTCACTCAACAATGACCTGGGAGTTCCGCTGACCATTTTGCGTTGCAACGAGCAGACTCGGTTCTGTGTCTTAGAGATGGGTGCACGCCATGTCGGGGATATTGCTCGACTGGTGAATTTTGCGAAGCCACGTATTGGAGTTGTTCTTGTTGTCGGCAGCGCCCATGTTGGAGAGTTCGGAAGTCGGGAAGCGATTGCTCGTGCAAAGTCTGAGATCGTGAGCGAGCTACCAGCCGGGTCAATCGCAATTCTTGGAAGTTATGATCCCTTCACACCGGAGATGAAAACCAAAGATGGCGTCAAGCGAGTGAGCTTTGGCGAAGTTGCGACTGCAACGGTTCGAGCGGCAGATATCGAGATTCGCTCAGGTGCAGCCCACTTTGATCTCGTTGCTCCAACCGGCCGCGCAAATGTGGCTCTAAAAATTTTGGGAGAACACCAGATTGCCAATGCGCTTGCGGCAGCGGCGATTGCGCTGGAATGTGGCATGAGCGTGGAGCAGGTGGCAGCAGCCCTGTCCGAGGCAGAAATTTCTAGTAAATGGCGGATGGAGATTCATCAGGCTGGCGATGTAGTGGTCATTAATGATTCCTACAATGCAAACCCG
>Ga0007815_1000130_pt1 | contig 24063 bp, 29 predicted proteins | sample CryBogCBE02Aug09_FD_71212 | JGI IMG/M metagenome (GOLD analysis project Ga0007815, IMG submission 71212) | Freshwater microbial communities from Crystal Bog, Wisconsin, USA - CBE02Aug09 | ecosystem: Environmental > Aquatic > Freshwater > Lake | place: Crystal Bog, Wisconsin, USA | collected...
TTCTTTATCGCTAGCAACGACTCTTAAGGCAACATGGTTTTGATCGGCGATAATTAGTGCATCACCCCTCTCACAAGTTAGAAGAAAACTCTGTTCATATTCACTCAGATTAAATTCACTAACAACATTTTTGATAGTTGTAGTATCTTGTCTCATCAAGATTCTAAGACTACTTTGTGACGCAATAGCCCTACCATAGTCATTTTTCAAGAAGTCATTGGCTTGTTGAGTAATTATTGAAACACCTAAATAATACTTTCTTGCTCGTCTAACTAGTCCAGCGACAAATCTAGCACTTTCTTCGTGCTCCAGAAGCATCCAACCCTCATCAATAATTAACAATCGTTTCTCTATCTTTGCCTTTACTTGATTTGATACAAAATTAGAGATGATTAACATCATTATTTGTCTTAAAGATTCAGGAAGATCTTTAATATCGAATATTACAAGCCTGTTAGATAGATCAATATTAGTTTGCTCGTTAAATACACTAGAAAGTGAGCCAGTTATATATTTCTCTAATCTTTCACATAGCCTATCTTGATCTTGCTTTAATAATTGCTTATATAGATCACTTAGTAATGGTGATCTATCTCTCTTCTGGAGATAGATTTTTAAGATAGCTTTATCAACTGCTGCTTTTTCGTGGCCAGATAAGCCATCTACCATCAAAGATATTATTTCGGTTAGATCCTGAACATGCTCCGAAAGATCCTCTTGAGAATGCGAGGTTGTAGCCAAGTCAAAAGGATTAATCTTTTCCTTGGAAGTAGCAGATAGTTTTATGTAAGTACCATTAACAGAATCTGTTAGTCTTTTATATTCTCGTTCTGGGTCAATTACTATAACCCTTGTTCCTTGCATCAACTGACGTAGTATTTCTACTTTAGTTGCATAGCTCTTACCGCTACCACTCTGAGCGAATACAATGCTATTAGCGTTATGTAGGCTAAACCTATCTAATATCACTAATGAATTGGATGACTTGTTTACACCGTATAAAATACCTGTTTCTTGTACTAGCTCGCTAGACATAAATGGAAAAGTTAATGCAGCAGAACTACTATCGAGATTTCGTTTTTGATTAAGTAGATCCTGACTTCTAGGTAAAACTGACTGCAAGCCTTCTATTTGCTGATAACGAGCAATTTTCGAATAGAATAATCTAGCCGAAAGTGTATTCTCTAGCAATTGGGTCATTTTATCGAGTTCACTAAGATTATCTGCCCGAAGTGTTATATATATTCCGATTTGGAATAGTTTTTCTTGGCCTCTTTGAATCTTATCCCTAAGCTCAATTGCTGACTCTAAAGGGTCTGTTACTTCAGAACCGATGATTCTACCAGATCTAATCATTGCTCGCTTAGTTGATTCAAGCTCAGTAATCTTTCGGTTAAGTTTTGGTAATGCGCTAAGAGCATCAACTTCAGAAATGTGATAGCTAATATCTATATCGTGGCTAAAGTTAATTAAGCTATCTAGCCATCCTGAACTCGCCACAAAAGGATATCCTGACACAAATAAGGTTCTGATATATTGATCATCAATTACAAGATAGCTAGGTTGTTCTTCAAGCCCTGAATATGAAAACAGATCGAGTTGATCTTGCTCTCCAAAACTAAGTTCAAAAATATTCTTAGCTTCTATTTTCTTCTGTTTTCTTTTTGTGATGGTGTTCATATTTCCTCCCGACTTAAAAAGCTATTGTGCATGGCATATAAAGCCTTTTTTGTTATAGGCTGACTCTTTGCCTGATTAGGACTATAGAAACTGTAGAAGAGATCTATTAACTCTAAGCCAGTTAAAGTACGAGTTCTCATCCCTAAACGCATTAGTCCTTTACTGACAATATCTGCCCTGATATCTAATTGTTCTTTGGTTATATCGAAGTCCTGATTCTTATCTGCGTGGTAAGGAATAACAACATAAAATTGCCTAGATAAAATTCGATTAGTTTTTACTAAGCTACTGACAAAATCGCAATAGTTTTTTATTTGTTGTCTAAAGACTTCTTCTTTTTCATCGATCAGTTTATCCTCAAGATCTTCTAGATATTTATCCATATCCATTTCTCTAACTCGTACTATTATCTGGAGTGAATTATTAAGTGAGTTCAAAAAACTCTGATAAGTATCGATTAAGACATCCTGCTCATCTTCGCTTTTTAGCTCGAAGTTAACTGAAGATGCAGCTAGAACTACCCTATATTCATTATTTGGAAGTATTAGCACATTATCTTCGACACCCTTAATATCTATCTGATACCTTGAAGATTTTTTATTATTCGACTTTTGAAACAGTGACATAGAACCCGCCTTTCTTGCTTAACTTCAAACTCACTTTAGGATCCATAAGATACATGGCTTGCTCGGCTTCGGTTAGGTCAAGATCAAGCTCTTCCTTTTGGAACTCCTTAACCTCAGCCTCTTCGTTAATTTCTGTAACATCGCTAATCGGCTTATCTCTAAGATGGCTAGTATTTTTGCTGTATACGTAATGCCTTGGCCTTGAGTTATAAGTGTGAAAAATCATTAACCACTGAAAGACCAATTTACCTTTGATTCTTATTGCTAAAGTAGCGAATATAAGGAAGATAATTGCCATGAATGCGATCTTGTAATAAGCAAACTTTAGGCTTGGTGGAAAGAGCGCATAGAATATACCACCAAAGAATATCGGGGCAACTAACAAAATTAACTGCGAAACACTAATATTACCCATGATCTTATCTTCAGTAGTGGTAACTTGTGCTGGAACTATAGTTGTTTTCATTCTTTTTCCTCCTTTTTAATCGATCTACTCTTAGGTTCAGAAACGGGTACGCTCTCAGTGGAAACATTTGCTTTTCGACTACCGTTAGACGAAACCGATGCAGTTGCTAAACTCGGCATCTTAAGTCCAAAGCTTTGATTATTGAACGTTGTACTAGCTCTAGAGTTAGATACTTTATTGCTTACACTGCTACTAACAGCTTTTGTTTTAGTGCTTAGATAGCTAATACTATTGACGAACTGAGCACCTAGCTTTCGAGCAGTCTTAGGCCCTATTGATGCGTAAGTAAACTGCATCATAGTGCCTTGAGTTTTTAGTAGGGCTACGACAGTAGCAAGCCCAACTATTAAGGCCATTATTGGATCGGCGGTATGATCAGGCGACCCATCAACCAGACCCGAGAAGATTGAGGCAGCTAATACTAAAATGACTACATGTACGAACAATACGAAAATAGTTGAAATATATGTTTTAATTGCACTGATAGCAAAATCCTTAAAGCCAGGTATTATCAGCATCATAAATACAATTGGTGATAGTGCCGCACCTATGTATAGGGTTACTAAACGACCGACATAATAAACAAGAAGTACTACTGTTAATATCAAGAAGATTATCATGATCAAGAGTGCTGCTAGGCCAAGTCCTCCTGACTGATTAACAATATCTGTAAGTACTTTCCAGACATCTGAAGCAGGAAACGACTGACTAATAGCATGGATCATTGCGTTACATAGCCCTATAATCGTATCTACGATAAACAATGAGCAGTTCATCAGTAGAAAAGTCACGCCTATTTTAGGTAGAAGCTGCTTAAACTCTAGTTCTTCAAAACCAAATGTAGATGCTGACATTATATGAAAGCCAAGTAATGCTACAACTCCAACAAACAATGCATCGGCGATAGCTAGGATGACCAACCATAGATTGAAGACTGTTGAGTTGTCACCCATGAGTGGCGTTCCAGAAGTAAAAAAATTCAATGCTTTAATAAAAGGCTCACCGGCAGTTGTAATAATGCTTTCTAGTACTCCAGTAATAGCCTTTATTAAAATAGTGACCAAACTTATTCCAGTGGACTTCGGCTGAACTTGAGTTAAAGCTGGTAAGGTTGTTGCACTAACGTGTTGAGGCTGAGTATATGCCTGAGTAAGAATGTTAGTCATTGTACCTGCGGCAATAATTAAAATTAATCCAATGAGTGCATTACGGATAACACGCTTAGCATGTTCTAAACTATCTGGTTTTCCAGAGCTTGTTATGTAAAGAATGCCGCCATAGGTTAAAAAAAAGACAGCCGCGAGGCTGCCTAATCCCGTGAGGGTAAGTAGTAAAGGGTGTATGTAATCGTGAATAATACCTGAAGAGGCCGACACATCAGCCACTTTGGAAAGTAAACTGATGTGATTTAGCCCCATACCCTAGCTCCCAAACGCCTTCGTCGCCAAACTGGTGACGATATTACTTAATACAAATGCTCCTATGGTGATGGCTAAGCCAACACCAGAGTAAAGCAGTGTTCGTTTAGCCTTTTCCAAGTGTTCGGGATTGCCCGAGCTTGTTATGTAGCTAAACCCGCCTAAAACAAAAAAGCCGGTCGCTGTGAGACCGGCTAGCCCTGCAAGGACTTGTATTAGGCTTTGTATAAAGCTCTGGACAGAAGAAATATCTCCTCCCGTCGCTGCGAGAGCTGGGTGTGATAGAAATGTCGGAATACCTATCACTGTATTCATCGCTATAAGTTTTAGATAACTGCTGTTTCGCATACCTTTACTCCTTATAACTTGGAATGTACAACAATGTTTTGTTTGTGTCAACTTTATTTTATTACAGCATAAGCATTATAGCCACTATCTGATATAAATAAATGTACAATTTTACTACAAAAAATCTTTGATATATTCGGGATAATTTTCTCCTTATGTTATACAATATGTGTATGGGTAACATAAGCAAATTATCAAGTGTGAAGATTGTACCTGAACAACATCCACCACATTATCTACTTCACAAGTATTGGGGAAGAAAACCTCACAATCTTTTATCAACATACATTCAATTCTTCACTAAGCCAGGCGACAAAGTCCTCGATCCTTTTATGGGAAGTGGTGGAGTAGTTATAGAATCTAACAAGTTAAATCGTATTGGTATAGGCATCGATCTTAACCCTATGGCCTGCATGATAGTAACCGAAACTCTAAAGCCACTGCCAGACGAATCATTGCTTCGTAACGAGTTTAATAAAGTACTGAAAACCCTACCTCCTGAAGTATTGAACCTTGCAACAGTATTAGATGACAATGAAATATATATTCTTGATAATGCAGTCTGGATTGAAAATGAAATTAAAAGGATCAAGTACTACAAGAATGGTAAGAGAATAACTCGAGACTGTAATGAATATGATTTAAAGCAAGTTAAGAAATCTAAATTATTGCTATCAAAATACAAAAAATTGGGTCTATATTTTCCAGAGGACCCTATTATGCAATATGTAAAAAGAAACGGTAAGTCTACGATAAATGAGTTGTTTTCTGTCAGGAACTTGTTGATTGCGGCATTAGTAATCAAGGCAATAAACGAAATTAAAAACACTCAGATTCGCGATTCTTTGTTATTTGTTTTTACATCTGCTTTGCCCAACTTTAGCAGTATGATTCCTGGTGATTTAGTAACGGTTAATGGCAAATCTGGCTGGCAAATAAGTAAGTTCTGGGTACCTAAAATACACACCGAGAAGAATGTAGTACAATCACTAAAACTTAGGTTTGAAAAGTATATTAATGGTAAACAACATATCCATCCATTAGTCACCAATACCGATTTTAAAATTTATAATCAAAGCTGCGAAAACATGAAAAGCATTAAATCTAAGTCAATTGATTATGTATTTACGGATCCACCTTACGGTGACAGCATATCTTATTTCGCATTAAGTTCGTTTTGGTCCACTTGGCTTAAGCACGAAGTAGATTATGAAGGGGAAATTATCTATGATCCATATAGAAATAAAAAAGATGAGGATTATTCCGCTAGGCTGAATCGAGCATATGCAGAAATATATAGAGTACTAAAAGATGATGGCTATCTGTCATTCACTTTTCATAATCGTCATGTCAAATTCTGGAAAATAATTATCGATGCTTGTACAAAAGCCGGTTTTGATATTGTCAATGTTAAGTGGGTAGACCAAGCAGTGGCTTCTGGCACACAGGGAATAAATAGAAACAATACACTAAAAGGTGACTTTGTTTACACATTTAAAAAACTAAAAGAACCCGTGCATAATTCAGAATTAATTAACGGTGAAGAGATTGTTCTCAAGTCAGTGAATACACTTATTAAGAAACAAGGATTTGCTGATACGGCAAGTCTATACGAATACTTGATCCCTAAACTAATACAGAAACAAGCATTCCATGACTCTAAGGGAAAAATTTTAGATATAGATAAGATTATAGCTTCAAAGTTTAAGTATTCTAAAGTGGAGGATGGACAATATGGCTGGGTCTTATAAGACTATCGATCTTTTTGCAGGTGTAGGTGGACTAGCATTAGGTTTCGAGATGAGTGGTTTTGAGACAGTTTTAGCTAACGATTTCGATAAAGATGCCTCTAATACTTTTAGGCTAAATTTCCCTAAAACTAAATTTATCGAAGGCGACATCAGGAATGTAACATCTTCTGAGATTAAAAAATTATTAAAAGATTTGGAAATAGACGTATTGATGGGAGGTATACCCTGCCAGTCTTTTTCAATGTCTGGCAGGAGAATTCGTAAGGGCATAGATAACTCAGATGATCCAAGACATTTTCTATATAAGGAATATTTCAGAATACTTGATACTCTAAAACCTAAAATTGCAATTATTGAGAACGTAAAAGGTATTTTATCTAGTCACGATGGCGCAATTCTTAAAGATATCCTCTACAGTTTCAAGGAGAGAGGCTATAAAGCCGACTACAAACTACTCGACGCTTCAGATTATGGCGTACCTCAAGCTAGACAGAGAGTATTTATAATTGCCAATAGGATAAATCAAGAAAATATTTTTCCAGAAAAACATAAAACAAAAATACCTGTAGCAAACGTTCTAGCAAACGTTCCAGATAAGCTAGCAAACCATGAAAAAAGATACCTTACTGGAGAAACATTAAAAAAAGTACAGCTATTAAAACCTGGGCAAAATTGGGAAAACTTACCAGTTAATCTTAGAACTAGATCAGTACATAGCGGGGCGTACGGTAGAATTGATCCCAGCAAACCATCCAGAACACTGACTACAAGATTTGATACACCTTCGGTAGGTTATGTTACGCATCCGACAGAAGATAGAACATTGACAGTTAGAGAGGGTGCAAGAATCCAGACATTTCCAGATGATTTTGTATTTACCGGTAAAAAATTGCAGCAATACAAACAAGTGGGTAATGCCGTTCCCGTCAAACTAGCAAATGAAGTTTCAAAAGGTATTAAATCTATGCTTGATGCTTTTTATGGAAGTCCACGAAAGAATCAGTAGAATATAGCATCTTGAAATATTCAATTTCTTCAGTCTCGCACGTTATAATTTTTTTGTTTTCTAGTAACGTCTTAACGTAATCTGACTGCTCTTTAATCTTATCGAATTTACTCTCTTTTAGCTTGATGCCCTGAGGATTGTATGAGTAATAGTCCACATATTCAAGCAATGAGTATAGTCTAGAATCACCCTTCCTGGATGCATCTTTCAGCATTTTACGCAATTCGGGTTTCTCGAGATATTGTCTATACCTTGAGATTAATTCCGCAACCATCTCATATTCATATAGATTTTTCGCAAACACTATAAAGAAGTTAAATTCTTCACGGCTTAGCCTGCCATCCGCATAGCCATACCTGTTACGTAATTCAACTAATACTAAATTAATGAATATTACGGGATAATTGCTTAAAACTTTAAAATTAACTCTGTCGTCTTTAGATCGATACTTATTGTATGATCCATAAATAGGATTCCAATAAGATATCTTTTCTACTTGATTTGTTATTATGTCTTTGTATTTATCAGTCTGTTGAAAATCAAGCTTATTAATGTCATTTTGTAGAAGTCTATAAACCTTCGTTGGCTCCAAAGGGCTATTGGTGGTTATTAGTCCAAGAACTTTGCTTATCATTAGCCCCCTAAAACCAGCCTGCATACTAGTTTGTGGATACTTGGTCTTAGTAATGTTTGTAATTTCTGATATAAAGTCTTTTTCAGATATACCGGGATTTTGGTCGACAATATTAATTGCCTCTAACTGCACTGGTATATGCTTATTCTGTTGACCGATTTTTAGGTATAGATTATTTTCTGAGCTATCTTTAACGAATTGGGCATACTCTTCCCATTCTTCATCAATTAGACTATGATCGACCTCTTTTGTTTCTCTTGATTTTAATTCTCTTAGTACATCAACGACTTCATCCTGGAAGTAAACTTCGCTACCATTATTGTCATACAAGTATAGTAGTTTTTCACCATGTTCCCCGGTCTTTTTTTCCATATTTCCAAGATTTTCCAGACCCAGTCCGTGCAAAATACTAGTAGCCGTCTTATAGTTGCCTATAAAGTCTAGTATCACGACGTCCTTCTTGTTGGGCGCTAGTCTTAAACCTCTACCCATTTGCTGAATAAATATAGTTTTTGATTCAGTTGGCCTTAAGAATAATAGGCAGTCAACTTCTTTTATATCTACACCTTCGTTAAACATGTTAACAACGAAAGCTACCTGATATTTATCATTTTTAAAGTCTTTTATTCTGTCTTTAGCCTCTTTGCTCAGCTCGGTGTCAATTGACTGATCATCAGCGTTTGAGTGTATATCTATAGCTTTTATACCGTTATCATTGAATAGTTTTGTCATCCATTTAGCATGTTCAATTGATACACAAAATCCGATAGTTTTTTTGCCCTTACAGTATTCATCAAACTTATTTAGGATAGCTTCATCTCTTTTTTCGATAAGAAGCGCCTTGTTTAGGTCGGTAACACTATACCTATAACCATTCCATTCAATATCGCTATAATCTACGTTGTCTTTAAAGCCAAAATACTTATAAGGTACAAGCATACCCTTGGTGATCGCAGTCTTCTGGTCTATTTCATAAACGAGATTATTATCGAAGTGAGAAAGAATATCTTTCTTATCCATCCTGTCGGGGGTTGCAGTTAGCCCTAAGAAGAATTTAGGCTTAAAATATTCAAAAATTCGTGAATATGAAGGAGCTGCAACATGGTGAGTCTCGTCTATGATAATGTAATCAAAATGATCTTCAGGAAATGCTTTCATATTCTTCTCACGACTCAAAGTTTGAACTGAGGCAAAAAGGATATTCTTACTCAAGTCTTTTTCATTGCCATAATAAAATCCCATTTCTTTTATTCGGTCTATCAATACATCTTCAAAAGAAACTTCACTTTGTCTAAGAATTTCATTTATATGAACTACAAATAATATTTTATGTGCTTTAAATTGCTTAGCATCAAATGCAGATAAATATGTTTTTCCTACACCGGTAGCAAATACTACTACTCCCTTATTATTGCCAACATCTCTAGTTTCTTTTAACGCGTCTAGGGCTTCTTGTTGAATCTCATGCGGCCTGATCTGACCCGTCATGTGCATTCTAAGTTTCACCATATCCTTGTCTGCGATCAGTGCTCTACGCAATTCATACATTGCATCTTTTGGGTTTTTTTGAATATTAGTACTGGTAAACCTAATGAGCTTATAGCCTTGATTAACTATCTCGTTCTGTTTTCGTTGTAGCTTGTCGAAATATTCTTTAGGTACAGAATTACTTGCGTGATAATATAGCCCATCAGTCTCAATTGCATACTTATTAGATTTAGTTCTTAGGACAAAATCAATTTCATAATTCTCGCCAGTACTGTCATTGTATATTCTCTCCTGTGGTGTGATCATACTTAAACCATCATCACCATAGTCTGGATAAAATACCTCACTAATGAATGCTCTTTCTAGAACATTCATTTGTTTTTCGTATTTACCTAAATAACTGAATAGATTCACTCATTTAATCATACACTATACCTACACTTACTTGACAGAGTGGCTTATTGCTTTTTTGGTTTTGATAAAACTTCAATAAGCCTATTTAATTCGTTTGGGTTTTTTGCAAGATCTACTTCTATCCAGCTAGCTAAAGAATTATGTCTTATTAATTCTTCACGTTCCTCATCGTATAGATCATCATCAAACCATAGAAAAGGTTTAGTAAAGTCTATTGCTTCAGTCTTAGCATTATCCCATGTAGTTGGTTTTATTCGCTTTAAAAGATCAGCCACATCATCCTTGAACAAATGCCCGAATCTCTTTAACGGAACTGTGGCATCACCTTGGCAATGAGTAGTTAGCCAGTATACATCGAAATTAGTAACGAGATATTTTACGAACTCATCTGCACCTAATGCTAAATTATTGTCATTCGCCAACAAGACACCATCTATGTCTAGATATATGTTCATGTCAATATTATGAGATGATGTGAATTTGGGGATTATACTACCATTCATGTTCATTGATTCTTTCAAGATTTGATATAGTGGCATCAATTTTATTTAGTAATTCGGTGTATGTCCAAATCTCTAAACCTGAGTTTAGCGATTTTACTAGATTATCCCTGTTCTCCTTCCATCTGGGGTCTTCACTATGCTTACCAATTATCACAATACATTTAGCAATCCTTGGTGCGTTATAAATACCAAGCTTTTCAAGCTCTGGATCACCAACTTTTTTATTTTCAATGATACTTTTATATTCAAGTATCTGCGGTATAGCCCTGGCTAGATGTTTATGAATTTTATACGTATAAGTTTTATCATTTATCGTTTCTGAACTTTCTATTTCAAATATATCGTCAGATGGACTTTTTAGCTCTATCAATACATTTTCAATATGTTTAGAGCCTACTTTTGTCAACACATCGAAATTTTTTGAACTTAATGAGCCTTCTCTTTTAAAATTTATATACTCAAGCCCAAATATTAAACATCTTTGTTGACGGAACTTGTGGTTATCTTCATCTATCCAATTTTGTACTTCTTTTTCATTTACATTATTTTTTATAAAATATTCTATCTTTTGTTTATAGTTTTTAAGTAAAGACACGGTCGACTTAGTGCGAAGTAAATCTGAAACATTCAATTTTAATTCGCCAGCTAATTTTTCGATTTCAGTTAAATTTTTATTGTCATTAAAGAATGATTTAAGTTGATCTGAAGATACAACCTGATAAGTACCGTCAAACATACCAAAATCAACTGTTTCTTTGAAACTAAAAAGAAAACTTATCATTTTCCAAAATTCCCTATATCCATCTTCGCCATTAGAAAATGGTATCCTCAATCCTTTTGAATTTAGTCGAGCAATTGTATCGTTAAAACTTGCGTCTACTTTTCTAAAAATCAATCTAGGCTGATATTTACCGTCAGTATTTGATCTGTGAAAATCAACATCGCATAAAGTGTACCTATTACCCTTGGGTGATTTTCCTAATAAAAACCCTGAAAAAATATTATTATTTCTCTTGTCTATAAGATTGCAATTAAAATGATCCACCTTATTTATTGTTAAAGTATTAATATCATTTTTAGTATCAATTAAATCAAAGTAATTGCTTTTCATATAATTAAAGTATATCCCATATATTAATGAAAAGATTGTTCGCTATACAGATATAAAAAGTTCATAATGAATGCATCTATCCTAATCGTGATAAAATAATTTTACAATGTCAGACAAAACAACCGATTCAGCTGCAAAAAAACTCAGAAAATTAAGACAAGAGAAAGGTCTTAGTCAAGCCTTACTTGCTGAGAAAGCTGGAATTAATTCTAATTATTATTCAAAAATTGAGAGAGGTGAATTAAAACCTTCTTTGGAAACGTATGAAAAAATTGCTAAAGCTCTAAAGGTTAAGTCTTCAGATATCTTTCCATTCTAATTAAAGAATCTTCTGTCAATCAACACGCAATCATTACTGTTTGCCAATATTATTGCAGGCTTACTGAAATAACTATTTGTTATAACCATTGCCTTATCGCATTTATAGTGTTTTAGAGCGGTTACTACCTGTCTAACTGCTTCGGCCTTTACAATTCCAGAGTATCTTTTTACTTGTATACCCCATTTGATTCCATCTTTCTCTGCAATTATATCTACTCCGAGATCGTATGTTTCAGTGAGTTTAACGTTTGTATATCCTTGCTCCCTAAGAGTACGAGCAACATATCTTTCAAAAGCCACACCATCAAGCTTATCTATCGATTTAGGCCTTTTAAAGCTAAGCACAAACACTGATACTACAAATATACCTATAACGGCGACGAATGCAGTCAGATGGCTTCTATACGCAACAATAAGCCCGGCAACAAAGATGAGTAGAACAGTGTAAGAGAAATTATCTAATTTATTTCGTCTACGCCTCATCATTGCCACCTTTTTCTGTTTCATCTTCCAACGCTTCATTTAGCATTGATTCTATCTCAAATATATCTGAGTCTTCGTCATCTGTAAAAGTTTTGACTTGGAACCATTCGCCCAGCCATTAATTATTAAATTAGACCTCGTTAATAACTTCATACCCAGAAGGAGAAGCTACAAGTACAAGTCCATAGCAAGTTTTTGCAATTCCTTTTTGAAGAATTTGTTTTGCCAACTCGTTTAGTGTGGCTCCTGACCCAAGTGCATCATCAATGATTAGTACATTATTGTATTTTTTCTGAGATTCGACAACAAACGTCTCTGATGCATTAAGAATTCTATCCTCGAGACTTTTAAGTGTTTTTTGTGCTATAAGTATCTTGGCACCTACCTTGTGAACTTTTATTCGTGGAATATTTATAGCAAGATTATTATCTAGTTTTGTCATTAACTGTGATTGGCGCTGTATTGTAGGGGATACGAAAGCAACAGCTTCTATATTGAATTTTTCAATCATATTGTCTATTACGGGATCAATTCTGCTAATCAATTGATTGGTGATACTGCTATCCCCGGTTTGTTTAGCAATCATCACTTGTGTACCCATTTTTGTTTTACCAAAAATTTCAAAGTTATAATAATCTACAGCCCAAACTTTTTTTATTACATTATCGGCAAAAGAAGTTTCAAGCTTATTTGTAAAATCGATAGGAGTATGACCATTCTTGTAATATTTTTTAAGAATAGTGATATATTCGTTTTTCTTTGCATCGAAATCAAAATTTCGAGCATCACACCATCGCTTAAAGCCACTCACGCCAACCAGTTCTTCGCCAAGGGGTGTCAATGCATAAAAATTTTCTTCTATCAAATTAGAGTCTTTAAAGTTTGTAAGTATTTCTTCTTTGACTATACTAGTATTTTTATTTCTGTAAAAACGATTAGGTCCAGTTCCACTCACACTAAATAGATTTTCATTATTCGCAAGCAGCTTCTGCACATATTGACGACTTATCCCTAGTTCCTCAGCAATCACCTTGGGCCTTGATCCGGGCTCTTTTTCCAAAAAGTCTATTAGTTCTTGTAGTGTATTTTCAATCATGCTTATAGTTTACACTAAACTGTTTACTGTAAACAAGTCAATGTCTACCCTTTTATCATAAGTGTTCGAATCCCTCACTCCCAGCCATAATATATTTTTAATTATTGACTAATTTATTATAATAGTATTATAATATATACATGATTAAAAGTACTCAAAAAATTATAAAGATCGGCACTAGTGGTGGAGTAACAATCCCCGCAAAAGAACTTAAAAGGCAAAACATCAATTTCGGAGATGAAGTTGAAGTAATAGTTAGGCCTTTAAATTCCATCAATCCTAATGATCAAGAAGTGATAGATGCTGCTAAAGGCATACTAAATAAGTATAGAAGCGATTTCGATAACTTAAGTAAGAGATGATAAAGCTGACTTTAGAACAAATATTAGAGCTACATGCGCTTGTCATAAAAGAAACTGGTGGCAGTATTGGATTACGTGACCTTGGAAGACTAGAGTCTAGTATAGCAACACAGACACAAAATGTATTTGGAGAAGAACTTTATCCAAACATCGAAGATAAATCCGCTGCAGTTATTAGAAGCATTATCGCCGACCATCCTTTTGTTGATGGTAATAAACGCACCGCTATGATTGCCGGATTAGTTTTATTGGATCTCAATAATATGCAGTTTATTTTTAAGGCAGGTGAAATTGAGGATTATGCAGTGAAGATTGCTACTGATCATTTGGACGTTCCAGAAATATCCGCTTGGTTGAAGGCTCATATTATTTAGAGGTTCGAATCCCTCATCCCAGCCAATATTTATATCAAAAGGATTTTACTTTGCCTAAATAACGGGTCATTAGAAATGATTTAATTTCTTATCTTGAAATGCGCGATTTCTAGACAATATTATCTAAGATGGTTTTTATTTCTATTTATTCCTAGAATATATATGCGATTCAAGAATTTCTCTAACAACTTTGGCCTTAGTTTTACCCTTTATTTTAGCTTCTGTTTTCAGGAAATTACTGATATTTTTACCAATAAACATATTAAATCTTATGTTATTTATATTATCATCATGATGCTCCAAAAAATTACTAACTATTGATTTAAGATGCTCATTATTTTTATATGTTTCAAAATATTTAAGTGTGGTATTCTCACCCATCAAGAAAGAATTAAATCTTTTTGGGTGCTTAGTTAATATTAATAATGGTTTTTGTAGATTTATACTCTGGCCCGCTAAGTATCCATTATTGAAAGTATTGTATGTAGACTCTAATATAACCACATCAGATTCTCTTAGTGCCCTTAAATTTTCATTGTAAATATGACTTAGTTCACTGCTAGAATATTTATAACCATTATTAGATAAACTATAGGATTCCTCTATCCAATTCCTGGTAATATCATGGCCAGAATTCTTAATAATTCCTAATATAATTCTGCAAGCTTCTATATTTGTATTAAGATTGCTGCCAGATGTAGAAAAATAAACTTTCACTCGAGAATAATAACACATATTGATAATATTTGACACATATATGTGCATGTAATATAGTTAATTTATGGAAGCTATAGGCCTAGTAGGTGGTCTTGCCAGTGGCAAGGACAGTTTCGGAAAATTTATAGTAGAAAACAAAGGTGGTTTTCTGATTTCATCTTCCTCGGTAGCAAGAGACTACATTTTAAATAATAGTCTTGGAGAACCCACCAGAGACATGACTAGATTAATCGCTGCTCATTTAAGAAATAAATTCGGTAAGGATTATCTAATTAAGAAGTGCGTAGAATCGATGCCTAGAGAAGAATTATTGGTGGTAAGTGGATTATATGTAATTGAAGAGGTTATCGCTTTAAGATCTTTGTTTAAAAGTGTAATTGTTCATGTTGAAACGCCTGACGAATTGAGAATGCATAGAGCCGTCAAAAGATCCCGCTCTACAGATGAAAGTGATTTTAAGAATTTTTACAGACTAGATAATGAAGATATGAGTGCTAGCATAACCGATCAATGCTTGGGGGATGTTATAAAACTTTCTGATATCAATATTGATGGGAGCATTCCAATTTCAAACAAGGAATATTGGAATTTACAAATGGAAAATGTATTCAAATATGATCATTAATAATTATGTATAAATCAAAATTCAATCCAAGCCCTAATTCAATCGACCTTCTTACAAGAGGAAATATTATTGGGGAGGATGAGACAGCTCCTGAAATGATTGAAAGAGTTGTCTATACTTTATCCCAAGAAGAATCTAATCATCTCAACAGTCAAGATCTAAAACAATTTGAAGAGAATTTAGGCCAAAGAATGGATGATGGAAGAATAATAATGAGCACTCCCATAATGACAAACGCTGGTCGTTACCCTGATAGACCATTAAGCGCTTGCACTATGCCTACTGCAGATTTATTAGACTACAATATAGATTTTTTAAAATTTGAAATCAATAAATTACATGAGCAAGGAATGGGAACCGGCTTTAATCTTAATCCAGTAGATGATCCTGTAAAAATTCTAAAAATGTTAAATCAAATTGCACTAGAGGGATCAAGAAGGGACCAGGAGAACCGTCCAGTAGGTAATATGGCCATACTTGATGTTTATCATCCAAAAATATTAGAATTTATTAATTGCAAAAATTCAACTGATAATAATAGTGAGGAATGGAAATTCAATATCTCCGTGAATTTAGATGATGATTTTTTTAAAATTTTGTATTCATCTGGAAAAATTAAACTTCTTGATGGCAGGACAATTTCAGCTGAAGAAATATTTAGTGCAATAGTAGATTCAACAATGAAATGTGCGGATCCGGGATTAATCTTTTTAGATCGTTTGAACTACAGAAATCCCATACCAGGCTTGGGAAAATATAAAACTATTGCTCCTTGCGCTGAAGTAGGACTTCTTGAGGGGGAATCTTGTCAATTTGGGAATATAAATATTGCCAAATTTATTTCCCTTAAAGGAGATGACTATTCATTAAATTATTCAGATTTAGCAGAATCAGTTAAAGTTTTAACCAGAGCATTAGATTCAGCTTTAAGCATAAGCATAAAAAATTATGCTACCGTACAGTCTTCAGAAATAATGAAACAAAAAAGAAAAATCGGTATTGGAATTAGTGGAGTTGCAGATGCAATAAGCATTGCTGGCTTAATATATAATTCAGATAAAGCTAGAGTGCTTTTAGCGGAATCTCTTTCATTCATAAATTATATTTCCAAATTAGAATCTCATGAAATAGCCAAGACAAAAGGTTCTGCACTATCGATGTACAATCAGAATGGAAATAGGTATTTCGATGAAGAAAATTACATTGCTAAAATGTATGGCATGCTCGAAGATACTGAATCGATCAGTAACTCAGAATGGATATCTCTTGGAAATAAAATTAAAAACACTGGATTGCTAAGAAATACTACCACTGTTGCACTGCCACCAACTGGCAGAAGTGCTCTAATATATGATTCATCTACAGGAGTAGAGCCGCATTTTTCTATTGATAGAATTAGTGAATCTGTAAAAATCAAAATGGCTGAATACATGGGGAGATTGATTAATGATTTCATAGATAAGGACAAGATAACAGACTATATAGATTCAGATAATTTTAAAGAATACCTTTCCTGCGCATTAGACATATCACCCTTGGGACATATTGCTATGGTATCTACACTACAGAAATACACTGACGAATCTATATCAAAAACAATAAATCTAAAAGCAAATTCAACAACTTCCGAAATTGAGCACATATACATTAAAGGCTACGAGGCTGGCCTCTCCGGCATTACAATATATGTAGATGGTAGTCGCGACCAACAACCAATTGTACTCAAGGAAAAATGATTATATAATATGAAAATATGAAAGAAGTTTATAACGCTAGTGAAGTTGGATTTTTGAAACATGAAGTAGATTTTATATATAAAGCTATTAATATAGCAAGAACAGAATTACAAAATGCAAATCATGAATATGGAGATGCAGTGGCATCAAGTGGAGGCGATTGGGCATTTGATGATCCAGGATCGCAAATCGCAGCAATGAATGCTAATCAGAAAGATAAAGCTTTACAACAGTTAATTAAATTATCTTCCTTAATAGAGAAAAATGGTACAATATCCTATCCAGAAATTGATTTTCCTATTGTTACTTATGGCTCACGAATACATACCATTGAAGAAAATGAATATAGAGAAATATATGATTTAGGGACTGTAATGATACCAGGATTAACTTCCGATTATAATGTTACAATAATCACCAAAAATTCTCCTATTGGAAATAGTCTATATGGCAGTAGAGTTAATGATTCTATATCATGGGAAGCCCCTAACGGTAACACTTTCTACGCAAAAGTAGAAAAAATAGACCAATTAGCAGTTAAAACTTACTATGAAAGATTTGGCGATAATAATAATGAATAATCTTTACTTTCAATATTGCCCAAAATTAATAGTTTTAAATAAATCACTAGATAATGTTCTGCTTGCAAAGAGAAAAGGAGAACAAGATTATGATGGAGTCTACTCTTTTGTTGGCGGTAAATTAGAGACTAGTGATGGGTCAATAATTAATGGCATTAAAAGAGAAAAAAATGAAGAAATAGGCAGTGATGCAAAAATTAAGGTAGCATTAATGCCAGTGTACAATGCATACTATCAAAAGAAGGATGGATCATGCATGATTTTACCTCATCACATATGTATTTATGAGTCTGGTGATATAAAAATAAATGAAGAATACAGTGATTATAAATGGGTAAATATAAAAGAAATTAGAAACTTCCAACCTAAAATCGATACGATTGTACCTGCAGTTGAATGGGCACTACGTTTTATCGATAGTTTGAACGATAACGACTACCAAGAAATCTAACATCAAATTTTCACTCAATTATTATTTATGATACCGTTCAAATTCAAGCTTGATGTAACTTTTAGAATTATGTGCCATAGGCATTTCAAGAGCTTCTTCAATAGTAACCCATTTTGCTTGTAGTATTTCAAAAAGCTGAGGCACAATCTCACCAGATACATAAGTTCCATGGAATATATGAATATCATTATCTGGATCATTAACAGAAAACTTATCTATCATGTCTGAAATCTCGCAGACTATATTCGTTTCTTCAAGTACTTCCCGTGCTAAACCTGTTTCTAGATCTTCGCCATCTTCTATAACTCCACCAGGAAAATTCCATTTATGATTTTCTCTGAAAGGAGGTGCAATCTGAACAAGTAAAATCTTATTAGCTGTGTTTTTTATAATTGCGAATGCACATCTTGCCATAATGTTAGTATAACCCAGATTGATATATAATATTTTTAAAAGGAATAACTTAAGAAAAATATAATATTTGTAACAGGAAACAATAGAAAAATAAATGAAGCTCAATCAAGCTGTGATTTATTTGAAATTAATGTAGTGCCTCAACATCTAGATATAGATGAAATTCAAGATCATGATCCTATCAAAATTACTAAAAAGAAAGCTAAGGATGCCTATAGCCAAATTAAAGCACCATTAATAGTCAACGATGCCTTCTGGTCTATTCCAGCGCTTAATGGTTTCACTGGGGGCTATATGAAGGACATAACAGAATGGTTTGATGCTCAAGATTTTATTAATCTTATGAGGGATAAGAGAGACAAATCAATCTTAATTACAGATTGTATAGTTTACGTCGATGAAGATGGTATGAAAGTTTTCTCGAAAAAAATATCCTGTGAATTTACATTGCAACCTAAAGGAGAAGGAAACTCAATTGAAAAAGTTGTTGTTTTAAATGGTAAAACTTTAGCAGAGTATCATGGCGATGGCGAACTATCTGAAAAACCTAATGAACTTATTTATTATGAGTTTGCCAAATGGTATAGTCATAAAAAATAAGTTAATAAATCTTGAGTCTTATAAGCAATATCATTATATAGGTTATCAGCTAATAAATATTGCAGAGTTTACTAAGATAAAAGATTTTATTCCGATCACGAAGTATCTGATTGTAAATTTATGTACCCCGTCGAACATGACTTAATATTGAATAACAGCTTCAAGCAATCAAGAAAAAAACTAGGGATCTACATCTTTAGATATTTTTCTTTTTTAAAACTATAGATTTTGCAAATTATTTTTTAATGCCGCTAGCGAGCTAGGGCTTGAGTTTATGTCCTCATCGCTAGGCCCGCCATTGTACCAATCTAAAGCTACGATATTATTGTTGCTTTTTGCATAATTAAACATATCATTGATCCAGATAGATTTACCGTCGATCGATTCTTTTAATCTAGCGATCTAATAATAAATTTTATAATGTGCATATATTTAAATAATTGTTGATTTATAGCATAAGAATTTTTACAATATGGATATGAAAACTTCAAAAAATAAAAAAAGTACTAATTTTTTATACTATTCTATCTTCTTACTTATTGCCGTGCTTATTTCGGTCATTGTTTTTTATAACTACAGTTCATCTAACAAGATCATTTTAAATGCTTGCAATAGCGTGTTGAAATATGGCGACAAAAATAGTGACGTTCAGCTACTCCAGAAACAATTGAATCTACATAAAAAAGATATAGGCGGAAATTTGAACGTTGATGGTGATTATGGATATTTAACAGAAGCTGCTGTTAAAAATTACCAAAATGACCATAAGATTCCAGTTACCGGAGTTGTCGACTGGAAAACATGGAAAGTCTTATTAAATACCACGGTCTGTAAGGTGAAAATATGAAAAAAAATTCACTAGTAGTACAAAGTAAATTACGATTAGCTACATTATCATTTCTGATTTTTTTGACTCTTTCTGTTATGGCGTTATTCGCTTTAAACTATAATTCGTCCAAGAGCACAACATTAACACTTACTCAGTCCAAACCTACTTTCATAAATCATCCAGTAGGATCAAGCGGTGCGCAGGTCGGTGATATGGCCTCCTTCGAAGCTCCACTAATTCAGAACAATATGATCATAGGCGAGCTATCTGGCGCAAGGACTCTTGTAGAAACATCGGATAAACTTAATTGGACATATAAAGACAAGAGTACTGGTTCTGGAAATGGTCAAAAAAATGACATGTGGATAAACACAATGGTATTTAATATCTACGGTAAAGGCACAATCATTGCAGAAGGCCAACGATTAATTCCATCCGATTCCAATGTTGCCGATTTTCCACAAATGTCTAGTGAAGATACTGAATCTGTTGCAATTATAGGAGGAACCGGAGAATATAAATTTGCTCATGGCCAACTAACCTCGACAAGACATGCAAATGGCGAATACACTCAAGTATTTACTATGCATTTGAAATGATTCCCTTCCTTTAAATGAAAATGACAAAAAATATAAACATAGATATTGAAAACATAGTACATGGAAGAGTAATACATTATGATGCCGGCGATACAATAACTATTTTCTACCGTAAAGAATTATCGGGATTTGGATTACGTTTCGGCCCCATTCTTGAACATCAATCTTGGAGCCTTAGAAGCTTTAATAGTAGCGTTGGACCTAACACTTATGCACCTAATCAGAGATTTAAACTTGATGGAAAATCATTATCCTTAAACTCAAGGGGCGATGAAACTATTGAAGTCATTCCACATAGATCAGGACATAATCTAATTATAAGAGCAGAAAATCCAGGCCAATTATATATAGATCAAACACATCATCATTCCTACCTGCCCCCAAAATGGGCTTATGATTATTGGTTCTCTACACCTTGGACTAGAATATCCGAGAAGAATGTTCTAGATGAAATACATCAGGCCAATCAGTATAAATTAGAACCTAAAATATGGCTCATAGACGCAGGATGGCAATCAAATAAAGAACTACTAACATTCAATAAAGAATTATTCCCTTCCGAAGATAATTTCTTAAAGAATCTCTCAAACATGAATATTAGACCAATAGTCTGGTTCAGTCCGTACGTGGAGATTAATACTGATTTATGGAAATTATGTGATTCAAATAATTGGCTAGTTAAAGCACCTGATCATACAAGCGCTGTTTTTCCTGTAGCTGGAGAAGGGGATATTATAGGATCTTATTTAGATTTTACCTCCACTAGCTTTATTGAACATCTGAAAGCCAGATTAGAAGAAATGAAAACTAAAGGTCTAGCTGGCATTATGTTTGATTTTGGCGAATCACTCCCGGATGAAGTTCACCTTAACTTCCAGACAGATAGTAGTAGAACTGATCGAAAAAATAAAATTACTGGGCATAATTGGTTCGTTGGAGAAACCAAGAAAGTCATGCATCAAATTATGAAACCCTTGGATCTTTGTCTAATATCTAGATCCGGATGGAATGATAGCTACCAACATACAGGTCTATGGCTAGGAGATCAATCTTCGGACTCTTCAAGATTTGCCGGACTGGAAAGTGTACTTTGGGGCTACCAAACAGCCCATGATGCTGGATATAAGTTCGTTGGCATGGATGTTGGCGGATATTTTGGAAAACCTACAATAACTGACTATAAAAGATGGTTAGATCTTTCCGTTTGCATGCCTTTTTCAATGCTACATGGAGCCATTAAAGCCAATCCGTGGGAAGAAGGACATGAAGCAATTGAATATTTTAAAGAGATTCGCAAATTACATAATAAAATATGGAATAATTCGGAAGTTGTTAAGATCAAATTCAATATAGATAACAACAAGATAACAAAAATAATTGTGAATGATTACGAGTTTAATAATTAGCTGATTGCAATAAAATCATATGAACTATTAATTGAGATTAATTACACAAATAATAGCCATATTATTATTTTATTTTTTCTTCAATACTAACTTCTATTATTTTCCGTATTAAAGCTTCAGGAACTAAGTAATCTAAAGACTCTCTTAAGGCTCCCTTGGACTGTTCGAATTTGTCTAAACCCGCAATCTTACTTAACACACTTCCACTGCAAGGATATATGCCTATGTGATTTTTGTGAGCATCAAAAGATATTATAGGTTTGTTCTTATATTTAATTGTAGGCATTCCATAATAAATAGATTCTTCACCATCTGGAAGCATACTTAGAGCTATACTTCTTATTCTTATAAGTTCTTTGCGTTTTCTTGAATCTACATTATTTATATAATTTTCAATAGGACTCATTCATTACCATTTTACAGTAAATTATAAATTATTTTTTAACAAGAGTATAATTTAAGCATAACAATTAAGCAGAAATTAATATGAAACAAGACAATAAGATTCTTAAATTAGTTTATACGTTTTTCTTAGGGATAATAATAGCTCTATTTATCGGATTTGGAATCAATACCTTCTATCCAAGCCCAGCAGAACCCCAAATACCTGAGAGATTAAATACTCTAAACAATACCATGAGTAAAACTCCAACTGATGAACAAATTACTCTTCAGAATCAGTATGATAAAACTCGAAGTGATTTCGAAAAGAACAAAATGAATCCATATAACAGAAATGTTTCTATTATCAGCCTAAGTGCAGCTGTAATACTTTTAGCTCTTAGTCTGTTCTTAGAAAAAAGAAATATTAAAGTTATTTCCGATGGAATAATGATGGGTGGATTATTTATGCTGATCTATAGCATAGGAAGAGGCGTAGCTTCAAAAGATAACAAATATATGTTTATGGCTGTAAGCGTTGGCCTAATAACTGTTGTTTACCTTGGATATCATAGATTTGTAGACAATAACACCTCTAAGAAAAAGTCCAAGAAATAATTTAGCCTATATAATTTTTAACATGGAAGCCAATGATCTTAAAAAAAAGATATACGATTTTAATGGCTTAGTAGTCGAGATAGGTGGCCCCACTATTAACGGTTATGAATTTCTTAAAGATCTCAATATAGATTTACCTAGAAAAATAATTGTTACTAATATTAAAAACCCTATAACTATTAATCCATTTGGGGATAATCCTAAGGAATATAAGGTAGATATGGTAGCAGACATCAATAACCTGCCCTTTGATGATAATTCCATAGATATTATTATGGCTTCTTCACTGCCACACAAATTACATGAACAATTATTTAGAGAGTCCAAAAGAGTACTTAAATCTAACGGATTAGTTATTGCAGAAAATATTAAGAACATAGATATAAAATACGCAAAAGAAAACGGATTTCAAGTTTCAAAACTACACAACCAACAATACTCCATATTCAATGGAATATTCATCAAAAATTAAAAATCGTTAGTTAAGTATTTCGAAAACTATTTCGTTATGCCTAAATATACCAGGCATCCAAGGTGGATCAAATCTTGAAATAATAGGGTTTTCATTTATTTTTATATTATGCAGATTTGCCCAAGTTCTTAGAGTATTCACTAATTTGTCTACTTTTCCCTCACTCGTGTATCCCGAGAATTTAATCACTAGAGATTCATGAGGTTTAATTTGCTTAATCTTAACTTGGTTATTTACAGGTTTTGGTAATGTATCAATAGAGTATTTAGAAGGCATAGTGAAAGTTACTTTGTACGTGCTGCTATTAACCATAGAAGTATTCACAGGTGCTGTCATTGAAATCTTTTCGGAAGACTCTACTTTTGAACTACTCACAGGAACAGTCATGGCAATTTTCTTGGAACTTATATTATTTCCGAATATATAGTCTGCCAGTGCAGAAAATGCATAATTACCCGCCGAGTTATATCCAGAAGCTTCAACTTCTACTTCAGCATTTATATAACCTTCGTATTTCCTAATTTCTATTTTTCCTTCTTTTTTAATTACTTTG
>Ga0007815_1000132_pt1 | contig 23984 bp, 28 predicted proteins | sample CryBogCBE02Aug09_FD_71212 | JGI IMG/M metagenome (GOLD analysis project Ga0007815, IMG submission 71212) | Freshwater microbial communities from Crystal Bog, Wisconsin, USA - CBE02Aug09 | ecosystem: Environmental > Aquatic > Freshwater > Lake | place: Crystal Bog, Wisconsin, USA | collected...
GCGTCTTTTATCTTTGTAAGGTTCTCAATCGGTAACCCAAAGGCAATATAAGTGGCTACAATTGACCCAACAGATATACCCCAAACTCCTTTTGGAAAAACTAGTTCCTGATGCTTTTTGAGTTCCAGAAGAGCTCCAACGTGCATTATACCTTTGACTCCTCCGCCTCCTAATCCCAGTGTGTGAAACATTACTATAATTTTGTATCCTAAAAGAGTAGATGTTACGCGCAAGAGATGTGTGGGACGAACAAGAACAAAGAAGATCAAACCGTATGGCTGCGATGACGCCCATCATAGCACAAATCCAAGCAAAAATCAAGCAGCACGCGACGCATCATTCAAATGCTCCGTATATAGTCTACGAAGTTCCAAGTTATGTATTCGGGTATCCTTTGTTCGGATTAAAGGAAGCTGTAGAGTTTCTTGTTGCAGAGTTCGGAAAAGCAGGATACTGGGTTTGGGTAGTAGACGAAAAATACCTGTTTATTTCATGGTTGAAACCTGTAAAAACACGAGACGGGCCCAGACAAATGCTGGTTACAAATTACCGTCCCATGCCGTATGACCAAACATTTATTTCATCGGATAACAAATAATGGAAGTTCTAGGAGGTTCTTTGAATATCGCAATTTTAGCTATTTTTTATACTGCATTAGGGGGATTCCTTTCGTTCTTATTGTATCATTTATTTGATGATTTTGACAAAGACTGGGAATCTGAAACTTTAGCTTACCAATTGGGAGATGTTTCTATGGAATTAAGTATCGTAGGGTTGGTAGCGTTCTGGAGCACACACTTAATCAGCGACTTCACTCCATTCTTTGAAGTTCATCCTGAACTGGATAAATTAATTGATTCCTACATTTCCGGATTGTTCTATGCTATCGCCGTATTCATATTCTTGGACGGTCTTACAGATAAGGTCAAGTATTTATATAACGTATACTTGAACGAACATTTCGTCCGTGTGTTTCCAAAGGAATGGTCATTAATGAAAACATTGTTCGGTCCGCGAAAAACGAATGCAAAAAAAGATAGTGATAAAACACACTAAAAATGGAGTGTAAACATTCAATCGTAATTGACGAAGGCGAAAAAGTATGTGAAAAATGCGGAACTATAATGGAAAAAGTCATAGACGAAAGTGCAGAATGGAGAAATTACGAGCAGGGAAAAGGGGAAGACCAATGTCGTACAGGATTTACAACATCGGACTTGCTTCCAGAATCGTCTTACGGGTCAATCATGACTTCTAGAGGTATCTCAGCCAAAGACACGAACATGAAATCTATTCAGCGTCTTTCTTGTTGGTCGTTATCTTCAAATTCACAAAGATCATGGATGGGTATATTTGATTCTATTCAAATGTCGTGTGCCCATGCCGGGTTACCTAAGGCCATCGTGTTGGACGCGTGTGGGCTATACAAAAAACTTGAAGACGCGCAGAAAGTTAGAGGGGAAACAAGACGCGCGATGATCGGAGCAGCTGTTTTCGTAGCGTGCCGAAACAATCATGCGCCACGAAGTCACCAGGAAATAGCTTCATTGTTCGTTGTGAATATTCGTTCGTTATGTAAAGCGATTACACACTTTGAATCTACGGAAAACACTGTTCTCCAAACGGAACTTGGAATTGCAGAGAGGTTGTGTGCTTCGTTGAACTTGAACGATGACCAGCGGGACAGAGTGATGGATTTATTGGTGCAAATATCGGAGAAGTCAGAGGACGAGTTCGAGCATACACCCAAGACTATTGTATCTGGAGTGGTTGCACATGTAATGAACTTGAAAACGAAGGCAAGTATGAAATCTGTTTCCGATAGTTCAGGAGTATCTGCTTTATCTATTCATAAAATTGTGACCAAACTCACTTCTTCTCAAATGTGATGTTATCAGTATTTACAGGCGAGCCCACAAATCGTCCGAACGAGGTGTTATCTGGAGGCCAGGTAGCAGATGTTTGCCCGAGACCGCCCCCGCGTTTACCTTTGCGGTGCTTTTTCAATGTGCGACGACGAGAACGACGGCTTTTACGAGTCTTTGCCATTTCTTATGTTTGAACAAAGAAATGAAGTGGCAATACATTGGACTTTTAGTTTTAGTTTGTGTAGTTTACTATTACTTCACAAGACGTGAACACATGACCAATGACCAGTTAATAAACACATTGAAGGTGTTTGGAGAAGAAGCAAAGAAGCATCCACAAGGAATAGCGAATCCTCCAGCTCCCATTGAATCAATAATGAATAACGCCGCCCACATTAAATCGTAAAAGAATACAATGAAGCCCAATTGGAAATTGGTAATTACTGTAATTGTAGTAGTTGGATTGGTGGTATACTGGTTTGCAGGAACTCGCGAGAATTTAGATAATCCTCAACCTCCTACTCCTCCTGTACAGGAATCCCAACCTTCGCCTTCAACAAACTCAAATGTAAACACTTCAAATTTTTCAACATCATTTTACTCTGCTACGAAGAAGCAATCAAATCCTAACGCAAAGAACCAAGCTCCTATTTTTGGACCTTACAGTGGAGGAAAGAACTCATCCAGTGCATCTAACAGTCAATCTAAAAAGAACTTATCTAACGGAAAGTATCCAGAAATTTTTGGACCTGATGTGACTGTAACGCCTTTATCTGGTTCCCCAGGAACTTCGTCATCAGGGTTATCTGGTTCCCCAGGAACTTCGTCATCAGGGTTATCTGGAACAACAAGTGGCTTAGTTTCTTCTGACCAAGTAGACCAACCAAGTTACGAATTTAATCCGGATTTAAAGAACGCTTTTCCGTATGACGGACCTCCTCAACCGTTTTTAACGGATTTCAAGAAGATACAGCATTAATAAAGGGATGTTCGGTCTAAGAAACTTCAGTGGAAGTTGTTGGGTGAACGCGTGCCTACAAGCATTATTTCGGATTCCCGAAGTCCAGGAGAGATACGCAACGAATCAACATGATTCATCAAATGCTGTTGATTTTTCGTTGCACAAAATTTGGAATTCTGAAGGGAAGCAAGGACTGCAAGAATTCTTTCAGTCTGTAAAGACTCATACTATGCCTGCAGGGGAAAATATAGGCGACACGCACGAACTGTTTGTGTATTTATGTGACCAGTTGCCTTACTTGAACAATTTATGTAGATTCAAAATAGCAGATACTATTTCTTGCAAGAACTGCGATTATCGTGAAGTGAAAGAAGACTCGGTCACTGAATTTTCTATTTCGTCCGACGGAATTCGAGTTCCGATGGCAGAATGTATTTTGAAAACAGTGAAGCCTTATGAAATAGAAGATTGGAAATGCGAGAAGTGTGATAAACATGGATGTATAAAACAACAACTTATTGGATCATTTCCTAAAGTGATGATGTTTCATATGGTCTCTGAAGAATCATCCATTGATTACGCAAGCGTTCTTTCATTGAACAACAAACATAAATATGCATTATTATCGGTTTCTTGCTACAACGGATTTCATTGGTGGGGATACGGAAGAGACATGCCTCCGGGAAAGTCATGGTACACATTTGACGATGGAGTTGTAACTGAACACGGGCCTAAAGAGTTCCCTCTTTCGGGAAAAATGAGATTACTGATTTATTATCGCCTGAACAATTAATGGACACTACAACAACACTTATGATCGGAGGTGTGAGTCTCGTTTTACTTACTGTCGTAACATTCGTATCTACAGGAAGTTTTCTTGCAGCGTTGGTCGTATTGACTCTTGCATTGGGAACTATCGCTGTTCTAACAAAACTTGGATTTATCCAGGTAGATGTTTCAAATAACGGTATTCAATTAGGATTCTACGAACTGGCAGTTCAACCTGCAGTTTCGGCTCCTCCAGCTGATACTGCAACTAAAGCTGCACCTATCCAACAACCCGAAGTGTTCTATGTGGGGGGAAACGACTACACTTACGAAGAAGCAGCAGCTGTTTGTGCGGCTTACGGATCAGATTTAGCAACGTATGATCAAGTGACACAGGCTTACAATTTAGGAGCAGAATGGTGTGCTTACGGATGGACGCAGGGAGGTATGGCTTTGTACCCAACACAGCCTTCAACATGGTCAACTTTACAACAAGACGCAATAGCAAAAACAAATTGTGGACGACCTGGAGTGAACGGCGGATACTTTGATCCATCTACAAAATTCGGAGTGAACTGCTACGGAATTAAACCAACTGACAATACGAACGCAAAGTATCCTCTTCCATTACCCGGAACAGACAAAGCGACATTTGATGCGATGGTAAGTAAATTCAAGTCAATGATAAATCAAATTCCAGTAAATTCATTTAATCGTGACGGTTGGTCTGCCTGGAATTTATCGTCGCATGGAGTAAATGCAGAATTACCAGCTGGACTCACCAATAAATCGTAAGATGTACGTTCCGGGAGATCATGATTTACCTGTAGCTCCTGTAGTGTCTCCGCCACACACGACGGAAACCGACCAAACACATCGTCATATGACTTGGTTGCATAACAAACCAGCGAACAACGGAGTGTTTCCAATGGAACAGTTTTCGGGACGCAAGAAAACGGAATTTAAAAATGCAAGTAAGTAGGTCTCATAGACAAACAATTAAAAATGAGAACCGCATACAGAATTTACATGAGCCGTCCTTACGACACAATAAAGAAAGTTACTTTACTGAGAGAAGAAGAAGATCTTGATATGGCTAAGACATATGTATTTCGATACATGTATTGCTTCATCTTGTTACCGCATGTTAGAACTGAACTTGAAATGATGCAAATTTATTCAAACTGTACTTTGTTTATAACTAAAGTTGTTCTCAACGATATGGACGATATAATTATCTCCGAAGTCATTCGCTACGTTGACTTGGGAGATCATTGGTCCGAAACTAATATGGGAGCCGGCGCAAAAAGTTATTTGAAAATATACAAAGTTCTAGGAAAAGTTTCAAAGTGTATTCTACAAGCGCGCGATTACTGCAAACAAGCAGTATACTGAAGAAAAGAACATCCGGAAACGGAATCTTTTTACTTAAGGATTAAATGATTAAAAAAATGAACTCAATTTACGTTTTATATGAAGACAAAGACGAACAAATATTCAATGTAAGTAGACATGTAGTCTACACTTCAAACGAACTTCCTGTTATGATTAATCTTATGAACAAGTTGGTTCAGCGCACGATGCAAGTTGCCGAATTGAATACTTTAGAAGGCACTAAAGAAATTTACAATGTCAGAAACTATTTCAGGTATTCCGTGTTCAAGTGTTACTATAATGCACACACAGGAGCCAAAATATCAGAAGCTGAATGTATACGTTCGGTGAACGTAATTGACACATGGGGATTCTGTCCAGAAGAACCCATTGAGCAATACAGACCTCCTCCTAGAAAGAGGGTAAGATTTGAAGAAGATGTTCCGTCAAATGTGCCTGGATTCAATACATTAACAGAAGCTGAAAAGTTGGATATACTGTATCATTAAGTTCCGGAAACGGAATCTTTTTACATTTGGAAATATAAATGATTGAACTAGCTCTTTTACTTGGATTGGGAGCAGTAGGATACCTCTTGGCGACCCAAGAACCTGGATCTGGATCTCAATCTGCACCACGAACCGTAGAGAACTTCACTCCAAGACCTACGCAGAACATAAACGATAACCTCCCCACAGATTACACGAACAAGGGACACAACAACGAAGTTCCATTTTTTGGTCCCAAGGTCACTCAAAGCATGTACTCTGGAGCCACTGAAGGTATTCTTGATAACCATACAGGAGCAGGCAAGGAATACTTCCAAAAGAAAGAAACTAAATCGTTCTTTGATACGAAACCTGCTACAGGCCAACCATTTGGTAACCAAGTAGAATCTGATTTCTTTCAATCGCGTATGGTTACTGGCCAAAACATGAAGAACGTGTTCCCAGTTGATCAAGTACAAGTAGGTCCAGGAGGTAACGACGGATACACCAACATTCCTAAAGGAGGTTACCAACAAGATCAATATCGCGACTATGCCTTGCCAAAGACAACTGATGAACTTCGTGTAGCTACTAAACCTAAATTGACATACGAATTACCAGTTGTTCCAGGTAAGGCCGTAGTAACAGTTCCAGGTATACAAGCCGACGTCAACAAGAACCGACCTGATCGTTTTGCAATTTACGGTATGGACCGTGTGAATACAGCTGTAGGTGCACAAGTAGCACAAGCCATTTACCCTGAACAACCATTGAGAACCCAGGCACGAGAAACTACAGGCAAAGAATACTTTGGAGCAGGAGGAAACATGGCTGCCAATGTTGCATCATACATTCGTGCATTCACTGAACCTTACCAAGAATTCATGAGACTGACGGCAGAAGGACGTCCAGGACCTGCAGGAGCCCAAGGAACAGGTGTAGCTTTAGGTGGAGACTCTTACGGAGTCCAAACCAATAAGGATGAATCTGTATTGTCTGACGCTTCACGATTGAACGTTGGTTTAGTAAGTATCAACGCTACAGGAGAAAACTTGGGTTCATACACTTTCAACGCTCCTCTAAAGCAAGATGTATACATAGAACGCAACGAGCCACAAATATTGAGTGCGTTCCACCAGAACCCATATTCACAAAAGCTTGACTCCATTTAATAATGGACTTGATACGTGAACACTTGATTTACAAAGACGTGCCTATCACAATAGAAATAGATAAATTAAAAACGCAAGAACAATACGAAGTAATACGCCTTCTTCTTGCGTCACGTAATAAAAAAGATGTAATTTCAGTGATTACATCTCAATCAACAAACAAGTACATAAAATCTCTGCTTCAGGACTTAAAAATTAGTATCTCGGACGTCGTCTAGTAACTCTGCGATTACCTCCTGTAGCTGGTGTAACAGGTTTATTACCTTTATCGTCTGGCGGTATTCCTCCTTTTCTTGCAATTGCACCTTTTATTTGTCCAAGCTGATTTTTCAATCTATCAAACTCTGATTGCTTAGATTTTTCTGCTACCTTATTTTTATCGTCTTTACTAGCCAGACCATCCTTTTTATCGAAAGTCTCTTTGTATTCTTTATACAATTCTTCTAAAGGCTTATCGTCATACCTATTATTTTGGTTGTTTTGTTGTTTCAGTTCATACAACTTATCTTTGACTTCATCAAGAGCTTTCTTGATTTTCGTTTCTTCTGAATTGAAGATCTTTTCTGCTCGTTCTTTTTCAGTTTTGAAACATAAATTCATATCTTTGAACTTCTTTTCGTATAACTGGACTTTTCGCTGAGATTCACGATCTTCTTTATCTATTTCCGCTTTCTCTTGTTCTATTTCTTTCATCAAGATATTTAAGTCAAACATATAAGAATCAGCTTCACTTGTGCGTTTCAATACTGACGCCAAAATGATATCTGATCCTGCATCTTTGCACATAAGAATCGTCTTTTGTTCATTAACAACTTTTTCAGCCAACTCAATTCCTTTTGTTACGTTTTCTGATGGTTTAACTGCAATTGTCTCCTTCTTTTCTTCGGCGATTTTCTCTTGCACTGCTTCTTCGCAATCAATTGTGTATCCTTTTGCACGTAATCCTTCTAAGAACTTAATTAAAGTATCAGCCGTACAGTTTTCATACTTGTCGCAAATTTTGGAAACAAGATCATTGGTAATTCTTGATGCTGGATCTTTAGGATCTCCTTGTGGGAACCCTATACTTGGATCTTCCTTAATAAGTGTTATAAGTTTATCAACGTCTTTAAGTTCATCGTCCCAACCAGTGAAACTTGGAGAAATTGGAATTGTCTTAGGGAGAGCTCTGGTAGGAACGCTGGGAATACTCGAAAGTTGTCGTTTTATTTCATCATTTGCTCTGCGATCTATATCTCTTTGAACTTCACTATAAGATGTATCATTTACTTTGTCCAGATCTAAAAACTTTTCATATTCATCTTCATTTCGAGAATATTGTTCAAATTCTTTATTTCTTTGATCTCGTAATTTCTTCTCTTTTGGATTTGATGGAGTAATTTCTGGTTTAGGATAATTAGCTTCAATTTCATCTCGCTCTGCTTGTCGTCTATCTTCTTCTTCTTGTGCTCTTGCAGCAGTTTCTATATCTCGAATATGATCAACAACTGGGCCTAGTTCTGCTTGTTTACTGGGATATTGATCGTTTAAAAATTTATCCATAATTTTATTTTTTTCTGAGTAAACTCCTCCTGTTATTGCTGGATTCTTAAGTTGATTTATTAATTGGTCCAGTTCGTTCACTCTTTTGAATCTGTCGTCTTCAGGTAACAACGTACACTTAGTTCTAAGTTCTTCAAGGTTTGCAAGCAACTCTTTGTCGTCTTTAGAACCCTTTACTTTAGTTAAAATATCGTCCAGTAACTTGTTTCGTTCTGTTGGATCTGGATTATTAACGTCAGCTGAAGCACGTCCTCTGCATGGATCCTTAGCGATTTGTGCAGCCACAAACGCAGCTTCACGTGCACGAATAGATCTTTCTAATTTTTCAACGGCTTTATACGCTTTAGTTAATAAATCACAACGGGTTTTTACATTCTCTTTAAAAGTCTTTTCTAAGTCCTTACCTGTTTCAATCAATTGCAATAAACAGCTCATCTTTCCAGAAATAATCTTTTCGTCTCGTTCCAGTTTCAAAGTTTCAATTCTTGATTCCGCGTATGCAGTATAATACTTTTCAATATTCTTAAGAGCTTCAGTTAAATTGTCTGAAGTTGTTTCTGAAGAAGGATCGCCGGGATTATTACCTTTATTTCCTTTAGCTTTACCGCCAGTCATAACTTCTGGACCACCTACCGGAAGTATTCCTTCTAATGGTTCAGGCTCACTAATTGGAGGAGTAAGTTCCTTTTCCTTTGGAAATATCTCTGGAACTTCACGAATAACTTGTTCAGTTGGAACTTGTTGACGACCTTTGTTTACCAGTAAAGTGTTATACTTGGCCTTAGCTGAATCAAGTGCTGTTTTACTTCCATTTTCAATAAGAAACGCTTTGCGGTAAGCAATTGAAGCTTTTGATAAACTTGTTTGTAATTCTTTCTGTTGATTTTCAAGATCTGTTACTCGTTTTTGGATAATTCCTAATGTCTGTTCAGTCGTCGTGTCTCCTAAGAAAGCAGCAACTTCAATGTTTCTTGCAATGTCTCTCAGTTCATACAACAATTCATCTATTTTGTCTAATTTTGTTTTTGAGTCGCTCTTCAAAGAATCAAATGATGCGCGTGTGTCTGCCACTCTGCGAACCTTATTATCCAAATCGTCAGGTTCTAAACTACGTTCTTCTCGTGTATCGAAAAAATTCTCGTCATCTTTTGTTGAAACAGCCACTTCTAAATTAATTTCTGCAGTTAATTTATCGATATACCTCTTTCTTGTTTCTTCGTCTACGGCTTTTAATTCTCCGATAAATATCTTTAATTTACGTATTTGTTTCTTGAATTCGTCGGAATGTTGGATTTGTTTTAGCTTGTTTTCTCCAATATTAGGAGCACTTATATTGTTTTTATCAAGTTTATCACGCCATGTATTGAAATAGTTAGTTGTGAAATCGCGGTATGCTTTTGCTATATCTATTTTCTTCCCGTCGCAAGAAACTCCGCGAGACGCTTCAGTATAAATAGCATACACATGTTCTCTACGAATTCGTGCTAATTCTAAATTACGTTTCGTTGAAACATACGCTTCTTCAATACGTTGTGCATTCTTTGAAGATTTCTTTGCTATTCTGACCTTTTCTTCTGCTTCCTGGATTTTCAATTCAATTTCCTTCTTTTCTACTTCAAGTTTGGCTTTGTCCTCTTCTAATTTAATTGGTTTTTGTTTGAAGAATTCTTCTGCCTTCTTAGCTCCGTTCAGCCACAACTTAGCATCCTTGAGCTGGTTTTGAAGTGCTCGTTTCTCACGAGAAGTTGGATTTTCTAATAACTTAGCTTCTATTTTGTTTACTTCTTCTTGAGCCAAAGGAACTTTACTTGCACTGTCCGATATCTCTTTGAGTTTTTTAGAAATTACCGATATCTTGAAATCAACGCCTGCCAATTCTTCGTTGAGTCTGTTCAAAGTGTTCTTAGCGTCTGCTAAATTTGCATCACCTCCTTCTTCAGGAGGAACGTATAATCTAAGTTCAGTTGGAGCGTACCATTCGCTTTGTTTTCCGTTCTTGTCCATTCCACATACGACGTTAATAGTCAATCCTTCCGATGCATTAGGATCAACGCCTTTTACTACACCCACATCTCCATACTGAGTCTTTCCCAAACATTTCTTGCCCTTTGATTCTTCTGTAGCAGCCACGAACGTTCCGACAGTTGCTCTTCCGCCAAAAATAGGTAATCCTTCGGTATCTTCTGGTTCAGCTATTTCCAAATCTTCCGGTTCGTACCAATCACCAGTTTGTTCGTCTGCGTTCACTCCATTGCAACGAACATAAATCTTCAAATTATCAGCGCTTTCAGGATCTAGCTTGTCAACAGTTCCAACATCCCCGAACGTTGATCGGCCTAAAGGTTTGCTCTTCACATGTTCTCTGCGTTCGTCTCGGATTTTGACTTTCACGTCTTCTGCTGCCATACCTCCAAAAATAGCAATACCTACCAACGGTCTTTTTTCCTTTGGAACGTATTCCAAGTCATCGCGATCATAAATATCTTCCCCGATAAATGATTTATCTATTTTAGATGTTGATACAGTTACTTCATATTTTGTGGCGTCTGTAGGACTCAAACGAATAGCTGTGACTTTTCCGATCTTTTCAAATGTGTCTTTCAAAGCAAGATACTTGCCTGCATTCTTGTAAAATGCTCGTTCCTGTAACTTCACGCGAGACCCTACAACAATAGACCGTTTGTCTCCGCTGATATCCATCTTAGAATCCATTGGGCCACTGATAAGTTCTAAATGATCTGCATTGTAGTATTCTTCTCTATCTTGTTTCTGATCGAGACGTTTTACCTTTACCAAGATTTCTCGGTCGGATCCTTCAATGAGAACACGAGTAACTTTTCCTTTATCTTCGTAAAAAGGATTCCCCAGTGCCTTGTCTGCATTTGCCTTTTTGAATGTGTTCTGTAACTTCACAACGGAACCCGGGACTGCTATTCCGCCCAAGATTGCAATACCTCGTGATCCCAAAGTGGAATACACAACTTCCAAATCAGTTCCCAAGTATTCTTCCACTAACACATTCTTGTTTCCACGACAACGGACATTGACTTTTTTGTTTACCCTATCAATTTTTACAACTGTTCCCATCTTTCCGTAATCTTGACTAGCTAAACATGTTTTCTCATTGATTACAGCTGCTTCTTTAGTAAGCTTAACTGTAGCCCCAAGAACAATGTCTGATCCATAAGCGTCAGGAATTCCTGTTTTGGTAGAACCTAAGTTAGAATTCATGTACCATGCGCCAAACCCCGCCAGTACTGATGCTGTAATAACGGCTCCCGGTAAAGCGGCCATCCTATCTTCTTGTCTTTCAGTAGAGATGTTTCATTTAGTAAAAGACAACGTAACACAAATTGAAGACAATCTTATTTGGGCCAGAACCGTAAGAGATTCCATATTTGCTTGGTGGTTCAATATTACTCTGCTTGTTTTGGTCTTGGGATCATTCGGGTATTTCTTGTGGGCGAGCTACGGAACTGCTCCCCCCGAAGAATTGAAAAAGATTCCGTTCACTCCTGTTACGTGGCACAATGCAGTTAGAAATGTTCCCATAACAGAGTATGGACAGACTCCTCAAATTGAAACTGGAGATGGTTTACCGGGTTTTGCCCGTAGAACAGGCGCGTCAGACTTTTGAAGAACTCAAAGGTAAGGCACCAAGACATAAAGATGAAGTTCCGGTCAAGCGGAAATTAAGAATCGTGACCAAAAACAAATGAACAGTGCAGCTGGACACACGAATCAAGTAAGAGTTATTGCTCAAGCAAAAGCCACAAAAGTTGAGTATCCTGGCAACGTAGCCAGCAACTACAACCCTATCGAGACCGCATATGGTTGTAGTCCGGTGTATAAAACAATATCGTATTTTGATATCATCAAGTATTGTACTCCAAAAAAGCCAGGTATTGTAGATTGCACCACCTTTCAATGAAACATTTAGTGGAACGAAAAAAGGTAGATTGTCTGGTTCAGATGACCCAGTATTTCGTCGCGAATGTTCAAGAGATCAGTATCGCTTGGTTTCAGTAACTTTGGTAATTTTTCACTCATCCAGTCAACTGCTTCTTGCAATAAAGCAGGTGCTTCTTCGTCATTGTAATTACGTAATTGAATACGACCCGTTTTGGAAGTGAGGTTCGGTCTTCCGTATTTTCCAATATACACTTCCACAAAGGTATCGATCGCATCATCTAGTTTATCTACCAACTTATCGGTGGCTTTATGACGGGAAAACGACATTGTTTCCCAGTGATAAATCTTGATTTGGTTTCTCAAAGTCAGCATCATGTTCACAATTTCCGCTGACATTTATTTATTGTTGGTGTTGTTTTTCTGGACTATTGGCATTGAATCAGCTTTGAATATCCCGTTTTTTATAGCTGCTTCAGTTGCAGTAATTCCAGCCCATGAACCCGACATCGCATCGTATCGTGCTTGGATTTGTGGATCTCGGACTGCAATATCAAGAAATCCAGAAGTTCCATAATTTGGATCAGTTGTTAGGTAAGGAACTGGCATAGAAGAGGAAGGAACTTTACTTCCATTTACTGCGTTCAAGTATCCGGCCCAGTTGTTCTTGAGATTATCCCCCATTTTGTTGTCATCTAAGAATTAAATGAAGGATGTGGACGGCACTGAACTGAAAAAGGCAATCAAGTCTGGCAAACCTATTGCAGTATTCTTTTACATGACAACTTGCGGTCACTGTGTTCGTATGCAAGAACCATGGAAGGAACTCGAGAAAGAAGTGCCTTCAGTGGACTTTTATCGCATTGAGAGTGGAGACGTTCCTTCAGAAATGAACGTATCGTCTTTCCCTCACTTTGAAGTTCACGGTAATAAAAAGGCCAAAGCTGATGGCGAAATGACAAAGGAAGAACTCAAGAAGTTATTATTTGGAGGAAGAACGGGCGGGAAGAGGACCAGACGGTTCCGTTCCAGGGGGCTTACTCGTCGTCGTAGGGGGAAGTCCCGTCACTGAGCCGGCTGCTGGAGCGTAACCTTCGCTTTGCATCTTGGCGTTTCTAGCAGGGAACGCAGAAGAGTAATCAGGTGCGTCGTATCCTTTAGCTAACCATTTAAGAAATCCGTCTTGGTCGTTAGGAATAGTGGCCGATTGTAAGGTGTGGTAGTTGACCATAGCTCGTGCTTGGTCAAACAAGTCAGATGTGTCCATGTACAAATCAGATGTCTTCTGGAAAGCCTTGAAGATACCTGCCTTCACATCAGATCTTGTAATTGGTGCTGCGTCTGGACGATTAGGATTGTCTTGGATTTCCGTTAAAAGAGGATTCATGAACGGATTGGCGGGCGTAGGCATAGTGTACTGTTTTCCGCTGACTGCGGCCTTGAAAGCTTCGAGAACTTTTCCGTGAGGGAAGAGACTAAATAAAGCTATAGATGCAGCCATCACGGCTGGAATAGCAAGTAAATATCCCGACTTCTGTGTGGCCAAGAACAAAATAACCGAGAAGTAAACTGAAAATCTTACTACGGAATTCAAAGCTTGGGCTGTAGTCATAGCTTTAGTAGGAACAAATTGACTCCACGTATCGTGTGAAAACAAAATAGCAGGGTCCTTGAACCAAATTGTATCGGCCATCTTACTTTTATCGTAAGTTTTTCTCCCGTTGTTTCTTCTGTAGACGTGCCAACATTCGTTGACGTCGTGCTTCCGGCGAATTTCCCATCATTACTTCGGATGGAATTTCAGTTTGTGCACCTCCTCCTAACATTTCGTTGAACACGTTTCCAAATGTAGATGTAATTTTTGCTTTGATACCTTCAATCTCTCGTAAAATTTGTTGTTGGGTCAAGTTTCCTTTCTGGATTTTATCCTTCACAATAAGTTGGATCTTGCGTATGACGCGTTGCATAGTTGGGTGTTCTGGGTTCTTGACTATCTCTAAAATTTCATGAGGATTTTCAAAGTTCAATTCAAGGTCTTTAATATCTATTTCTTCTACGACTTGCATGAACACTTTGGCAATACGTGTGTCCATGACATAATCTAGAATCTTCTTGAAGTGGCCTTCGCTGTTCTTGTCTTCCAATAATTTAGATATTTCATCAGTTTGGTGACCTGAACCTGCAAGAACTTTCTTTATTACATCAATCATAGGTCCAATTTTTTCTTTGATGTCGCCATGCATAAATGCACCAACTAAACAAGCCTGCATGTGTTTCCAGAACAGTTCCTTTGCATCTCCTGCTCTTAACCATAAATCGGTCATATTGACTCCGAACATTCTACGGGTTTCTTCAATGAAGAATCCGTCTTCTCGCTGAAATATTTTGAGAGCGCTTGGGAATAACGTCTCAAAATACTTTACATCTTTTTCCAAATCTAAACCCGGCTCTTCTGTTGGAAATGTTTTTTTGATATCATCAACAAATTGTTGAAAAATCTTTGATGTGTTCATTTAGATTTTACATTGAACAATTGTTTAAGCCCGATTACCGCCGCGAGAAGCCATTAAACTCTTTTGGTCGTCAGATAAACATACACAACCGCTATCAGTATTGAAAGCAGAAGGACAGCAGTCGTTATCTACTTTGTTATCTACTAAAAACATGAGTTTATTGGTGTCCAAAGATTGAGAAGGTAATGGAGAAACTCCGGTTTTTGGTTCAGTCGAAGCCCAGCCTGAGATACCGCCTCCGATATTGACTTGATCGTATGGACCGATACCGCCGGCGTTCAATGGCATGCCTGCTGGTTGTTGCATAAATCCTTCACGGGCTAAAGGTAAGCCTTGGAAGTTAAATCTCATAAATAATCCTGCGAGGACGGCTGCGAGGAAAAAAGCCAAAACTAATGCTGTCTTGTTCATTTATTACTTTATGAAAGCGATTAAAATCCGGATGCTCCAATTAAGGCGGCAATCAAGATGGCTAATATTAACAATGCTGGTTGAAACAGGGCAAGGATAATAGAAATAGCAAGAAGAGCGTAAACAAACCCTTTAATGATATTGATGCATAACATAACGAACGACCATATGAAATCTACAGCTGTCTGAGCAAGAAAAGCTGCAATATACCCTTCGGCTACGAATCGTTCAAGTATATCGCGGATCTTGATGATGATGAACGAAAATGAACTTGTTGTTTGTGTTATTTTTGAAAGAGCTTGTTTCGTATACTCAAGCATAAAATTACGAATATTGGACATTACAGACCGGAACCCGTTCAACGGTCCAACCATATCTGAAACAGAGTTGTTCACGACACCAAAGTAAGAGTTGAACTGATCTATAACGACTCCCCAAACACTTCCTGCAGATTGATTCAAGCAGAACGTGAAGTTTTCAGATGCAGATGTTTTAGGATCAGCATACGACGAAAATGCCATGTACCGAGGATCGCATCTGTATTCGTTCCAATTTGCTTTCACGGTTTCCCAATTTGAAAGTCCCATGGCAATAAACATGGCCAAAAAGGATGCACATGTTGCTAAAATAACAATCATCATCTCACTGATTTATTAAGGTATTTTAAATTGGTATTCTAGTTCGCACTTCGTCAAGAACCATGTACCTGTTTCCGGTTGTGCTCATTACAGGATACATTCCTGATTCTGTAATTAAATTAAACATCAAATTACGGTCTACGCATTTATTGATGTTGCCATACGTTTCGGCAATACGAATCTTACCGTCTTCAATTATCCAGTTACAAGGATGTGAACTTATACCCAAATCTATTTCTGCATAATATCCTCCGTGAACGTCGTGCACAGCTATACCTCTTACAGTGTCTCCGTTATCAAGTTCGTCACCGATCTTTACATTGGAAATAAGCGAATATCCCTTTTTCAGAGGAATTAATGTTTCTCGATTGAAACCGGTAGGCAATAGTTTAGTAGGTGTTTTGATGGTATTTGTTTCGTCTAATTTTCCGTTGTAGTAAAGTTCAATTTTGTTCTTTGCTGACTTAAGTAGCTTGTCGTCGTAATCTTCTACAAAGTCCATGAACACACGACCGTCAATAAGTATACGATGAGTGTCTGTATTCAAGCAAACTAGAATTTCACAATCTTCGTCACGAATAGCGTCAGGATGATCCTTGACCTTAATGTATGAGTATTGATATAAAACTCGGTGTTCTCCGCTCACAATTACGTTTCCTAATTTATACATTGGAACATCTTTACCTGAAATTGTGTATTTGGAAGTAACTGTTTGGTAGTTACGCAAAGATGTGCCTAGTCCTATGTCTTTGATGCTCTTTGTTTCGTGTAAAGCCGTTTCAATTTTGGTGTCTGGATGGAAACAGAGGAACGAAATAGTTTGTCCAATTGGACCGTTTGCAACAGATTCACCGGTTTGTTCGCCGACATAAAATATGTAAATAAACGACATCATAATACCTACAATACGAGCCATCAATGTGCGCATACGAATAATGATATACTGAAACTGGCTCATCAAATTCTCTATCTTACCAAACACCATGCCTACGATACCCAAAAATCCGTTTCTCGTATCTGAAATCATCCCACGCATAGAATCCATAGATGTATTAATATCTATAACTACGTCGCCAATCAAAGAAAACTGGCTCATGATGGGATCCACGACATACCCTGAATAATCCTGGAAGCTTTTCATCGTGCAATCAGTGAAGTTCTTGAACACGTCTTGACCAACGAATCCTGCAAGAGGCATGTAAGCAGGATTACATCTGTAAGTCATCCAGTTGTCTTTCAAGTCTTTGACATTGCTCATGATATACAAATAAAGAACTGCGCCTATAGCTCCAAGAGTAGCTACAGTAAAAATTACAGTATCCATTACTTTTATACTGACCAAAAAGCTAAAACGGATTATTTTAACGATAAAGAATGAAACTTAATAAAGCGAAAATGTCTGTTGAAGAAGAAGTTACATATTACGGAGAACGTGTTGTAAGCGGAGACAAAATTGGGTATCGCGGAAAGTTCATTGGAACGATACATGAAAGAATAGGACGTGAATCGGCCAGGGTATGGATAGAAACCACCTTCACAGAAGAACAGCTGAAAGAACTTTTATTGGAGTTCAAAAGACGAGTTCTTGTGGGATGGTATTATGACTCATCAATTTCTGATGGATATTATGTAAACGTTACGTATGACAATCATTACCAACATATAATAATAGAATTCTATCTTCCAAAAGAAGTCGAAGCACCAATACCTAGTATATTTCATGTCAGAAATATTGAATACATCATACTGTTTTGCAGTGATGTAGATCTAAGTGATGGATGTCCATCGGTTGATGGATTATCTGTTCTTAGTTCTATTGAAGACGAAGACGAAGGAAATATAGAACCGTTCATATACGACGGATACACAACTGTAGGGTATGACGGTTACGACGGTTACGATCCATAAAAACGAATTAAAAAATAGCTAGTCTATTTTTTACCAAATAAAATGGAGCCAAATGGATTTATAAAAGGAACAATCGTAAGAGTATTTGATGGTCAAGTTATAGAAGGATTGATGGACGCACCTGCAGACTTTGATTTAAGAAGCAAATATAGAAATGATGAATTGGATATGGAAGAAGCAATATGTTACCTTGTTGATGAACATGTATTGCATTACATCGACAGTCAACCACACACCGAAATACCTGAATTAGATATCCAGATATCAAAATGTATGGGCATCATTATTGAAATCAAGGTATGGGATCTTGATACAATTGAAATACCAACCTTAGAATTTACGTTTCACGGAGAGAAGTATCAAATTCAATTTGAGCTTACTACGGAAGACGAATGCATGGAAAGCGGTACTCCTAAATATTGCGGAGAACCAGGTTTCGAGCCAGTTGGGTTCAATTATGTTGAAGATTGTGAAATGTTATAAAGATCATTGCTTAGCTCTCAGTAACATGATCATAATGATGATAATAGACAAAAACATAATGACCCAAAGCAGAGTGAAAGCGACCAAGTAAGGATAAATATATTGAAAGACCTTGTTTAAAATCGGACGAAGGATATTCAGTTCAAAGTAATTTTGGAACTCGGGAGTGGAAAAATATTGTAGAGGGTCCGAGGGGATCATCTTATTTCAACGTGCGCTTTTGTCATGGGAAATTTACCGATTTTTTTATGCTTAAGATATCAAACAGAATGAAGGACCAAACGACCAAACTTTTGTTGGCACTTGGAGGTATCGTCGCAGTTGCATGGTTACTTTCTAATTACTCTTCCGCTAAATCCGCCGTCAGTGAAGGTATGGAAAAGCTCACTGATTCCCTCGGTGTTCAAGGCCCACTTTCCGACAGTGGTCCATACGGTCAACCCAACCAACCTGCCGGAGGTAACGCTCAACCAACCGAAGATGTTCAAGGACGCCACCCAGCTTCTCAATCAACATACTCTCAAACAACCTTATCTGCCGGCGAACTCCTTCCTAAAGGCGAAATTGGCGCCTCCTGGGCAGCAGTCAACCCTGCTTCTTTAGGCGACCTCAAGGGCCAAAACTTCTTAGACGCAGGTTACCATACTAATACTGCAATTGCTGGTGTATCTCAAACAAACCGTAACGCATCTTGGGATATCCGATCTGAACAACCAAATCCTCAAGCCAAAGTTGGACCTTTCTTAAATACTACCATCGCACCTAACCCATTCAAACGTGGTTTGGATGCATAAACGTTTATAAAGAATAAGTAATGTGGGCAGCTGCCTTAATAGGAACTGGATTAGCATTAGCATATGCTTCATCTCGAGGCGTAGAAAATCTGAAAGAAGTGCGTAGTCAACGAGACGGTCAGGTCTATAAAGTCCAAGACATGCCAGATAAGCAAGAAGCTTGTGAATTGATGGCTGAAGTGAGAGACAATTTGGACAAGTTGATGGACAAGTATAGATCAGATCCCGCGTGTTCTGCTGATCCAAGAATAAAGGTCTTATTAAGTCGGTACAAACCAGAAAGTTTATGTGAGAACACAGTTCATTCAGATTCAACTTCGTATTCGGAAAACAAAGGCGAAGAAGTTGTAGTTTGTTTGAGAGATAAACAGCCACCTTACAAGTTGGTGGATTGTAACACAATTATGTTTGTGGTCTTGCACGAAATGTCGCATTTGATGACAACCACGATTGGACACACACCTGAATTCTGGGCTAATTTTAAGAGAGTGTTGAATGACGGAGTAGGCGTAGGAATTTATACTCCCGTAAACTATGCGAAGTCGCCCGTGGAATATTGCGGTATGACAATCACGGATTCTCCAATCTAATGAATAAGTGGAGATGCTAAGGAAGGAAATAATACATCTGGACTCAAAAGAGAAAAACACTGTTTCCTTTTTTGAGGATGATAATATTGAAACTGTGAGAGAGCAGATATCAAAATCTGCAGATACTCATCCTGACCGAATGTTCACATTGGTCAACATCAAGCTGCCGAAGGATTACTACAAGGAAGATATCCGCAGATGGGAATCGTTGTTCGAGAGATTGTCTTACAACGGAAGATACATTGAAAAAACTGTGTTTGACGAATACCAAAAAAACTACAGATTTCCAAATACGAACGTTGTTTTCAAAGATTATGACCGATCGGAATGGATGTTGTTCCCCGAACACTTAAGTCCGTTGTTTTCGCCTACGTCCAAGTTTTCAGAGTATCGTATTTTTGGAGTTGCAGAAAAGAAGTCGTTTATCTTACCTGTTTCAGGAGACAGTCAATTTGCTTCTAGAATTCCGTCTGCAAGCCTTCCAAGCCCAGACAACGGAAGCTTGATTTCTACGTTTTATAAAGTTGAAGACATTGACCATTTCGCTTATGAAATATACGACCAATCAAAAGGCCAATCTTCTGTGTTGTATTATTACCCTTACCTCACGTCTCAAACTCCAAATAAATTATCAGAAGAAGCAATCACTCTTTTGAACAAAAACTCTAAATTATTGAGCGATTTAATAGACATCAAAATTCCCAAGGAAGATAAACATTCGTCTCTGCATATTCTGAAAACACGGTTTCATATTCCATGGGTGAAAACAAACTTCGGAGCTGCGATTCGTACCAGATTTGAACAAATATTTTACGGCATGACTGTATCAGAAGACGTTCCTTACATTGGATTTTATACGGGAACGGACGATATAAACAGACACAAGTTTTACGTGGAAAATCCTAAGGACAAAAAACCGTTTTTGGATATGAGCGTTTGGAAAACATGGTTTTCGCAACATAAACCTTCCCGACAAATTCCCACACTCATTCTTTATAGAGGCAAGTCAAGACACGATTTTGACCGAATCATTATTACGGAAGACGATATGGTCGTTTCAACTTACCGCACACACACATCAAAAGATACAATTGAAGACTTGAAAAAGACGACACGTAAATGGTATGAGAACTTTGATGCCGTAGTTCCGTTCGTGGACGAATCAGATATTCATTTGGATAGATGGGAATTGCAGGATATGACGTATATTTTGAAATACTCGAATGCTATTACTGAATTCAATACCCTGCGTTTCAACTGCATAAGTCCGTTCTTCAGCATAACGAATCTAGATAAATCAGAGTTCACGATTCTGAGAGCGAACAGACTGAATAACGGTATCACAACAGTAGAAGCTAAATTAATTCAGATGTCGCAAGAAGGTCCTTTGGAAGCGAAAGCAGTATCCCAAGAATTATCAATCACAGAAGAACATGCTAAGAATTTGATACGCGATGTGATGTCAAAGCAAGAAGAAGGTCAAAGTTTGGGAGACAGACTGTTCCGAGGATTTCCGATGTTGATTATTGAATCAAATGCTATCCATGTAAGAAACGTGAAAGAAACGGATTTGTCTTCAAAGTATACGGATTTACTGCGTTACATACTATCAAATCCCGACTCAAAAGAATTAGATACAATATGTCCTCCTAGAATGCAGACAATAGCGTCTCATCGTGCAGTAATTGATACATCTACAGTTGATCGCGAAGCAGTGATGGACGAATCGTTTGCTGATTTTTTTGGAGACATTGACGAAGTTCCTACCAAGAAAGTTGAAGAAGAACCGGAAACAGTTGTTGAAGAAAAAACAGTGTTTGATGTAGCCAACCAGGCTTCAACAAAATACGGATACTTTCTGGGGATGTTAAAGAAGTTTGATCCAACTACGTTCGTAGACAAGTCCGAGTATCCTACAAATGTGTGCGAATACAAGAACCAACCAGTTCCTTTGACGCAAAAAGATAAGGACAGATTGTCAAACTTCGAAAAGGGAAAATACGATCCAATCAAGAATACCGAAGAGTCCAAGTTACTGGACACATTTAATCCAGACGGAACATACATTTGTCCCGAATATTGGTGCACTAAAGACGAAATCCCTTTGCGTGAAGACCAGCTTTTGATTGAAGACGGAATACGCAGATGCCCGGTATGTCATGGAAAAATCCAAACATCCTCAAACGTAGATTTGAAAGAGTATCCTGTAATTGAGCGTAAATCGGGATACGTGTACCCAAGTTATCATAGCTCACAATCGCCTGGAAGTGGAAAGCCATGGCCATGTTGTTACAGCACAGTGCACAAAAAAGACAGAACGCATAAACAGCCAGAAGAAAAAGATAAGTATTACGTGTTCAAAGAAACAACACGTGGATTGCCAGAGTTCCGATTAGCGAAGGTAGATAAAGATACAATAAATTTATTAGGCATGAACGAGAAATACGATTCATTAGAAAACCAACGTATGTCTGAATCCATAGGAGGATTTTTCAGAGGAGGATTAGGTCATCCATCGGAAACATTACCTAAATATTTAGGCCTTGAACAAAAAATTCCATACCCTAGCGAATCAGTTCAAACTGTATTGAAATGTTCATTTATGAGGCTATGGACAACGATTGGAACTACGAACATAGAAGAAATCAAAGCACAACTATCGGGAGTAAAAGATGAAGTTATTCAAGAAAAAATAGCAGGAATAGTTTCTGGAATAGATGAAGCTTACAGAAAGAAAGAATTATCCAAGATTCAAGAACTAGAATATGCATCTTTGGCTTTGCAGTGCGATATATTCAGAATCAATATAAAGACCCACACAATTGGTTGTGTTCTTTACGCTTCTTTAGTAAAACCAAGATCAAGAGCAGTTATTATTTTACAGAACGGAGACGAATACGATATTCTGACACACGCAATGAGACGCAAGAATTTATTTGTGTACAAGTCTAATATATTTGAGTCACCTCCTTTCAGTAAGTTTCTTTACAGAAAAGTGGAAGGTCCTAGAAACCAAGCATGCACAAGCGAAATTCCGACATACAACCAAGCGTTCATGGCTCTCAAGAAATACTTCAGTGACGATGAATACTTTATTATTTTGGATCCTTACGAAAGAGCACAGGCCTTGTACGTTCCAGACAAAGTCGTGCTTCCTTTTCAATCGGTTCCTGTTCCGGATACGACGGCTCCTCAATTACAAGGGTATTCATCTGCAAACAGATTACCTTCATTCACTGAAATGAAACGGTTACTTGAAAAGGTAAAGGAAATTACTCAAGGATACACTTTTCAAGACGCGCTTTACAATGTTGCAGGGTACCGAACTGAAATATTGACGGTAAGTGGTCTGCGTATTCCAGTGCAACCTGAAAAAGTAGAACCAGCTGATTTTTTAGATGTGTTGTCAACGGTTTCAGAGTTAGGCGAAACCAGCTTAACATTCGGCGAACAAAATGAAGAACTAAAAGAAAAATTCAAAGATATTTCTTACCAAGCAGAAGTCTACGAATTTCTGTTGTTTCAACTTTCAAAAGATTTGGAAACTGACGATTACGGAGATATTCGCGAAGCTCTTTCATCAGAAAAACTTGAACGTAAAAAACTTGAATCCTTGCTAAGTAAATGGTTCGACAAAATAACTGATTTTGTGGACATCCAAGAAGCAGGAACGTTCTTGACGAAAATACGAACACCGTGTGGCCAGTTCACGAAATCTAAATGCAAAGGGAACTTATGTGGATGGGACGGAAAAACGTGCCGAGTCAAAATCAAGAAATCCGTAGATAAAGATCAATTGTTCACGAGACTGGTTACAACGTTATACAGCAATTCAAAAATAAGAGCGGTAGTTCTGGACGGACGCACAACTCCATTTTTTAGCACGATTCTGTATATCGAACTTCCTCACGAGATGATAGTTACAGACAAAGATATTTAAAAATGACCTTTCGGTCTATTTTTTATTCATCCGGGTATCCATACTTGTATTCAAAGAAGTGTGTCAAATAGAACACCAGGTTCTCATTAAATTCTTCTTCGTCCCATTCATCTTCAGGGATTGATTCTACCCAGTCTATAAATTCCGCCTTCAATTCGCTTGTTTTTATTTTATTTCGTTCATCTTTGTTTGGGATAAATTCTCTGAGCAATCCAAATGTTTGCAATTCTTCAGAGAATGTGTCGTCGCTAATTTCTACACGTTTATTCATTTTAGTTATGAGATATTCTTCTTAACTAAACTGATTTCGTTTTTTAAATGCTGTCAACGTTCAATTCCTCTTCTTCCTCTTCCTCTTCTTCATTCGCAAACTCAAATCCACTTTCTGTACCACTTGTGAGTTTCTTGGTCATCAACGTATCTGCATCGGTTTCCGTAGCCAACAAGTTAGAATGAAGTTCAATATGTTCTTGGATTTTCGCAAGTTCTTCGCGCGAAATCAAAGCTACCATTTCCAAAGCAAGAGACCCAGTTACTCCGGTTTCGCATATTAAAACATACGAACCAGAAGAAGCAAACACATCTTTCTTTCCTCTACCTTTGAACTTTCCCGGAATCTTAGCTT
>Ga0007815_1000137_pt1 | contig 23354 bp, 21 predicted proteins | sample CryBogCBE02Aug09_FD_71212 | JGI IMG/M metagenome (GOLD analysis project Ga0007815, IMG submission 71212) | Freshwater microbial communities from Crystal Bog, Wisconsin, USA - CBE02Aug09 | ecosystem: Environmental > Aquatic > Freshwater > Lake | place: Crystal Bog, Wisconsin, USA | collected...
CCCTCGGCCTCATCGAACAGGACCGGCAGCGCATCGTGCCCCAAGGACTGCCTGACGCCCGCCTCGGTCGTCTCGGAGACGACGAAGAGGCAGTTGTCGCCCAAGATGGGCCGGATCACCTGTGACATGACGTGCGACTTGCCTGACCCCTTGGAGCCGACGACCCAGATATGCGGACGCCACGGCAGGACGCCGCCAATATGGGCGAGGACGCACCAGCCCGCGACGTAGAGCGCCTCGATGTCCCGTTCCCACGGCATCATGCGAACCAGTCGCAAGAACTTGCCCGCCTCGGTGGTAGACAACGGGTTGTCAACGTCCGCGCGCAGCGGCAAGCCCTGCTCGTAAACGTAGCGCGAGCGGAGGCTGACCGGCTTGTAGGGTGTCCTGTCGACGTAGAGGATGTTGCCAAGATGCAGCACCACCCGACCGTCGTCGAACCATGCACCGCGACCCCGGAGCATCTCCGGGCTGAACATCCCGGCGCGCTCGCACTGGCGCATGAGCGTGTTCGCAGCGCTGTCGTAGTCCGCGCCGTTCTTGGCCGGGAATTCCCGCTCCCAGTATTGCATGGGCGCGATGCCCCACAGGTTCAGCTTGGTGTGCGCCGTGGCGCTCAGGGCGACTACCTGCTGGGTTCCCAGCGCAAGATAGTAGAACGTGCCTTTGTTGAAGCCCAGTGGTCGATACGGAGTGCCGTCCGAGCGATCCACACCGTCATCAGCAAGAACTTCGACGTCAACCACATGATCGGGCGCAGGCTCCCACGCAGCAGCTTCGTTGTAGAGCGCACCGAGAACAGCGCGAGTGCCACCAGCAGCAACCCAGTCAGAAACGTCGCCCTTTGGCGGAAGTCCCGGAAGGCGGACGATACGGACCGAGCGGGCCTGCCCGTGAAGGGAGGCGGCGACGAGATCGGCGTGTTTTTCTCCTGCCTCGTCATTGTCGGGGAGAATGAGAACGTCGCGTCCCACAAGGGACCGCGTGTAGTCACCCTGCCACTTCCCGGCTCCACCCGGATTGCAGGTTGCGACGACACCAAGCGAAGTGAGGGCTTCGACATCCTTTTCACCTTCCACCACACACACGAGTTTGCTGGATGCGGCCACGACGGGCAAATTGTAGAGGATGCGCTGCGATGCAGGCACCGACCACGACCAGCCACCGTTCCCATCCGGGCGGCGCTGCCGAAAGTCCTTCGGCTCATAGCGCACGACCTGAAGCTTCACTTCGCCCGTTTCCGGGTCGACGTAATCGTAGGTCGCTGCGATCTGCTTCTTGTCTTTGGTCTTCGGCTTCGGCGGGTCACGCCGCTCCGGTTCCGGCCAGAGGTTGCGCTTCTTCAGTGCATCGACAACGGCTGACTGGTCACAGCCAGCGTGGCAATGAACAAGAACTTTGCCGCTTTCACCATCAGAGATTGAAAGCGACGGCGATTTATCGTCGTGGGCAGGGCAGCAGGCGACGAAGCCGCCTGCCGTAGTGCTGAACTTGCCCAGGTTTTGGGCAATAAATTTCGCATCCGGGAAGGAAGACATGCCAACGCCTTCCATCAAGCAGCTTTTGATTGAACGAAATTGCGGATGCTATCCACGGTGATCAAAGTGCGGCGACCAACCTTGATGACGCCAAGATCACCAGCATTGATCAGCTCATAGACCTTTGAACGACCAAGGCTAAGCGCCCTAGCTGCCTCGGAGATCGATACAACAATACTTTCCATGAATACCTCCATTTGACCAAACACAAGCATACTGCCCTGGTCACTGGTGGACCCAAATGGAGTTTTTTCTATTTATCAGATATTTATTCGGGAACTCCCGGGATGTTCCGGGCATTCCCGGGAAATATGCAAAACTCAATTTATCGATAGAAGCGATTAATTGCAGCCTTTAGGTATCTTCTTGCCGGCGACGTAGTCGGCCCAGTCATCCATGAGAACCTTGCGTTTCGCCAGAAGGTCGCCCCGCCTGTAAGCAGCTTCCACCTTGCTGGCGACTGCGTGTGCAAGAGCCATTTCGACCACTTCAGGAGAATGGTGCGTGTTTTCGGCAGCCCAATCACGGAAAGTCGACCGGAAGCCGTGAACGGTGAACTGACCAAGCCCCATCCGCTTGAGAACGGCCGCTAGAGTCATATCGGAAAGAGGCTGCTTGAGCGCGCCAGGGAACACCAAATCGCAACCCTTGATGCGCGGGACGCACTTCAAGACATCTAGAGCATGGGGCGATAACGGCACCCTATGCTCCCGGCCAGCCTTCATCCTCTCTGCAGGGATGATCCACATACCAGCGACCCAGTCGATTTCAGACCAGGTCGCGCCACGAACTTCTCCAGAACGAGAAGCGGTAAGAATGCAGAACTCGAGGGCGCGCGGGCTGATGCCATCCCTCTTCGCCAAGTCCGCCCAAAAGCTTGGAGCATCTTGCCAAGGCATCGCGGGGTGATGACGCACACGCTTAACTTTTGAAATCCGTGGCAAAGCGACTTCCAAGCCGCCACGCCAAACTGCCGGGTTTTCACCAGTACGCCAGCCCTTGAGCTTGGCGCTGTTCAGAACGGCCTCGATCCGCATACGGACCCGGCTGGCGGTTTCGGGCTTCGAACTCCAAATTGGCCGCAGCACTTTGATGATGTGCTCAACCGAAATCTCACTCACGGGCAAATCACCGATCGACGGATACACATAGGTCTTCAGGGTATTAGCCCACTGCTGACGGTGCTTTGCATTGCTCCAGCCGGCTTCTTGGTCGGCAATGTATTCTGCGGCCGCCACCTTGAACGTTGCCGCCTTGCGGGTTTGCTCTTTAGCCTCAGCAAGCTTGGCCTCGGTTTGAGCAGCGATTGCCTCCCGTCGCTCCTCAATTGGATTAATGCCCTGCGCGATGAGAACCTTGAGCCTCGCTGCTTCTGCCCGGGCGTCAGCTAGGGAAAGGACGTTTACGGCGCCAAGGCCCATTTCGTAACGCTTGCGGTTCATCTGGAAGCGCAAAATCCAACTCTTGCTCCCGCTGGGCTTCACGCAAAGATAGAGCCCGTTTCCATCCGCGTGCATGCCCGGCGCGGCATTGCGAACCTGCAAACTCGTAAGCGCCACCATCTTATCCCACCACACGTCCCACCACATTGCTCCGATTTTCGGGAATGGTGGATGGACTGCCAAAACCAATGGTGGAATTATATCTCCAGAAAACCTATGTTTTCAAGGCCGCTGGCGAGCAATGACAGACATCCATGGACGGAGAAATGGCGGAGCGGGAGGGATTCGAACCCTCGATACGCTTTTGGCGTATACTCACTTTCCAGGCGAGCGCCTTCGACCACTCGGCCACCGCTCCGCATGCACTGGAAGGGTTGCGCCCTAGCGGCATGGGGGGGGTTTCGCAAGCGCGGGCTGCGTGGCACTATCCGGCCATGAACCCGATGCTTTTCGCCGCCATGCTGGCCGCTGCGCCGGCCACCCCCACCGCGCAACCACCAGTCAACGGCGCGGCTCTCGCCGCCGTGGCGCCGGGTCCGGGCGAGATCGTGGCCAAGGCCCCTTTGGCGGACTGGGTGACGATCGCGCCGCAAGACCTGCTGGTGATGGATCTGGCGCCTGACGCCAAGGGCAAGCCCCGCCGGGTGGTGATCCAGTTGATGCCCGCACCCTTTTCGCAAAGCTGGGTGGGCAACATCCGCAAGCTGGCCGCCACGCACTGGTGGGATGGGCTGGCGGTGACGCGGGTGCAGGACAATTACGTCGCGCAATGGGGCGACCCGGCAAGCGACGACCCGGCCAAGGCGCGCAAGCTGCCCGAGGGTTTGGCAGTGGTGGGGGAGGGGGAATACGCAACTCCCGTCGATGCTATCACCGAAGCCGAAACCGCCGCGCGCTCCGCGCAAAGTGTCGGCGAATTTCTAGCGAAGGTATCCGCAGAGAAAGCTGCTCTCGACCGTAATGGTGAAATCGCGTTGGCAGGAACCCGAACCCCAACCGCGCCGAACGGTTGGCACGAGCGTGATTCCTATGCGGCTTGGGTAGAGATCCATCACGGTTGGCCACTTGCGGCGCAACGCACGGAGCCAGGCACCAATTTCTGGCCCGTTCACTGCTACGGCATGGTCGGCGTCGGGCGGAACCTGTCACCTGATACCGGCTCTGGCGCGGAGCTTTACACCGTCATCGGCCATGCCCCGCGCCATCTCGATCGCAACATCGCGCTGGTCGGCCGGGTGATCGAGGGGATCGAGCACCTCTCCAGCCTGCCGCGTGGGCATGGGCCGCTGGGGGTCTATAACCCGGCACTGGGTGACGAACTGGTCCCGATCCGCACCATCCGCGCCGGGGCCGAGGTGTCGGGCCTGCCGGCCTATCAATACCTTTCGACCGAGAGCGCCAGCTTCGCGCGCTATGCCGAGGCGCGGGCCAATCGGCACGATGCATTCTTCATCCGCCCCGCTGGGGGCGCGGATATCTGCAACATTCCGGTGCCGGTGCGGCGCGCGCCGTAACGGCGAAATTCGTATTCACCGGCGCGCCGCCACTGGCCTTGGCGCAGGGGGGCTGGTAACCCTCGGCCCTGCTTGCCGTAGGGAGACGTGCGCCAATGAGCTTTTCCGCTGATCGCCTGTTGCTGTTCGGCGCCACTGGCGACCTCGCGCAGCGGATGCTGCTGCCCTCGCTCTGCGCGCTGCATGCCGATGGGCTGGTAGCCGAAGACCTTGTTATCGTTGGCACCGCGCGCAGCGAGCTGGACGACGAAGGCTATCGCGCCTTTGCCAAGGCCGCACTGGAAAAGTTCCTGCCCGAATTCCGCCGCGAGGCGATTCCCGGCTTCCTTGAGCGGCTGCGCTATCAGGCGCTGGACGCCAACCAGACCGACCAGTTCGCCGCGCTGGCTGCCAAGGTCGGCACGCCGCGCGCCGGCCTCGCCATCTTCCTGTCGACCGCGCCCAGCCTGTTCGAACCGACCATTGCGGGCCTCAAAGCCAGCGGCCTGGCCGGCGAGGCGAGCCGGATCGGCCTTGAAAAGCCGCTGGGCACCTGCCTTGAAACCAGCCGCCAGATCAACGACGCCGTTGCCCGCGCCTTCCCGGAGGAGCGGACCTTCCGCATCGACCACTATCTGGGCAAGGAAACGGTGCAGAACCTGCTGGCGCTGCGCTTTGCCAATATCCTGTTCGAGCCGCTTTGGAATGCCGCGCATATCGACCATGTGCAGATCACTGTCGCCGAGACGGTCGGCCTTGAATCGCGGGTCGGCTACTACGACGGCTCGGGCGCGATGCGCGACATGGTGCAGAACCACATCCTGCAATTGCTGGCGCTGGTGGCAATGGAGCCGCCCGCGAGTTTCGATGCGACGCCGGTGCGCGATGAAAAGGTCAAAGTGCTGCGTGCACTGCGCCTCATCGCGCCCGACGAGGTGGTGACCGGGCAATATGGCGCGGGCGCAGTCGGCGGGCAGGCTGTGCCGGCCTATGCCGAAGAGCTGGGCAAAAACTCCGACACCGAGACCTTTGTGGCGATCAAGGCCCATGTCGACAATTGGCGCTGGAAGGGCGTGCCCTTCTACCTGCGCACCGGCAAGCGGCTGCCCGAACGCGTGACCGAAATCATCGTCCAGTTCCGCCATGTGCCGCACTCGATCTTCGCCGGCAAGGGCGCGAAGACCGAGGCCAATCGCCTCGTCATCGGCATCCAGCCGGAAGAGAACATCACGCTCAGCCTGATGGCCAAGGTGCCCGGGCTGGACCGCGACGGGATCCGCCTGCGCTCGGTGCCGCTGGACATCCGGATGAGCGACGCTTTCGCCGGGTCGACCAAGCGGATCGCCTACGAGCGGCTGCTGCTTGACCTGATCGAGGGCGACCAGACGCTGTTCGTGCGCCGCGACGAGGTCGAGGCACAGTGGGACTGGATCGACGGCATCCGCGCCAGTTGGGTTGAGCACGGGCTGACGCCGCGCTCCTACATGGCGGGCAGCTGGGGCCCCAATGCGGCCATCGCGCTGGCCGAACGCGACGGGGTCCATTGGCATGAGTAAGCTGCACCCGGTGGTCGAGCGCGTCACCGCCCGGATCATCGAACGGTCCGCCCCCAGCCGCGCCGCCTATCTCGACCTGATCGGAGCCGAGGGCGAGCGGCATGGCAGCCGCAGCTTCCTGTCGTGCTCGAACCTGGCCCACGGCTTTGCCGCGTCCGAAGGCGACAAGGGCGCGATCATGGGCGGGCGGGCGCCGAACCTCGGCATCGTCACCGCCTACAACGACATGCTTTCGGCCCACCAGCCCTACGGCCGCTATCCCGCGGCGATGAAGCTCTATGCCCGCGAAGTTGGCGCCACGGCGCAGGTGGCGGGCGGCGTGCCGGCCATGTGCGACGGGGTTACCCAGGGTCAGCCGGGGATGGAGCTGTCGCTGTTCAGCCGCGATGTCATCGCGCTCAGCACCGCCGTGGCGCTCAGCCACGCGATGTTCGATGGCATGGCGCTGCTGGGCATCTGCGACAAGATCGTGCCCGGGCTGGTGATCGGCGCACTGCGCTTTGGCCACCTGCCGGCGGTGTTCGTTCCCTCCGGCCCGATGCCCAGCGGGATCGCCAACAAGGACAAGCAGAAGGTCCGCCAGCTCTATGCCGAGGGCAAGGTTGGCCGCGACGAACTGCTGGCCAGCGAGAGCGCCAGCTATCATTCGGCCGGCACCTGCACCTTCTACGGCACCGCCAATTCGAACCAGATGATGCTGGAAATGATGGGGCTGCACGTGCCCGGCGCGGCTTTCGTGCCGCCCGAGACCCCACTGCGCAACGCCCTGACGCGTGAAGCCGTCCACCGGCTGGCCGCCATCGGCAAGACCGGGGCCGACTATCGCCCGCTGGGCCGGGTGGTCGACGAGAAGGCGGTGGTCAATGCCGCGGTCGGCCTGCTGGCCACCGGGGGCAGCACCAACCACGCCATCCACCTGCCCGCGATGGCACGCGCGGCGGGCATCCTGATCGATTGGCAGGACCTTGACGAGCTGTCGGGCGTGGTGCCGCTGATCGCGCGGGTCTACCCCAATGGCGAAGGCGACGTGAACCATTTCCACGCCGCCGGCGGCATGGCCTATGTGGTGCGCGAATTGCTGGGCGCCGGCCTCGCGCACGCCGACGTGCTGACCGTGGCGGCAGGCGGCATGGCGGACTATGCCACCGAGCCGATGCTGGCCGGCGATGGCGCGCTGGCCTGGCGGGCAATCCCCGAACAGAGCCTTGACGCCGCGATGCTGCGCCCGGTCGCCGATCCGTTCCAGCCCGATGGCGGGATGCGGCTGGTCGACGGCAATCTGGGCCGCGCCACCTTCAAGACCAGCGCGGTGGCGGCCGACCGCTGGACGGTGGAAGCCCCGGCACGGGTATTCGACAGTCAGGAAGCGGTGCAGGCCGCCTTCAAGGCGGGCGAGCTGGACCGCGACGTGGTCGTTGTCGTCCGCTTTCAGGGCCCGCGCGCCAACGGCATGCCCGAATTGCACAAGCTGACCCCGCCGCTGGGCGTGTTGCAGGACAAGGGCTTCAAGGTCGCGCTGGTGACCGATGGGCGGATGTCCGGCGCCAGCGGGAAGGTGCCCGCCGCGATCCACGTGACGCCCGAGGCTTTGGCCAGCCCGACCCACCCGGCCGGCCCACTGGCCTATGTGCGCGATGGCGACATCATCCGCCTTTGCGCCCATCAGGGCACGCTGGAAGTGCTGGCCGATCTGACTGGGCGCGAGCCCGCCGCGCCGCCGCCGGCAGCCGTCGGCATGGGCCGCGAGATCTTCGCGATGTTCCGCGCCATGGCCGACGGGGCCGAGGCCGGCGGTTCGGCGATGCTGGCCAGCGGAGGGCTGTGATGACCGAGCTGGTCGCGGTCGATATCGGTGGAACCCATGCGCGGTTCGCGCTGGCGCAGATCGCTGCCGACGGCACGATCACGCTGGGCGAACCGGCAACGCTGCACACCCGCGACCATGCCAGCTTCCAAACCGCATGGCAGGACTTTGCCCGCGCCAACGGCGGCATCCTTCCGCGCGCGGTGGCGATTGCCGTGGCCGGCCCGGTCGGCGGCGAAGTGATCCGCTTTACCAACAACCCGTGGCTGATCCGGCCGGCGCTGATCGAGGAAAAGCTGGGGGTCGATCGCTACAGCCTGGTCAACGATTTCGGCGCGGTCGGCCATGCCGTGGCACGCGCCGGGGCGGAGCATTTCCTGCATCTGGCCGGCCCCGACACACCGCTGCCCGAAGGTGGCACACTGAGCATTGTCGGCCCCGGAACCGGGCTGGGCGTGGCCCATGTCTGGCGCGACGGGCGCGGCGGCTATCGCGTGCAAGCGACCGAAGGCGGGCACATCGACTTTGCCCCGCTCGACCTGATCGAGGACGCGATCCTTGCCCACCTGCGCCAGCGCCACAACCGGGTTTCGGTCGAACGGGTGGTGTCGGGGCCCGGTCTGGTCGACATCTATCAGGCGCTGGCCGCGCTCGAACATCGCGCGGTTCGGCCGCTGGACGACAAGACGCTGTGGACGCTGGGCACCAGCGGCGAAGACAGCCTCGCGGCGGCGGCAGTCGACCGCTTCTGCCTCTCGCTGGGCAGCGTTGCGGGCGACATCGCGCTGGCACAGGGCGCGGGCGGCGTCGTGATCGCCGGCGGGCTGGGTCTGCGGATCAAGGATACCTTGCTGAAGTCAGGCTTCGCCAGCCGCTTTTGCGCCAAGGGCCGCTTTGCCGGACTGATGGGCGCATTGCCGGTCAAGCTGATTACCCATCCCCAGCCGGGCCTTTACGGCGCGGCCGCAGCCTTTGCCACGGAGCACCTCAGATGAGCCCGATCGAACACATCATGCGCCTCGCCCCGGTGATCCCGGTGCTGGTGATCGAGGATGTCGCGCATGCCGTGCCGGTGGCGCAGGCGCTGGTCGCGGGCGGACTGCCGGTGCTGGAAGTGACGCTGCGCACGGCCTGCGCGCTAGACGTCATCCGCGAAATGAAGACGGTGCCGGGCGCAGTGGTTGGCGCGGGCACGGTGCTGAACCCGCGCGACCTTGACGCCGCGCTGGCTGCAGGGTCCGAATTCATCGTCTCGCCCGGCCTGACCGAACCGCTGGGCAAGGCCGCGGTCGCCAGCGGCGTGCCCTTCCTGCCGGGCACCGCCAATGCCGGCGACGTGATGCGCGGGCTGGACCTTGGGCTGGATCGCTTCAAGTTCTTCCCGGCCGAAGCCTCGGGCGGGATCAAGGCGCTGTCGGCCATCGCCGCACCGTTTGGCATGGCGAAATTCTGCCCAACCGGCGGCATCACGCAGGACAGTGCGCCGAACTGGCTGGCGCTGGATGCGGTGCTGTGCGTCGGCGGCAGCTGGCTGGTCGGCAAGGGTGCGCCGGACCCCGCCGTCATCGAAGCCAAGGCCCGTGCCGCCGCCGCCCTGCGCGGCTGACCTTTTCGCGCGCCCACCGGGGCCCGCAGCCTTTCCTTGCGAGGGACATGATGAGCGAAATCGCCAGGCTGGAATCCCGCCTGCAGGAATTGCACCGCCGCACCGCGGAAACCCCGCTGTTCAATCCGGTGTTCCAGCTGAGCCTTGAACTGTCGCGCCAGCTGGAAGGCGGCGCGCTTGACCTCGACGCGGTCGAAGCACTGGTGGCCGAACTGGAATGCGAAGGGCTGCGCGCCCGCGCCGGGCGGCTGCACCACCTGCTGACCCCGCTGGACTCCGCCACCAACCTTGCCACACTGGCCGGCGAGGCCACCGACGACGATTTCGGGGCCTTCGCCGCCCGCTGGAGCCGGCCCCTCGCCCATGTGGTGTTCACTGCCCACCCCACCTTCCTGCTCAACACCGCGCAGGCCGCAACAGTGGCCAGCGCGGCGACCAGCGGCGATCTTGCGCCGGGCACCGTCTGTGCCGCCAGCCATGCGCGCGACACGATCACGCTCGACAGTGAACACGCCGCCGCCATGGCGGCAATCGCCCGGGCTCAGACCGCGCGCGATTCGATCAACACCGCACTTTTGGGCGAGGCGCGGGCGCGCTGGCCGCGCCGCTGGCACACGCTGAACCCGCTGCCCTTCCGGTTTGCCACCTGGGTCGGCTATGACATGGATGGCCGCACCGACATTACCTGGGCCACGTCGACCCGCTATCGGCTGGAAGAAAAGGCTATGCGGCTGGCCTCCTATGCGGCGGCGCTGGCCCCCCATGCGGCCGACCTTGCCGAAACGCTGGAGCGGGCACGCTCCCATGCCGCGGGGCTGGCCGCCCGCTTTGCCCGGCCGCTGGACGCACCCGCCGAACTGGCCGAAGCCGCCAATGCGCTGACCGCCGCCCACCCCGACAAGCTGACCAGCCTGTCACCCGTGATCGCCGCAATCGAGGCGCGGGCAGCCAGGGCGGACGACAGCATGGCCGAGGCACTGCTGGTGCTGGCCGCCGCAATGCGCGCCGATGGGCTGGGCATGGGCTGGGTGCATTTCCGCGTCAATTCCAGCCAGCTGCAGAACGCGATCCGCCGCCGGATCGACCCCGACGGCACGCTTGACCTCGCCAGCCAGGCCGCGCTGGTGCGGATGCGTGAACTGCTGGCCGATGCCCGCCCTCTGCGCGCCAATTTCGCCGCGTTGGCGATCGAGACGAGCACCGCGATCCGCCAGTTCCTGATCATGGCGCAAATCCTGCACCATATCGATGCCGACAGCCCTATCCGGATGCTGGTGGCGGAGTGCGAGCAGCCGACCACAGTGCTGGCCGCGCTCTATTTCGCCAAGCTGTTCGGAATTGCCGACAAGGTCGACGTCTCGCCGCTGTTCGAGACCGAAGGCGCGCTGGAACATGGCGGGCGCTTCCTCGATGCCCTGCTGGCCGAACCGGCCTACCGCGACTATGCCCGGGCGCGCGGACGGGTGGCCATCCAGACCGGGTTTTCGGATGCCGGGCGCTTTGTCGGGCAAATTCCCGCTGCATTGGCAATCGAGCGTTTGCAGGGCCGGCTGGCCGAGGCCATGGTCGCCAACGGCCTGACCGATACCGCCGCGCTGATCTTCGATACCCACGGCGAAAGCATGGGACGCGGGGCGCATCCAGCCAGTTTTGCCGACCGGCTGGAGTGGCCGCTGTCGCCTTGGGCGCGGCGGCGGTTCGCCCGCGCCGGGCTGAAGCTGGAGGCCGAGGTCAGCTTTCAGGGTGGCGACGGCTACCTGTTCTTCGGTACGCCCGAGCTGGCGCTAGCAACGCTGGCGCGCTTTGCCGAACTGCGCCCGACCGAGGCCGATCCGGCCGCGCCGACCGATCCGTTCTATCGCCGCACCGACCTCAGCCTCGATTTCTATCGCGCGATCCGCCGGGTCCAGCAGCGCCACCTGAACAGCGCGACCTATCCGCGCGCGGTGACCGCCTTTGGCCTTGGCATGCTGAACGACACCGGCAGCCGCAAGTCGCGCCGCCAGTCTGACCTTTCCGCCGACCGCTCGATGAACCTGCGGCAGATCCGCGCCATTCCGCACAATGCCGTGCTGCAACAGCTGGGCTATCCGGTGAACGTCATCTCCGGGTTTGGCACTGCGGCCGACGGCAATGTCGAGGAACTGGCCGCCCTGCTGCGCGACAGCCCGCGCGGCCGGCAGATGGTGCGGCTGGTGCGCGCGGCCGATGCGCTGGCCAGCATCAAGACCGTCGCCGCCTATGGCGAGCTGTTCAATTCGGCCTACTGGGCCAGCCGGCCCTATCGCGGCGAGGAGCGGGCGATTGCCCCGGCCTGCCTTGAACTGGCCGAATACCTGACCAGCGATGATCGCACCGGGGTGTTTCGCCGCCTTGCCTCGCGCCTCAGGGTCGATGCCCTGAAACTGCATCGCCTGTTCGACGCCGTGCCCGACGAGGCCCCGCTGGCCGACCGCGAACATACCCGGCGGATGCTGGGCGCGGCCCATGCGCTGCGGCTGGCGCTGTTCCAGCACATGTTCCTGAAAGTGGTGGCCGTGCCGCGCTTCAGCCGCGCCAACGACATCGCCCGCGAGGATGTGCTGGAGATGGTCTTCACCCTGCGGATCGACGAGGCGCTGGCCCAGCTGCGCCGCGCCTTCCCGGTGGTTGCCCCGGCTCTCAGCGACTTTGCGGTTGACGAACCGGCGGATTATCCGGACGGCGCCGCCAGCGGCTATGATGCCATCGAGGCCAGCCTGATCGCCCCGATCGAACGCGCGCAGGCGCTGGCGCTGCGGATCGGCACCGCCATCGCCAACATCTTCGGGGCCCACGGGTAAGGTTGCGAGGGCCTAGAGGCGTTTCGGATCCATCGCGGTAATCGGGGTTGGCGGCTGGTGGGCCGCCATCCGGGCCAGCAGCAGGTCCAGCTCCGCCTCGGCGATCAGCAGGCCCTGGTGCGCCGGGCGCACGAAGCCGACCGCGGCCATGTGATGGTTGAAGGCGATCAGCTGGTCGTAGAAGCCGAAGCTGTTGAGCAGGCCGACCGGCTTGGCGTGATAGCCCAGCTGCGCCCAGCTCATCGCCTCCCACAACTCGTCCATCGTCCCCACCCCGCCGGGCAGCGTCAGGAAGCCGTCGGACAGCCGGGTGAAGGCCGCCTTGCGCTGGTGCATGTCGGCCACCACGATCAACTCGCTGCAATCGTGGTTGGCAACTTCGGCGCGGGCGAGCGCTTCAGGAATGACCCCGATCACCTCGCCACCGGCATCCAGCGCGCCGCCGGCCACCGCGCCCATCAGCCCCAGCTTGCCACCGCCATAGACCACGCCAATGCCGCGTCGGGCCAACTCTGCGCCGGTCTCGCGGGCCAGTTCGACGTAGCGCGGGTCGGCCGGGGTGGCTGAGCCGCAATAGACCGCAATGCGCTTCATGGGGTGGCAGGCTCCGCTGGCCGGTCCCCTGTCGGGATTGACGGGGATCAATGCGGCATTACCACTGGCAGGCCAGCTTGGTAGCCTCAAAAAAATCTGCGGGAGAAGTGGCCATGACTGAAACGATCGATCCCCCGGCGTGGTCCGCGCTGATGCTGGGCCTGGCCGCACTGGCCGCCGGGCTGGGCGCGCTGCGCAAGCCGGGCATCTGGCTGACCATGATCGAAGAGATCGAGCGCAGCCCGGCGCTGCAATTCCTGTGCGGGATGATGGAGCTGGTGGTTGGCGTGCTGGTCTATCTGGCCAATCCGTGGCTGGCCGCCGATCCGCTGTCGTGCGTGATGAAGACGCTGGGTGGGCTGATGATCGTCGAGGCCCTGTCGATCATCGCGGTCTGCGATCTCTACACCCAGCTGTGGCTGCGCAGCCTGACCAATTTCCATCGCGGCTGGGCCGGGCTGACCGCCACCTGGGGCGCGGTGCTCACCGTGCTGGGGATGCTGCGCTTCCATTGAGCGCCGGCTTGCGCTAGACAGAACCATCCCCGGGGAGCCTGCTGGCTTTTCCCCAAGGCCCAGCCTTGGGGGGAAGTGGGGCTGAGAGGGATGGGTAAGCTCCATCCGACCCGTTGAACCTGAACCCGTTAGCACGGGCGGAGGGAGGGTCGGCACAATACGCCCCTCGTCCGCCCCTGGAAGGATGCACGACGATGGCCGACCTGAACAGCAAACTCGAGATTGGCGTCACCACCGGGCCGATCCGCGGCAGCCGGAAAATCCATGTCGGCCCGCTGAAAGTGGCGATGCGCGAAATCGCGCTGGAGAGTTCGGCCAACGAACCGCCGGTGCGGGTCTACGACACCTCGGGCCCCTATACCGACCCCGCAGCAACGATCGACATCAAGGCTGGCCTGCCAGCGCTGCGCCGCGAATGGATCATGGGCCGCGGCGATGTCGAGGCCTATGATGCGCGCTCGGTCCGGCCCGAGGATAACGGCCAGCTGGGCCCCGACCGGTCGGGCGGCGTCCCGCCCTTCCCCAATCCGGTCAGCCGCCCGCTGCGCGCCAAGGCGGGGATGAACGTCAGCCAGATGCATTACGCCCGCCGGGGCATCATCACCCCCGAGATGGAATATGTCGCGACGCGCGAGAACCTTGGCCGCGCCGCGCTGAAGGATGCGCTGGTGCGCGATGGCCACAGCTGGGGGGCGGAAATTCCCGATTTCGTCACCGGCGAATTCGTGCGCGAGGAAGTCGCCCGCGGCCGGGCGATCATCCCCAGCAACATCAACCACCCCGAGAGCGAGCCGATGGCAATCGGGCGCAATTTCCTGGTCAAGATCAACGCCAATATCGGCAATTCAGCGGTGGCGAGCGACGTCGCCTCCGAAGTCGACAAGCTGGTCTGGTCGATCCGCCACGGCGCCGACACGGTGATGGACCTGTCGACCGGGCGCAACATCCACGACACCCGCGAATGGATCCTGCGCAACAGCCCGGTCCCCATCGGCACCGTGCCGATCTATCAGGCGCTGGAAAAGGTGGGCGGCATCGCTGAGGAACTCACGTGGGAGATCTTCCGCGACACCCTGATCGAGCAGGCCGAACAGGGCGTGGACTATTTCACCATCCATGCCGGCGTGCGCCTGCCCTACATTCCGATGACCGCCAAGCGCGTGACCGGCATTGTCAGCCGGGGCGGCAGCATCATGGCCAAGTGGTGCCTTGCCCACCACAAGGAGAGCTTCCTCTACGAACATTTCGACGAGATCACCGAGCTGATGAAGGCCTATGACATCGCCTATTCGCTGGGTGATGGCCTGCGCCCCGGCAGCATTGCCGATGCCAATGACGAGGCCCAGTTCGCCGAGCTCTATACGCTGGGCGAACTGACCAAGCGCGCCTGGGAACAGGATGTGCAGGTGATGATCGAAGGCCCCGGCCACGTGCCGATGCACAAGATCAAGGAGAACATGGACAAGCAGCTGGCCGCCTGCGGCGAAGCGCCGTTCTACACCCTCGGGCCGCTCGTCACCGATATTGCGCCGGGCTACGACCACATCACCAGCGGGATCGGCGCGGCGATGATCGGCTGGTTCGGCACGGCGATGCTGTGCTACGTCACTCCCAAGGAGCACCTTGGCCTGCCCGACCGCGACGACGTCAAGGTGGGTGTGGTGACCTACAAGCTGGCGGCCCATGCTGCCGACCTTGCCAAGGGCCACCCGGCCGCCAAGCTGCGCGACGATGCGCTGAGCCGGGCGCGGTTCGAATTCCGCTGGCGCGACCAGTTCAACCTGTCGCTCGACCCCGACACCGCCGAGCAGTACCACGACCAGACCCTGCCGGCCGAAGGGGCCAAGACCGCGCACTTCTGTTCGATGTGCGGGCCGAAGTTCTGCTCGATGAAGATCACGCAGGAAGTGCGCGACTTTGCCGCCAAGCAGAATCAGGAGAGCAACGCCTTCATCGCGGCCAGCGATGCCGAACAGGGCATGGCCGAAATGGCGGAAAAATACCGCGAGGGCGGTGACCTTTATATCCCCGCGGAATAGTCGCTAACGAACTGGGTGGTGCGGGCGGCCGGACTTGAACCGGCATGGGCAAAGCCCGACGGATTTTAAGTCCGGTGCGTCTACCATTCCGCCACGCCCGCAACGCCTGCCCTCCATAGGGGGCAGGCGCCGCCGCGCCAAGCATGCTTTGCGTGCTATTCCTGCCAGGGGCCCAGCTGGCAACCGGCGCCTTCGTGCAGCGTGGCTCGATCGCTGGCCAGAAGGGGCGCGCGAGCGGTAATGCTGCGGCCCGAGGCATCCTCGCTGAGCCAGATCAGCCGCGAGACCACGTGCCCACAATCCTGCGACGACCGGTTGGCAACATAGCGGCAGGTGCAGGTCAGCCGCGCCGCCTCTGCCGTCGCCAGCCGGGCCCGCGCCGCCAGCGCGTGCCAGCCCAGCCCCAGCGCCAGAACTGCCAGCAGCGGCACGGCCAGACACAGCCGCCGCACGAGGCTGACAGGTGAAGGGGGTGGGGTTGGTTGCGGCTTTGCGGTTGCCATCGCGGTTGGCCTTGAGCATGGAGGTGCGCGATGGTGTCGCGCCGCTGCTCCCTTATCCTGCCGCTGCTGGCCGTGCCAGCCCTGATCGGCTGCCAACCCGCCGCAGCCCCGCTGCCGCCGCTGAGCCCGGCTGCCTTGCAGGCGGTGGACGCGCACCCCGGCCCGGCGCGCGAGGCGCTGGCCCGTGCGGTCGACCAGCTCTTCACCGACCCGGCCGGCGGCGAAACCGACGCGCTGCTGCTGTTCAATGCCGGGCGGCTCGTGGTCGAACGCTATCGCCCCGGCTTTGCCCCCAATACCCGCCAGCCGGGCTGGGCAATGTCGACCTGCGTCACGGGCGCGCTGATTGGCCTGCTGGTGGCCGACGGGCGGCTGCGGCTGGATCAGGGCGTGCCGGTGGCGGCATGGCAGCGGCCAGGCGATCCGCGTGGCGAGATCACACTGCGCCACCTGTTGCAGATGCGTTCCGGCCTGCGCCGCGACGAGGAGGCTGACCTGCGGCGGATGCTGTTCCTCGACGCGCGCGATGATGTCGCCAGCTATGCCGAGGCCCAGCCGCTGGAGGCCGAGCCGGGCCGGCGCTGGGGTTGGTCGAGCGCGGGGGCGATGGTTCTGTCCGACCTTGCCGCGCGCGCGCTGACCGACAGCACCAACCCCGAGGTGCGGCGCCGGATGGTCAACGACTATCTCCACACACGGCTGCTCGACCCGCTGGGGATGCGCGCCGCGGTTGCCGAATTCGACCCCGCTGGAACCATGCTGGGCGGGGCGATGATCCACGCCAGCGCGCGCGACTGGGGGCGGCTGGGCGAATTCCTGCGGCTGCGCGGCGCGGTCGGCGGGGCCCAAGTGGTGCCGACCGAATGGGTAAAATTCATGGTCACCCCCAATCCGCGCAATGCCGGGTTCGGGGCAATGCTGTGGCTGGGCCGGGGCGGACCGGGGCGCGGGCCAGGGCTGTTTCCGGCCGGCACGCCGGGCGACGCCTTCGCCTGCAGCGGCGGGCATGGCGAAGTGGTGCTGGTGGCCCCCGAACAGGGCCTGACGCTGGTCCGGCTGGGCCGGTCGGACAGTGAGCAGCGCGCGGCGCTGCGGGGCCGCCTGGGGGCGATGCTGGCGCTCTACGGTGCCGCCGACAGCGACTGATCAGGCCTGCAGCACGTCGCGCCCGGCGGGGCCAGCCTCGTCAACCAACCCGTCGGGATCGGGATGGATCAGGATTTCCACGCCGGGAAATTCGGCCAGCAGCTTGTCCTCGATCTCGTCCATCACCCGGTGCGCCTGACTGACGGTCATGTTGCCATCGACCCAGACGTGGAACTGGACGAAATCGCGATTGCCCGAGGTGCGCGTGCGCAAATCGTGGACCCCGCGCAGCTCGGGATGACGGCCCAGCACCTCGATGAAGCGGTGCTTCTTTTCGGGCTCCCACTCGCGGTCCATCAGTTGGATGATCGCCTCCTGCGAGGCTCTCCACGCCCCCCAGCCCAGCCACAGCGCGATCGCGAGGCCAAAGGCCCCGTCGGCTCCGGCAATCCCGGCATAATGATCGAGCACCAAGGCGGCGATCACCGCCAGATTGACGCCAAGGTCGGCCTGATAATGCAGATGATCGGTCGCGATCGCGACCGAATTGGTGCGCGCCAGCACGTGCCGCTGCCACGCCAGCAGCCCCAACGTCAGCGCCACCCCTGCGGCCGAAACCAACATGCCCCCCTCGGGCGCGCTGGTCCGCGTACCGGACCACAATTCCTGCGCCGAATGGGCCGCCAGCGCCAAGGCCGAGATCGAGATCAGCACCACCTGGAACATCGCCGAGAGCGCCTCGGCCTTGCCATGGCCGAAGCGGTGTTGCTCGTCCGCCGGCTGGGCCGCGACCCAGACCCCGGCCAGCGTCGCCACGCTCGAAACAAGGTCGAGCACGGTATCGGCAAGGCTGCCCAGCATCGCTGCCGAGCCGGTGGTCCACGCCGCCCAGGCCTTGGCCCCGACCAGCAGGCTGGCGACACCGATGCTGGCCACGGCCGCGCTGCGGTTGAGGCTGCCGTGATCGTGCGTAGCGCTCATCGTCTGGTCCTGTCTCAGGGGTAGAGCAGCGTGCTGGCCCAGCCCGCGCCCGCCTGTTCGAAACGGCGGCGTTCGTGGAGGCGGAACGGGCGGTCGAGCCAGAATTCGAAGGCGTGCGGCACCAGACAGAAGCCATGCCAGTGCGGCGGGCGCGGCACGGTGCCGATCAGGTGGCTGGCAGTGGTCTTGGCGATCCGGGCGATAAAGGCCCCGCGCGAGGACAGCGGACGCGACTGGTCCGAGGCATGAGCGCCCAGCTGCGAATCCCGGCTGCGGCTGGCGAAATAGGCATCGGCCATCGCTTCGGGCACGGTCAGCACCCGCCCCTCGATCCGCACCTGACGGCGCAGGCTTTTCCAGTGGAACAGCATCGCCGCCTGCGGATTGGCGGCCAGTTCCTGCCCCTTGCGGCTTTCCCCGTTGGTATAGAAAACGAAGCCCCCCGCCGGGCCGAGCAGATCGGGCCCATGGTCCTTCATCAGCACCATTCGCAGCGAAGGTGCGGCATCCGGAGTGGCGGTGGCCAGCGCCACGGCTTCGGGATCATTAGGCTCCTTGGCGCGCGCCTCGGCGAACCAGCTGTCGAACAGGGCAAAGGGATCGCCATGCGGCAGGGCTTCGGCAGCTTCGGATGCGGGGATATTTGTGTCGGCCATGGCGCCCCCATAGCCCCGGCGCAGCGCAACGAAAACCCCGCTTGGCTGCTACGGTGCTTGCCGAATGGCGCTGCCATCCCTAGCTAGGGCCTATGTCTGGCGATCCCTATGCTATCCTTGGCGTTTCACGCAGTGCAGGCGAGAAGGACATCAAGTCCGCCTATCGCAAGCTGGCGAAAGAGCTGCACCCCGATCGCAACAAGGACAATCCGCGCGCGGCGGAGCGCTTTTCCGAGGTAACGCAGGCCTATGACCTGCTGTCGGATGCCGCCAAGCGCGCGCAGTTCGACCGCGGCGAGATCGACGGAGATGGCAACCCCACCGGCTTTGGCGGCGGCCCCGGTGGCGGGTTTGGCGGCGGGCGGGGCGGCTTTCGGCCGGAGGATTTCGCCGGATTTCAGGGTGGCGGGCCCGAAGGGGTCGATCTTGGCGGCATTTTCGATGGGCTGTTCGGCGGTGGGCGCGGCCCCAGAAGCCAAGGCTTTGGTGGTGGCCCGTTCGGTGGCGCGCGGCAGGCCCCGCGCGGCGGCAATGTGCAATACCGCCTGTCGGTAACCCTGCCCGATGCGGCCAAACTGGCCCCGCAGCGGATCACGCTGGCCGACGGCAAGACCATCGACCTCAAGCTGCCCGCCGGGCTGGAGGATGGCACCCAGATGCGGCTGGCCGGCAAGGGCGAGGCCGGGCCGGGTGGCAACGGCGATGCGCTGGTGACCATCACCATTCAGCCGCACGCCTTCTTCCGGCGCGAGGGGGACAATGTGCGGATCGACCTGCCGATCAGCCTCGACGAGGCCGTTGGCGGCGCCAAGGTCAAGGTACCGACAGTGGAAGGTGCAGTGATGCTGACTGTCGCGCCCGGCAGCAGCAGCGGCAAGGTGCTGCGACTGAAAGGCCGGGGTTTCACCCGCAAGGACGGGACCCGCGGCGACCAGCTGGTCACGCTGGAGATCGCGCTGCCCGAAGGCGATGAAGAACTGGCGCGGCGGCTGGAAGGCTGGCGCGACCCGCGCGATCTGCGCGCCCGGCTGGGCGTCTGAGAGCCGCATCTGGTGAATCTGCCCCCGATCGATCCCCCGCCACCGCCCGACCTGTCCCCCGAAGGCCGGCGGCGCGAGGCGCTGCGCTGGCGCGCCGAGTTCGAGGAGGCGCTGGGGCCGCGCGATGGGGCACTGCGCCGCACTATCGAGGTGCTGCACCGGGTCTGGCTGGGGGTCTATCACGACGGTTTCATCCATGCCGGCAACCTGGCCTACATGAGCATTCTGGCGCTGTTTCCCTTCTTCATCACCATGGGCGCGATCTATTCGCTGGTGGGCGAGGAGAGCGAGCGGGTCGCGGCAATCCACCAGTTGCTGGCGGCGCTGCCCCCCGTGGTGGGCCAAGTGCTGGAACCGGTGGCGCGCGGGGTGGTCGATGCCCGCCACGGCTGGCTGCTGTGGATCGGCGCAGGCGTGGGGCTGTGGACCGTCTCCAGCCTGATCGAGACGATCCGCGATATTCTCCACCGCGCCTATGGCGTCGCACTGACCGCCTCGTTCTGGCGCTATCGGCTGTTTTCGGTGGCGCTGATCGTGGTTGCGGTGGTGATGTTACTGGCCTCGCTGTTCCTGCAGGTTGCGCTGTCTGCCGTGCAGACGCTGATCGCCGCGCGGCTGCCGGGGGCGGAGCGGGTCTTGCCTCTGGCGCTGGCCATTCTGCTGCCCGCGGCGGTGCTGTTCGGCTCGCTCTACATCCTGTTCCTCAGCCTGACCCCGGCGGCCTATCGGCGCGGGCAGGGGCCCAAATGGCCCGGCGCGCTGCTGGTTTCAGCCTGGTGGGCGCTGGTGGCCGAGGCCTTGCCGGCTGCGCTGCGGGCCTTTTTCCATTACGACCTGACCTATGGCAGCCTTGCCGGCGTGATGATCGCGCTTTTCTTTTTCTGGCTGGTTGGCCTAGGACTGGTCACCGGGGCGGAACTGAACGCCGCTCTGGCGAAAAGCCCGGAGGAGCGCGACATGCTGGGCCAGGCCGATAATCGCGCGCGCAGGCGGAAACAACGGGAACGACAATGATGAGCGGACTGATGCAGGGTAAACGCGGCCTGATCATGGGGCTGGCCAACGACAAGTCGCTGGCCTGGGGGATCGCGCAGAAGCTGCACGAGGCCGGGGCCGAGCTGGCCTTTTCCTATCAGGGTGAGGCACTGGAAAAGCGGGTCCGCCCACTGGCCGCCAGCCTTGGCAGTGATTTCCTGCTCGATTGTGACGTGTCCGACATGGCCGCGCTCGACACCGCCTTTGCGACGCTGGCCAACCGCTGGCCGACGATCGACTTCGTGGTCCACGCCATCGGCTTTTCCGACAAGAACGAGCTGCGCGGCCGCTATTACGACACCAGCCTCGACAATTTCCTGATGACCATGAACATCAGCGCCTACAGCCTGGTCGCGGTGACCAAGCGGGTGCTGCCGCTGATGCCCGAGGGCGGCTCGATCCTGACCCTGTCATACTACGGCGCCGAGAAGGTCGTGCCGCACTACAACGTGATGGGGGTGGCCAAGGCCGCACTGGAAACCAGCGTCAAATACCTCGCCAACGACTGCGGGCCGAAGAACATCCGGGTCAACGCCATTTCAGCCGGGCCGATCCGCACGCTGGCCGCCAGCGGGATTGGCGACTTCCGCTACATCATGAAATGGAACGAGCTGAATTCGCCGCTGCGCCGCAACGTGACAATCGAGGATGTTGGCGGGTCCGGGCTCTACTTCCTGTCAGACCTCTCCTCCGGGGTAACCGGCGAAGTGCACCACGTCGACGCAGGCTATCACATCGTCGGCATGAAGCAAGAAGACGCGCCCGACATCGGGCTGGGGTAATGTTCAGCGCTTGATCAGGGCTTGGGCGGGGTAGCCGCCTCGCCAGCCTTGGCCTCGGCAGCCTTGCGCGCATCCTGCTGCTTTTCGACCTGCTCGACCTGCGCCTGCTGTTCCTTCGCCTCGGAATCGACCGTGCTCTCGCGCTTGGCGCGTTCGGCGGCGATCATCTCGCTGAAGTGAACGTCGGTCGAGGCCTTCTTCTCGGCATAGGCATTGTTGATGAAATGGCCGAGGCAGCCGGTCCAGCCGCCCGATCCGGCGGGCGAACAGCTGCTGGTGCCGCTGGCGCCAACCGTCTCGTAGCGGGTGACCCGGTTGGTCCAGGCCTCGTTCGAGGGCGCGGAGGAATCGCGCAGGGTTGGCGGAATGCGATAGCGTTCGCCCTCGTCCTTGCGGGCGCAGACGGTGATCTCGTCGCCCTGCGATTTCGGGCACGGATCCTCGCCATAAACGATCACCATGTTCATCTTTTCGCTGCCACGTTCACCGGCGGCAAGCGCCGGTGCGGGCAGGGCCAGCAACATCGGCAGGGCGATCAGCAGCGAACGATACATCGACAGGCTCCGTCAGAAATTCCGCCCATCATAGGCGGCCACGCGGGTGAATGATAGCTGAAGCCGCCAGCACAGCCTTTGCGCTGGCGCAAACCGGGGCGGGATCAGATCCGTTCGGACAGACCAATCGCCAACCGGCAGCCGAGACGGATCGCGCCCGCCAGCAGCGGATAGGCCGGGGCCTGTTCGGCGCCAGCCTCGAGCGCGGTCTCGCGGTGCTCGCGTTCCTCGTCACGCGCGCGCGCAATCAGCCCGGTCAGTTCGGCATCATCGATCCCGGCTTCAGCCAGTTCGTCGAGCTGGTGGGTGTAATGCCGGTCGATCTCTTCCTCGATCGCCGCGGTGCAGGCCATCGCCGCCTTCGGGCCGATCAGCGCGGTGGCTGCGCCCAGCGCAAAACCGGCGACATGCCAGAACGGCTGCAGGGCGGTAGGCCGCCCGCCGCGCGCCGCCAGCAGGGCATCGAAAGCCTCGCGGTGCTCCGCCTCCTGCGTCGCCATATGGGCGACCTTGTCGGCATGGGGGCCGCGGGTGCCCATCACCGCCATCTGCCCGGCGTAGATCCGCACCGCGCCATATTCGCCGGCCTGATCGACGCGCAGGATCCGATCGAGGCGGGGGTCAAGCTTGCTGGTCATGGGCTGCCTTCTAGCGTGCCTTGCGCGCCTTCGCCAGCAGCGCGAGGACTGTGGCGGCGGCGGCGCCCGAGATCAGGAAATTGTACCCAGCCATCGAGATGCCAAACAGCTTCCACTGCACCTCGTCGCAGCGCACGGCAGGTGCAGCCATGATCGCCGCCAGCGGATCGCCCCCGGCAGCAAACTTCACCGCGCTGGTGCATTCGGTGACCCCGGTCCACCAATGGTATTCGACCCCGGCGTGATAGCCGCCGAGCAGGCTGGCGACGGCAAGGGCAAGCGCCGCCAGCGCCACCGGCCCGCGCGCCGCAGGGCGCAACCAGCCGATCAGCGCCAGCGCCAGCGCCGCGAAATGGGCATAGCGCTGCCACCAGCACATCTGGCACGGCCACAGCCCGCCGATGTACTGAAAGGCATAGGCCCCGGCGAGCAGTGTCGCCGGCACCAGCGTTACCAGCGCGCGGGCGCGCCACAGCGCGGTTTGTGCGGGCGCCATCACCGCCGCCGCATCGCAACCTGCGCGCCCGGGCTGGTGCGGCGCAGGGTTTCGGTGGCGTACCACAGCTGGAAGTCGGTGATGCCCTTGGCCTTCAGCTCGTCGGGGGTCATCTTGAAGCGCGGGTCGGTCTGGCGGTCGGCCTCCAGCTTCTTGTCGTCGATCCCGGCCTCG
>Ga0007815_1000139_pt1 | contig 23189 bp, 17 predicted proteins | sample CryBogCBE02Aug09_FD_71212 | JGI IMG/M metagenome (GOLD analysis project Ga0007815, IMG submission 71212) | Freshwater microbial communities from Crystal Bog, Wisconsin, USA - CBE02Aug09 | ecosystem: Environmental > Aquatic > Freshwater > Lake | place: Crystal Bog, Wisconsin, USA | collected...
GCAAGTACGTGCCGATCAAGCTCATGCGAACCTTACCGTAGGCTCCCGCGTTAAACGCATACGACGTATCCAAGTCGATGCCTTTTTGGCCGAAGCTGCTTTGGCTGTTTTGGAGGTTATCCACGATGTAACCACTGTTCGATGCCCAGAGGGTACCGTTGATGTCACGATGGATATTCGAGCAATACAAGCCTTGGGTGGCGCACAAGTCGAGAATGGTATCGGCACCAACAGTCGCGATGATGTTGGAGATTCGAATGTCGTACCAGTCCGCTTGAACGCGCAAGCCGTGGATGTAGGCCGGAGTCCAACCCAAGCCGAAGGACTTGGTGATCGCCGTTTCTGGACCCACGTTCGGGTTACCGCCGACCAAGCCGTTGTATTGCGAGGCGGGGTTACCATCGATGTGACCGTATTGAGCCGCAGTCACGCCGGTCAAGGCGCACTGAGCCGCGGTGAAGATTGGCTTGGTGCCCGAGCATGGATCGGTTGAACCGTCTAAGCCCACGACTTGAGCCGAGAACAACTCACCCACGTTTGGTGCACGCACCGCACGAGCCCAGCTGCCGCGAACACGCAGTTCGTCGACTGGCGTCCACTCTAAACCGTACTTGTAGGTGTTGGTGTTGAAGCCCAAGCTGTAATCCGAAGCACGGAAGCCCGTGTTCAGCAACAAGCTTTTCGCAAACGGATGATCGTCCATCAACGGAATGTTCGCTTCAACGAACTCTTCCATCGAACGGATCTCACCGCCCAACGCCTTGGTCGCACTGCCCGAACCCGCGATGTCGCCGGTGGTCAGCTCGATGTCCGGGTTGGTTTGGCTGACGACTTCACGCCATTCCGCACCCACGTTCACTTTCACGCCCGAAGCGGCCGTCGGCACTTTCACGCCGTACTTGCCCAAATCGCCCGTGAAGTTGGCGCTGCCAATGTACTGCTTGACTTCGCCGGTTTCGATCGCAGGGACCTGCAAATAATTCAACGACGCTTGCGTCACGCCACCGGATTGGAAAATGTTCCAAGGTTTGCAACCCTGAGCAACGGCTGCCGCGCTGGCGCAAACCGCCGTGCCATTTGATCCTGAGACCGCATCCAAAGCCAAGTTGATGCGCGCTGAAGACAAGTCATTGCCTTCTTGCGAGTTCAGATCAACGTAACCAAATTGCGCGTAGGCGTCGTATGACCAAGCGTCATCAATCTTACCCTTCGAACCAATGACGATTCGGGTGGATTGGTGATCAAGCTCATATTGACGACCGCCCCCTTCCACATTACGACGACCCACGTTCAAGAAGAACGTCGTTTGACCTGGTGTCGGACAGAAGGTCGACACCATCGCTGCCGACAGGTAAGGATTGGAGCAGTGCAATTGAGCGACGTTTCCGTAGAACGAACCCGACGGCGCGATTTGCGCCAACGAATTGTCCTTCATGAACATGATTTCAGAGTACACGTCCGCGTGTTCGTTTAACTCATAGTGAGCAAACGAACCCGCCGTCCAACGCACGTCAGGGCGTTGGTAATAGTTCAACGGACCGTAGTTGTAGGCGTAAGCCGAGGTGTACGGTACCAAGGTGCCGTTTGGTCCTAAGGTCAAGCTACCAGACAAGTTTTTGCCGGTGGAGCTGACCAGTCGGAAACGACCGGGATAAGACGTCGATGAACCGCCGCAGGAGAACGCTCCCGAACCCGTCGCGTATCCGGACGCCACCGTACAAGCGGAGTAGTCGTAGGACGCTTGCAACACTGGCGCCACGTTACGATACGTCGCGTAAGCGGTCACGTTACCTTTGCCATCGCCCGTGTTCATACCCATGATGAACGCCAAGTCTTTGGTGTCGCCCGTGTTCACGTGGCTGCTTGGCAACGCGTAGTTATGAGCCGTTGTGGCAGCCGCAACACCGCTGGTGTCGTGATTGTCATGGCTGTAGTAGCTGTAGTTCGTGACGAGCTTGACGCCTTCGAAATGATTGTTCATTTGGAAGTTGACAACGCCAGCCACCGCGTCCGCACCGTATACCGATGAGGCGCCGCCGGTGAGAACGTCGACGCGCTCCACCAACTCTGCAGGGATTTGGTTCAAGTCAGCAGCGCTGCCGCCGCCTGGGTCGCCAGGGCCTAAGCGACGTCCGTTCACGAGAACGAGGTTGCGGTTGGATCCCAAGTTACGCAAATTGACGGTCGCGGTGCCGTCTGAACCGTTCGAAATGTTCGAGCCTTGCGAGGCGAACACTTGAGGCAGTGAGTTCAACAGGTCTTCGACGCGAGTCACGCCAGTTTGTTGAATGTCCGCCTCGCTCACGCCGATGACGGGACTGATCGATACTTCGTTGGGAACCGCAATGCGGGAACCCGTCACAACGACGTCGCCCATTCCTGCATCAGCAGGCTTAGCCGACGGAGCTGTTTGCGCGTGCGCGACGAACGATGACAGAACGCTTCCTGCCAACGTAATTTTGATCGCCGCGGACAAAGCAGTTGAACGCTTTGTGGACATCTTTTTACACTCCCTATTTACAAAAAAATTTTCGGCACCAAAGCTCCCTTTGGTGACGTCTACGAATGTTACCTAAATATGAAGCCCATTTGGAAGAAAAAATACAAAAAAATTTTTTCGCCAAATTGACCGACATACAACCGGATGAATGGCCCCATTTAAACGACCAAAATAATTAAAAAATTATACAAATCAGTTATTTATAGACTTTAAAGGATCATCGCGACGGATCGCCACGACAATCAATTGTTATGAAATGTTAACCAATTAAAGGAGATTTACTATCAATTTTGGGTGGTTTTGTTGCGTTTTTACAACGTCTTTTTCCTCAATTTAATCAACCCGATGCACTTTATAGGTAAGTCCATGTTCATTTTTCAGAAGATAGGACCCCAACGCCCCGGCTTTGATGTGGACGCTTTGACCCACCGCAATCCAATCATCGGATGAAGGTTGCACCTGCACCCAAATTTGATCGTTGGAGAGCGTGAACTGCAAGCGACCGTTGCCTAATTTCACAATGCTCTTAACGGTGGCGTCGATTTGTTGCAAACCCGCGGGCTTGTTCGAGTCATTCGCCTGCGTTTTGGTTTCAATCGCCGCCGCCGACAATCCAAATTTCTCAGTGGAGGTTAATACTTTAGGGGCTGCGCTTGCCGCTGAGCCCGTGGTGGCTTGTGAATCCGGCGTCAACTGGTCATAACACGTTAAGCGCTGAACGTCGTCCGCAATGGCTCGACAGCGTTTGAGTGAACTCAGTGTGTCGGCCGCGCGCGCACTGAGACTGACGCTCGCCAACAACCCCACTAAAAAAAGAGTTCGCCCGCGACGATGATTTTTTAAAGTGCCCATTCCACGCCTACTCCTTCGGATTGATAGTAATCGTTCAACGTCGTCATCAATTCTCTCACCAATCCACGCTCCGCCTGCGTTAACTCGGGATGCCAGACGTCAAAGATTAGAATGGCGCGTGGCAAATCGGTTGGGTTGCGCGCTTCGTGTTCAATGCTGTCGTCAAACACCCACGCCTGCCCTTCTTGCCAAAATCTGGACTCCCCACCCACTCGAAACACACAGCCGCCGGGAGGCACCATCAACGGCAAGTGCACCGTGAGCCTGGTGTTCGTGACACCGGTGTGCGACGGAATGGTGGTGTTCGCATCCAAAATTGAGAAAAAGGCCGTAGGCCCCCGATGAGCGATGTCCACGCGCGTATCAATGGACTCCAATACCGCTTTGGTTTTGGGGCATCGTGCGGTGTTCACAGTGATTTCCTCGCCCTCTTTCCACAGAAAGCAGGCACTCCAGCGGCGCGACCGATTCAATTCCGCCCATTGGTTTAATGGCAGTCCGTCTGGGTATGCCACATACGGCTCCAATCCAACCTCTGGGGTTGTGAGCACATTGATGCATTCCTCGCGAATGTCCGCTGTGGCCTGCTCCAATCGGTCAAGCCACTCAAACGATTCGCGCGGGTAGAATTCTTGGTTTGTTAAAAACGGAAATAAAAACAATGTGGGATCCGGTTGATAAACCGGAACTTTGCCCAAAAATCGCTCAACGCCGCGCGCAAATCGCTTGGCCTCTTGGGAGTGGAGTTTGGAGCCATTAAAATGGCGATCAAAGTGATTTGCCAAATCGGACGCGCCTTCACTCACTCGACGTTTGGCAATGTTCACTTGCGCTTCGATGGTGGGCGGCAGTTGTTGATGGGTGGGAATCGTTTTTAAGGCGTGACCGTAAATTTTGACCGCGGCCCTCTTGCGCCCCAATAAGTCTAAAGTCTCCGCCTTTTGCAACAAAATCAACGGATGCGAGGCGTCTAGGGTTAGGGCCTGATTTAACGCGTGCAACTCGTCTTCCAAAAGGCCTCGCACGCGATACGCGTGCGCCAACGCCATCCAGGCATCTAAAAACTCCGGCACATCGGCAACGAGTTGACGCAACGACTCAATGGCTTTCGAGAGGTCCCCGCTGAGTAGGTGTTGGCGAGCCTGTTCCAGGGCTACCCAAGGGCTCTCTGGCGCGATGCGTTGGGCGTCGGCGAGCAGCCGAGCCAAATCCGGCGCCCGCCGCTGCGCTCGGGCTTGCGCAATGCCCTCCAACACCCGTTTGAGATTCGCATCGATCGCAAGGCTTTTTGAAATAGATGTGCTCATATCTTGAGTATACGCGATGCAAAATCCAAAACCAGCGGCTAAAATGATCCCACTGGAGACACCATGTCAAACCCCCCGCAAATCATGCCCCTGTTCGCGGTTCCCATCGGAATGAGCCGCCTTCCCAATTGCGACAGGCTCAACGCACGCCTCAAAGCCTATCTGTTGGAAGAGGAGAAAAAAGGCCAAGCGGGCGCCAACCCTCGCCCCCTCACCGTCCGCAACACCACCTTGTACGAAAGCCACTTTAATTTATTCAGAGACCCGCAACCCGACGTACAGGAACTCAAGCGATTCTGTTGGGATCAACTGCTGGCGGTCATCGGCCAACTCAACAACTACTCGCTCGACACCCTACACCGGCTGCAAATTTATAACGATTGTTGGTTCCACATCACCAGACGGGGAGGCTTTTTTGGCCTGCACAACCACCCCAACGCCTCCTGGAGTGGCGTGTATTGCGTGGATCCGGGCCAACACGACGCGGGCAAAAAAGACACGGGAACGCTGACCTTCGTCAATCCGATGATCACCAGCGCCATGTACTTAGACGCCGCAAACGCCAACATCCCCGCACCGTACGGCCCACAACTGCGGTCGATGCGATTAGAAGCGGGGCAACTCGTTATTTTTCCCTCCTGGCTGCTGCACGACGTCAAGCCCTTTGAGGGCGAAGGCACCCGCATCACCATTGCATTCAACTGCTGGTTTCAACTCCCTTAACCTCGGATCAACGCCGTCATGCACAACGAGCCTCCTGCCGCGATTGCCAACTCCGCGCATCGGTTGACCCAAAAGTCCGCGCTGTGGCTGGGCGGTCTGGGACTGGTGCCGTTTTTGTCGTTGGCCACCCTCGCGCACCTCAATGAACCGGTGATGGCGCATTTGGCGACCCGTGCACTGCTGGCCTATGGCGCGGTCATTGTGTCGTTTTTAGGCGGCATTCGCTGGGGACTGGCCATCACCAATCCCAATTCGCGCGTGCTGTGGCGCCTCATTCAAAGCGTCGTCCCCTCGCTCACGGGATTCGGGGCGTTGTTGTTGACCGCCTCGCTTTCAGCGGCCTTGCTGGTCGTGACGCTGCTGCTTATGTTGTGGTGGGACTGGCGATTACAAAGTTCGGGCGAGGCTCCGGATTGGTATGTGCGGCTTCGGCTGCCGCTCTCGCTTGGCGCCAGCATCGCAATTGCGTCGATCTGGTTTTAGCCGCGCTTACAACGCTCCGAACAATACAACACCGACTCCCAGGTTTTTGCCCAAGCCTTCCGCCAGGCCATGGGCCGCTGACATCGCGCGCAAGGCTTGACTGGCAACTGCCCTTTTTTACGAGCCGTACCATTGGCGTTTTTAATGGCCATCGTGATTCTCACTGGACGTTTTGCAACAGTGTACGCCCCTGGGTGCGCTGGTTTCAAATCGACCCTGCGGGGTTCTGTTCGAGGCGCTTCTTCACGCCCAGGAAGGCCTTTAGCCTGTTCCCCTAAACCGCCGGCATCGATTATAGGTGCCGGCTATTGTGGTTATTGAAAATTTGTATTGGCGTATTGCGAGACGCGGGCGCATGATGAATCCATCACAACGCATTGCGTTCATCGTCACTCAACCACAGGGGATTGAAATGAAAAAGGCCAAGACGACCACGAGCATTAACATTGGCATCAACGACTCAGACCGTGCGGATATTGCGAAAGGCCTTTCGCTGGTGCTGGCCGACACCTATTCCTTGTATCTGAAAACCCATAATTTTCATTGGAATGTAACCGGCCCCATGTTCAACACCCTGCACACGATGTTCATGGAGCAATACACCGAGCTGTGGAATTCCGTCGATCCCATCGCCGAGCGCATTCGTGCGTTGGGATTTCCAGCACCGGGCAGTTATGGGCAATTTTCGAAACTATCCAGCGTTTCGGATGCGCCGGCAACGCCTCCCAAAGCGCTGGACATGGTGGCCGACTTGGTCAACGGGCATGAGACCGTTGCCCGAACGGCGAGAAAAATTTTAAAAATTGCGGGTAACGCCGACGATCAACCGACTGCGGATTTATTAACTCAACGGTTGGTGGTTCATGAAAAAACCGCTTGGATGCTGCGCAGCTTGCTGGCGGATGGTCCCCACTAACATTGGGGCGCTCATTTCCATCAACATAAAAAAGGGCGCACCGACGTGCGCCCCAGGCATCGAACCTGCGATTCTGTAAATTATCTTAGAACGTCGCTTCTAACTTAATGCACCCATATCCTCCCAAGGCTCACACTCTTGTGGGAACGTGTTTCCCTTTCTTGCTTCACGAAACCGGTTTACCTTTACTGCCAAACACTACGAGCATTGAGGTGTGTTCGAAATCACTTTGACGTCGGCCGATGTCTAAGTACAAGACGCCAGTTTTTCTGCAGCCACTCCTGGCGGTCACCAAGGATTTCACTGACCTCACCAGCTTGGCTTGCTGGTAGGCGATCTTGACCATTGGGGTTCGGACGGACAATTGAGGGAATGTTCAGTCGTGTATTGACCCTTAGATACACTTCGGACTAGGACCGGAGCCGACAAGTAAACTCCAGATGTTTGAAATATTTTAAGAAATTTACTTCTGAGTGGTTTTTTCTAAAAATATTTCAAACAAATATGCTCCGAATCCATTGCTATTGTTTGAAATATTTGCGATAGTTCATCTCAAATGCGAATTTCTGAAAATATTTCAATCAAAGAGCTGCTGAGCAAGCTGGACTGGGATACACCATACGGTTCCAACGACCTGCAGACTATGGGCTTACCTTCGATTGCTGCAGCCCGCTTGGCCCAGTCAGGTTGGCTCAAGAGATTGGGTCGTGGCGTCTACCAAGTGCCAAACGGCAAACTGGACGTGAACAAGGCATTGGCCTACCTGTCACTCGAAGTTCCGGAATTGCACGTTGGAGGGAAAACCGCCCTGGCTTGGCGAGGGACACGCCACAATCTGGCGCATCAAGAACGGTTGAACTTATGGGGCCTCAAGACGGGACGACTCCCAGCATGGTTCACCGACATTTTCAACGTCACCTATCAGTCAACCAGGATTTTTGACAACGGACTCCCTCGAGGCTTTGGTCTTGCACCACTTCCGGCAGGGAACCCAAGAGTCATGGTTTCCGTCCCGGAGAGAGCGTTGCTGGAACTCTTCAGCGACACGGGCAAGCTTCAGTCACTGGAAGAGACGTTGAACGTCGCTGAAAGCGTTCGACACCTGCGACCTGACGTACTTGAAACATTGTTGACCCACACGACACGTGTAAAGGTAGTGCGACTAGCCAAATCATTTGCCGAAAGCCTTGAGCTACCCTGGCTTGAGATTGCAAAGAAACACAACGAGCGTCTCGGAAGTTCAAGCCGTTGGATTGCTGTAACCAGGGACAAGAAAATTCTTCATCTCAAAAAATGAATCCCACCTATGTAAAAACAGTCAACCTGCTGTTAGACATCGCCCCCACCGTATTTCAAACCCCTCAATTTGCGATGAAGGGGGGAACAGCACTGAACCTGTTCGTTCAAGACCTGCCACGGTTGTCAATGGACATTGACGTCGCCTTCATCAATCACCGAGCTGATAGGGATAACGCCTTGCAAGAAATTGCCAAAGCGCTCCGACGCATTGAGGCATCTATCGCCGAAATGGGCCACGAAACTCGCACTAGGAACGTACATGGTGGCGATGAAGTGAAGCTTGACATTTTCAGTGCAGAAGCTGAAGTCAAGGTTGAAGTGAATTTCGTTTTTAGGGGAACATTCCTTCCAGTACAGACACGCTCACTGTCCGGAAAAACACAAGCGCTGTTCTCCAAAAATATCCAGATCCCAGTACTTTCACCCTCTGAACTATATGGCAGCAAACTGGTCGCTGCGATGGACAGGCAGCATCCACGCGATCTTTTCGACGTTCTTAAGATGTACGAGAGCCACGGGTTGACTCAAGAAATCCTGGACTGCTTCGTGGTCTATCTAGCTGGTCACAACCGGCCCGTGCACGAGGTCTTGTTTTCCAACGCCCACCCGATGGAAGAGACTTTCAAAAACGAGTTTGTAGGAATGACATCAGAGCCCATAGAACTTGATGCGCTTCTCAATACCCAGCAACAGTTGATGGCCGAACTTCCACAATCGCTGACTCAAAACCACAGAAGTTTCCTGCTGTCGCTGGTGCAAGCCAAACCGGACTGGTCACTTCTGCCGTTCAACCATTTGCAAGATATGCCCGCCCTCAAATGGAAGCTACAGAATTTGAGTAATCTGAAATCAAAAAATATAACGAAATTTCGCTATCAGCACGAAGCGCTGGAACAGCGGTTTCAAGAAAAACAACTTTGAAGAAGAAACGGCTTCACCACGAGGAGGCAGGTAAAAAACATGTAACTGAAGACACTCCGCATCCGAGGCTTTCGCCGCTTCGACAACCGATCACTCAACCTCAACGATGGCCTACACGCCATTGTCAGCCCTTCATCTGATACCAACCGTCTATCAGCAAGATCACGGGCACACACAGGACTACAATGACGCAGAGGCCGTTACGGGAGGGTCAATCCCCAAACGGAAGCAACCACTCCAAAGCCGCTATTGATCAAACTGTCTGGACTGCATTTGCCCCAGAAAATCTCGGCGATCCTTTTTTGCAAAAAAATGAGTACCGCGCTAATCAACGACAACAAATGGACTAGAAAAATCAAATCCGTATCCACTTTGCTCAGGCAGAGACAAGGTCCAACCCAAAAACTAAACCCCGCATGAATAGTGGACTCAGCTCGTGGATACGTCCACACGGCAAAACGCGAAAGCCCATAAAAAAGGCCTTCCAGCAATGAAATAAGGGGGGACAGAGAAACTCTGTCCCCGGTATATGGTGGGCCCACAGGGATTCGAACCCTGAACCAAGGGATTCACGTCATCCGACAGTTTCCTGCCGGCGCGGACTATCTCTTCACCCTCCATTTTGAACCCGTCAAAATGGTGAAGGGTGCGGGACGCTCCTGCCTGTTATTAAGAACACTCGGGATCAATCCCTGTTCTCAGGTAGTCTCTGCACCGTCCAAAGGTGTACCTTTGGCTTGGCTCAGGGTTGCCAGACGGTTGCCCGTTGAAGGTTTCCCTGAATTCATCCCGTCCACTTTGCGGGTTTCCCCGCAAAGGCACCGCCCCTTTTCGTCGGGGGATGAGTCCCCTGCTCTAACCGTTGAGCTACAGGCCCGGGGTTAGTTTAGCAAAGCTCCCCCGCCTGGGGACAATTTCAGCGCGCTCAAGCAAGACCGGGGCGCCGGACGGGGCATTTTTGTCTTCAGAATCAAACCAATTCCCCCGAAACCGGCGCTTCACGGTATCCTAAGCACCGCTATGATTCGTCCTAACATTAAAGCCTCCGCTTTACTCATCGCCATCGCTTTTGCGATAGTGACCATCAGCATTTGGGCGTGGATAAACCGCCCGGTTTCAGAGCCCGAATGGCCTCGCAAAGTATTCGGCTTCGCCTTCAGCCCCTTCCAACCGGGCGAAAACGCCATTAAGGGCGAATATCCCACGGACGCGGAAATCGCCAAAGACTTGGATTTGCTCAAAGACCGCACCCAAGCCATTCGAACCTATACCGTCGATGGCACCATCGGCGATGTGCCGGCGCTGGCGGCCGAGCGGGGCATGAACGTCACCATGGGACTGTGGATCGATTCGCGCACCGATCACAATGAACAAGAATTGGCCAAAGGCATTGAATTGGCTGCCAAACAACGCAACGTCGCGCGCGTCATGGTGGGCAACGAGAGCGTTCTGCGGGGCGATATGCCATTGCCAGAGTTTTTAGCGCTACTGGACCGAGCCAATAAATCCATCCAGCAACCGATCAGCACCGCGGAACCCTGGCACGTCTGGGTCAGTCATCCGGAATTGGCCGACCACGTTGACTTCATCACCATCCACTTGTTGCCGTACTGGGAAGGCATGCAGGTCGATGCCGCCGTCGACTATTCCATCCAAATTTACAACACCGTCAAATTACGCTTTCCCAATAAACCCGTCGTGATTGGCGAAGTGGGTTGGCCCTCAAACGGTCGCACGCGCGAAAAGGCCGTAGCCTCCGCCAGCAATGAAGCCTTATTCTTAAGACGATTTTTGGCCTGGGCCGAAAAAGAAAACGTGCCTTACTACATTGAAGAGGCCTTTGATCAACCTTGGAAAGCAGACGAAGAAGGCGCGGTCGGCGCGTATTGGGGCGTCTACGACGCGAACCGACACGCCAAATTTGAATTCGACAAACCCATCGAACGATTACGACAATGGCAAATGTTGGCGGCCATTTCCGTGGTGTTGGCAGGGGCTTTGTTGTTTTGGTTCTACCGCCACAGTGGCGCGCTTAAAAATCGTGGACGCAGCTTTTTAGCGCTGATCAGTTACGCCACCAGCGCGCTCACCACCTGGGTTGTCTACAGTTACACCCAACAGTATCTCAACGTGACCAACGTCACGGTCGGCATATTTTTATTCATCGGCATGCTCGGCGTGATCGCCGTATTGTTGGCGGAAGCGCATGAATGGGCAGAGGCGCATTGGGTGCGCTTGCGACGACGATTGTTATTCGATCCCAGCGCATTAGCCGAGCAGGCGCTGCATTACCGCCCGAAAGTCTCGATTCACGTTCCCGCGTATAACGAACCGCCTGAGATGATGATTGAGACGCTCAACGCACTGGCGAAACTCAATTACTCCAATTTTGAAGTGTTGGTGATCGACAACAACACGCCCGAGGAAAGCACCTGGCGTCCGGTGGAAGCGCACTGCCAGTTGTTGGGAGAACGATTTAAGTTTTTCCACGTCAAACCTCTGGCGGGCTTTAAGGCCGGCGCACTCAATTTTGCCCTACGTCACACCTCCCCCGACGCGGAAATCATTGCGGTCATCGATTCGGATTACGAGGTCACGGCCGATTGGCTCTCGGACTTAGTGCCCACCTTTTTGATGCCGAAGATGGCGATTGTGCAAGCGCCTCAGGACTATCGAGACGATCACCAAAACGCCTTTAAAGCCATGTGCCACGCGGAATACCGCGGGTTTTTCCACATCGGCATGGTCACGCGCAACGAACGCAACGCCATCATTCAGCACGGCACCATGACCTTGGTGAGACACCGGGTTTTACGGGACTTGGGCGGTTGGGCGGAATGGTGTATTACGGAAGACGCCGAATTGGGCTTGAGGGTGTTTGAGGCCGGACTGGAGGCGACGTACATCCCCCACAGCTATGGCAAAGGGGTCATGCCAGACACCTTCATCGACTTTAAAAAGCAGCGCTTTCGATGGGCCTATGGCGCCATGCAAATTCTGCGTGCGCACGCCCGCGAACTGTTGGGCAAAAACCCCAAACAACTCACCATCGGCCAACGCTATCACTTTCTCGCCGGCTGGCTGCCTTGGCTCGCCGACGGATTCAACGTCGCGTTTAACATTTGCGCATTGATCTGGTCGGTGCTAATGGTGGCAGCGCCTTCCAAGTTCGATGCGCCGTTGGCGATTTTCTCAGCGCTCCCCCTGTCGTTATTTGTGTTCAAACTCGCCAAGCTCATGCATTTGTATAAAGTCCGTGTGGGCGCCGGCTTTCGCCAAACCATTGCCGCATCCATCGCGGGATTGGGCCTGGCGCACACCATCGGCCTTGCGGTGTTAAAAGGCTTGCTGACGAACAACGAACCGTTTTTCAGGACGCCTAAGCAGGCCGATAGCCAAACCCTCAACGGCGCATTGGCCGCCTGTCGTACCGAAGCGTTTATGGCGCTGGGCTTATGGGCCAGCGCCATCGCCGTCACCGCGCGTCTGAGCAGCGCCAGCGTTGATCGCATGCGCATGGACAGCCCCGACCTTCGGACGTGGGTTTTGGCGCTTTTGGTTCAATCGATTCCCTACGTATCGGCCGTCATCGCGTCCATCATCAGTTCCATGGATCTGCCCGCCGACTGGGTGGGCAATGGGTACGCTCACCCCGAGGGAGACGAGGATTACGCGACGTTTGTGGATCTGCCTGCCGACGCGCTGAAACACTCCGACCCTACCTAACACACCACCCTGCGGCTCGATTCGCGACCGTACTGAACAGGCTCGGCCGATCCCGCTCGCGCTCCATTCAAACCCCAGGATTAAATTTGGGTAAATGCGTATCGATTGGGACGATATTGGCCTCTCGAGGTTGCTAAAATAGCGCCCAGATCGGTTGTGAATTTGTGGGTTTACCAGACGAGGAGTCAGACATGTTAGACAAGAAAATTGGTCGCCGTAGTTTATTAAAAGGCGCCATTGCCAGTTTAGTCGCCATTCCCGTAGTGGGGATTGGCACCGCAGAAGCCGCTGCCGCGGTTGATGTCAATGACCCGCAAGCCAAAGGCTTGGGTTTTGTTTTAGACGCCAGCACCGCCAACCCCAAAGCGCCTGCTGGCCAAATGTGCAGCACCTGCGCGGTGTATTCCGGAAACGCGCAATCCGGCCCATGCGCGGTTTTTGCTGGCAAAGTGGTGCCCGCAAAAGGCTACTGCCACGCTTGGGTCAAGAAAGGCTAAAGGCCATTTAAGCCCGCACTCGGGCGTGCTTCAAAAACCAGCGTACGCCTGCGGCGTTCGCTGGTTTTTTATTGCGCGCTGAAAAACCGAGATGGGCAAAACCCCATTGCGGTTTTCAACACCGCCACGACCAACCGCCGCAGCCGTCGTGCGGTTTCAAATCTCAGGCGGCGTGATTCCCAACCGTTGAATGGACCACACAATTCATCGCCAACCCGCCGTGACCAAATAACAAAGTGAGCCGTTTTGCAAAGCACAACACGCGCCCCAGAGGGTCGAGCGCCCGGGGGAAGATTCTCGTTTGATCCACTCCCTAAGCGCTGTGATTCGTGGCATAGTTCAACGCTCTATCACACGAGATCTTAATCTGGAGGGCTACTCCCCATGAACAAATTTTGGCGCGCATCGTTATTACTAACAGGGTTTCTGCAAAGCCCACTTCTTTGGGCAGACTCGCCAGCCATCCCACCGTTTGGTGTGGAACTGTCTGGTCGTGATCTCTCAATCAATCCTGGCGCCGATTTCTTTGAATACGCCGGTGGCCAGTGGATGAAAACCGCACAGATTCCCTCGGATCGCACCAGCTGGGGCCCGTTCACCGCACTGGCCGAAGCGGCCACCAATAACGTCCATGGAATTTTGGAAGAAGCGTTAAAAGAAAATCCGAAAACCGCCTCCGCCAATACCCTCAAAATCGGCAACTACTACGCGGCCTTTTTAGATCAAGCCGCTATTGAAAAACGTGGGCTTGCGCCCTTGCAGCCAACGTTGGCGAAGATTGCGGGCGCTCACAACCACCTGGATGTGATTAAGCTGTTGTCGAACCCTGAAATTGGCACGCCATCCCCGATTAACATGAGCGTGACGATCGACCAGAAAAATCCCGATCGCTACATCGTGGCGGCCTATCACGGTGGCTTAGCGCTGCCGGATCGAGATTTCTATTTGCGCGATGACGCGCAATTCAAAGACACTCGACAGGCTTATCAAGCGCACATTGAGCGCTTGTTGAATTTAGCTCACCAACCTCACGCCAAAGATTCCGCAGCGAAAATCGTGACCTTAGAAACCGAGATCGCCAAACGGCATTGGCCGCGCGCCGATCGTCGCGATCGAGAGCGCACCTATAATTTACGCACCCTAACCGCACTGTCGCATCAAGTACCCGATTTTCCATGGGAGCAAGCCTTGGACGCGGCGGGGTTACCACAAGTCTCCGAACTGGTCGTCAGCGAACTGTCGGCAATGGAGCCTTTGGCGCAGTTGATTAAAAACACGCCCGTGGAGACGTGGAAGGCCTATTTGACCTATCACGCGATTCGAATGAACGCGTCGGTCTTACCCAAAGCCATTGATGATGAAGTTTTCGCGTTCTATGGCCACACCTTGAACGGACAGCAAGAACAAAAAGCACGCTGGAAGCGCGCGGTAGACGCCACCAACAGCGCGCTGGGAGAAGCCGTCGGACAAGCCTATGTTGCGCGTTATTTTCCACCGGAGAGCAAAGCGCAGATGCTTGAGCTCGTCGAGAATTTACGCAAAGCCTATGCGGATCGCATCGCCAATAATTCTTGGATGACACCGGAAACCAAACGCGTTGCGCTTGAAAAGTTGCACCTGTTTAGACCCAAGATTGGTTATCCCGATCAGTGGCGTGATTATTCCGGTTTAAAAGTTTCCCGAACCGATGCGTTTGGCAATCTTCGTGCGTCACACCGTTTTGAGTGGCAACGCGATGTGGATCGGCTGGCCAAGCCCACCGATCGAAACGAATGGGGCATGACGCCACAAACCGTCAACGCCTATTACAACTCTGCCTACAACGAAATCGTCTTTCCGGCCGCCATATTGCAACCGCCCTTTTTTGATCCAAAAGCGGATCCAGCGGTGAACTACGGCGGCATTGGCGGCGTCATCGGCCATGAGATGGGACACGGTTTTGACGACCAGGGCTCAAAATCAGACGCTCATGGGGTGCTGCATAATTGGTGGACCGACAGCGACGTTGCGGCGTTCAAACGCTTTGGCGATCAACTCGCAGCGCAGTACGATCAGTTTGAAGCCTTGCCAGGAATCAAGGTCAATGGTCGCTTAACGTTGGGTGAAAACTTCGGTGATTTGGGTGGATTGACCATCGGTTATTTGGCCTACCATCAAGCGCTGAAAGGAACGTCAGCGCCTGTGCTGGAAGGCATCACCGGCGATCAGCGGTTTTTCTTAGCCTGGGCGCAAGTGTGGCGCACTGTGTATAAGGATCAAGCGTTGCGCAACCAAGTGCTCAGCGACCCGCATTCGCCAGCGCGCTTTCGGGTGAATGGTGCGATTCGAAATGTGGATGCTTGGTACGACGCGTTTGGCATCAAGCCATCCGATCCCTTGTACGTCGCGCCCGCGGATCGCGTGCATCCTTGGCAATAACAGTCGCCTAAACGATGCCCACAAAAAAGCCCCAGTATTGGGGCTTTTTTGTCAGCGACGTTCTGAACGAAACTGCCCTTATTGGGGAGCAGCCTCTTTCTCAGTCTTCTCTGCTTTTTTACCTTTCTTGTGATGCTTGGCTTTGTGCTTTTTAGCAGGCTTCGCGTCCGCACTCGCCGCTGGGGCTTCAGCGCCCGGGGCCGACTGCGCAAAAACCGGCACGGCAAACATTAACGCGGCCATCATGAGTGCAACTTTCTTCAACATGAACAATCTCCTTGAGGGGTCTAATTTCTACGGCGTCCAGCACCGGTTGCTCTATAGTGTGACAAAACAGCCAGAAAACGCAACTATTAAATAAATTTAATCCCCTACACCAACGTTTCCGGCTTGCAGGGTGGCGACATCACGGATTGACCAAGCGACCGCCGCCCGCAAAACTCAATTGAAAATAAGGCTCATTCAAAGACCCCTTCGTGACGGTCTTGCCACTGCTGGGGGCATGAATGAACTGATGATTGCCCAGATAGATGCCGACGTGGTCAACGGAGGTATAAAAAAAGACCAAATCGCCCGGCCGCAGCTCCTTTTGAGGCACGGGCGTCGCCGCCTGATGCTGAGCCAGAGCGGTGCGCGGCACGTTGACGCCGAGCGAATGGTAGACAAAGTAAACAAGCCCTGAACAATCAAAGCCTTGGGGCGATGCGCCCCCATAACGATAGGCGACGCCAATCTCCTTTTCCGCCAATTTAGCCGCCTCAAGCCCGATGGTGGCGGCAGTCGCGGATGGCGTCACGACCGGGGTTGATCGAACTCGTTCGGGAACGCCCGCGCACGACGCCAACAACACCGTCCCAACGGCTGCCAGCAGGGCCCCGGTGGCGTGAGCAATCCGCCCCCCCACCGGTCGGGATTGAACCGAGTCGCCATCGTCACGCAGCGGGTTAACGTCGTTTGCCATGCGGATTAGACTAGCGCAGTTTAAACCGCAACGTCTAGCGCTTCGGCGAAACGTAATTTTTTTGGCAAAAAGCCTTAAACTGTGGCGCTGCATGAACACGGGGCAGCCCTAAGGTGAACACATGAGCGTACTGGCAATTGATTCCCACACCGGTGGCGAGCCGACTCGGGTGATTATTGAAGGCGGTCCTGCGCTAACCGGTACGTTGGCGGAGCGCCAACACGCCTTTAAAACCAAATGGGATGATTTTAGGGCCAGCGTGTGCAATGAGCCGCGCGGATCCGATGTGTTGGTTGGCGCGTTACTGCAGGCGCCGTCTAATCCAACTTGTACCGCGGGCGTCATTTTTTTCAATAATGTGGACACCCTTGGGATGTGTGGACACGGCACGATTGGGCTCATCACCACACTGCATCACCTGGGGCGCATCAAACCTGGAATTCATCCCATAGAAACCCCCGTCGGCGTGGTGACCACACAACTGTTCGAAGACGGCAGAGTCAGCGTACGCAACGTCCGCAGTTATCGCCATCGCGCTCAGGTTGCCGTTAACGTCGAGGGTCTGGGCGTCATTCATGGCGATATCGCTTGGGGCGGAAACTGGTTTTTTATCTGTGAGGATCACGGATTGACCATTGAGCGCTCCCAATTGCCCGAACTGATGGTTGCGGGCTCAAAAATTCGCGCCGCGATCGAACGCGAAAAAATCACCGGCGCTCAAAACGGATTGATAGACCACATCGAACTCACCTCCAAAAAAGCAAGTCCAGACTGTAACGGGCGTAACTTTGTACTCTGCCCCGGCCTCGCTTACGACCGCTCGCCGTGCGGCACCGGCACCAGCGCAAAATTGGCGTGCTTAGCGGCTGATCAACAATTAAAACCAGGCGAAATTTGGCGGCAGGAGAGCATTATTGGTTCGGTCTTTGAGGGCGCCTACGAGCCCACCGATGACGGCATTATTCCGACCATTACGGGCCGCGCGCACATCACGGCCGAACTGTCGTTGGTGTTTGACTCACAGGACCCCTACGTGAATGGGATCCGATAAGATCTCATGACAAACCGCTCGACGCTCCCCGTTCTAGAGGTTCTGGAATCGCTCACCCATGAACTCAAAGCGCATCCAACCGTCATCCTAAAAGCACCGCCGGGCGCCGGCAAGAGCACGGGATTACCGCTGAAGCTCTTAAATGAACCGTGGCTTGCTGGTAAAAAAATTCTGATGCTCGAGCCTAGGCGACTCGCAGCCCAATCCGTTGCCAACCGCTTAGCCGAGCAACTGCAGGAGCGCGTCGGACAAACCGTCGGGCTGCGGATGCGGTTGCACACCAAAGTAAGCGCCGAGACCCGCTTGGAAATCATTACCGAAGGCGTGCTGACGCGCCTGATCCAAGCCGACCCCATGCTCAGCGACGTCGGTTTGGTGATTTTTGATGAATTTCACGAACGCTCGGTCAATTTGGATTGCGCGCTTGCGTTGTGTTTGGATGCGCGACGAATTTTTGAGTTGGGCCTGAAGATTTTAGTGATGAGCGCCACCTTGGATGAACACTCTCTACAGAATCTCTTTCCGATGGCGCCGGTGGTGCAGTCTCAGGGGCGTCAATATCCTGTTGAAGTCCATCATCTGCGCCAAAACCCCACTCACCTGCCAAGCGCCGTGGTTGCCCATGTGTCGCGCGCCCTCACAGAACATCCGGGGGACGTCTTGGTTTTTTTGCCGGGGGTGGGCGAGATCTTAGCGGTCAAGCGATTACTGGACGAGCAACCCGCCGACACCGCTGTGCCTCACATCGTCTACACGCTGTATGGGGATCTTCCCATCGAACAACAAACGCAGGTGTTGCTTCCCGACACGCTCAATCGCCGTAAAATCATTTTATCCACGAACGTCGCGGAAACGTCGGTCACCATTGACGGCGTGAGAGTGGTCATCGACAGTGGATTGGCGCGCCGCGCTCGTTTTGATCCCGCGATCGGATTCACTCGACTGGAACTGCAAAAAGTCGCCTGTGCCAATCTGGAACAACGGCGTGGCCGAGCGGGCCGCACCGCCCCTGGGGTGTGTTACCGCTTATTCACGGCAGCCGATGAGCGTCAACGGCCGGCATTCAACGCCCCTGAAATCATGGAAACCGACTGCGCCCCCCTGGCCTTAGAAGTCCTGGAGTGGGGGACTCCGGTAACCGAATTGCCCTGGGTTGATGCGCCCCCCAAAGGCTCCTGGCAACAAGCCATCGATCTATTGACTCAGTTGGATGCCATTGATGCTCACCACCAGCTGACGCCTGCGGGTCAAGCGATTCGCCGCTTTAACGCCCACCCCAGGCTGGCCAATATGATGCTCCTGAGCCCCAAACCATTGCGACGTTTGGCTTGCGAACTTGCGGCCCTACTCAGTGAACGCGACCTAAAGCGCCACGACACAGACCGTGATGCCGATGTACTTCACCGCTTGGATCTGTTACACAGACAGGACACTAAGGCGTCCAAGCGCGTTCTTCAAATTGTGACGCAATTTGAACGACTGCTTGAACGAGAACCCGCGGCGAACACCGCCACCGATGCCATCCACGACGCGGGGTCACTGTTGATGTTTGCCTATCCGGATCGAATTGCCAAGCAACAAGCGCCGAACCGGTTTTTACTGACCCAAGGCACCAGTGCTTATTTCGATCATGTGGACGCGCTTGCCAAACACGAATACCTGGTCGTTGTGGAAGCACAAGGCTCACCGCAACACCCACGAATCCAGCTGGCCGCGTCGGTTGACGCAGGCAGTATTAAGCGAGGATTTGGCCACCACCTGGTGGAGAAGAATGAAATTCACATCGATCACATCAGCCAGAGCATCGTCAAACGGAGCTTCAAAGCACTGGGCGCAGTGATCTTTGAGGAGCGTATTAGCCGAGAATTGAGCGATGACGAGGCCTTGCCGGTGCTGATGACCCAGCTGAAACAGCAAGGCATCAATGGCTTTTTGCAAGAACCAACCGTGATGCATTTTTTAGAGCGCTGCCGGTTTGTAAAAAGAGCTTTAGCGGTTGAAAAAGCGAACGAGTGGCCAAATTTTGACGAACAAACGCTCTTAGAGACACTCAACGAGTGGCTTATGCCATTTTGCAATGGAATTCGTCGCTTAGACAACCTACGCTCGGTGGATTGGTTGTCCGCCTTACGTTACCGGTTAACGACCCCCTTACAAAAACAATTGGACGCGTTTGCGCCAACGCACTTGACGGTTCCCAGTGGCAGTCACATTAGGGTGGATTATGCCAGTGACCCGCCACGCATTGCGGTGAGGTTACAAGAAGTCTTTGGGCTCAAAGACACTCCACGCGTCGCCGATGGAACGATCGCGCTTGCGATTGAGCTTCTGTCGCCCGCGCGAAGACCCGTGCAACTCACACGCGACCTGAGCAGTTTTTGGAAGACGGGGTACCATGAGGTTCGCAAAGAACTGAAAGGTCGGTACCCCAAGCACTACTGGCCCGACGACCCGCTGCAAAGCGAGCCGACGGCCCGAGCGAAACCTCGACGATAAAATGACGCCAAGGCGACGCTATAAAACACCGATCACTTTGAGGCTAGACGCGGTCACTGCAAATTGATAGACGACTTGCGATATCGTAGACCATTCGATTAGCGGATTGACCCGATCCACATTAATTGGCACAACCACACTGTCGCCGGGCTCAAGATACCGACCACTCTTCGCAAAAAAGCCACGCTCTGGCACAACCTCGCCATTGGCTCTAATGATGTACGAGCTCTTCTTATCGGCGCGACTGGTATAACCACCCGCTTTTTCGATAATGCTCTTTTTAGTCAAGCCAGGTCGAAACAAAAACGATGTTTGATTGTGCACTTCACCGATAACAGATATTTCTTCGGTCTTTCTCGGAACAATCAGCTTATCTTTATCGCGCAAAGTGACATCGCAATCTGAAAGCCGACCTAATTTATTGAGCCCCGGCAAATCAATGACCATGCGTCCCAGCGGTACAACTGAACTTAACTGGTCAATGGCACTCTGAGCGTCCAGCGCGAAGTCCATTTTTTTATCTTTTGAATCCGTCTTCTCACTGACTAAATTTTTCGTCAACTCCTGAATCATTCTGTTTTTTTGTTCGACTTCTCTTTGCCGAATATCTTCTCGGGTAAAAATTCCGCCCTGCAAAAACGCTCGCTCAGTAAACCCACCCGCTCTCTGAATGAGCTGCGACAAAGTCTCACCATTTCTCAAGACGTATCTTCCCGGAAAGCGGAATTCACCGATCAACTCAACCGTTTCGTTTTTTGACCAGTCTGGAACCGTCTGGATCAGCAAACTGTCGTACGGTTGCAAAACAAGATTGGCGGAGGCATCTGAATTTAGCGCGTCGCTCAGCTTTACTTTACTGATTGAAGCAACTCTGCGCTCGCCATTGACAATTTGATAGCGGGTAAGCTCTGCATACTCGGTATACGCTGAGTCCTTAAGACCACCGCCCGCGCGAATGAGGTCCTTAAGTCTCATATTTCGATCCAATGGGTAAGTCCCTGGAGCATTAACTTGCCCTGAAACATCGACAACACTCGCATTGTCACTAGGGCCCGCTTGTCGTTGAATGTCTTTAACAATAGCGGCAAGATATCGACTGCGAGGCTCGTTTTTATCAAAAACGTATATTTTATCGCCTCGCTCTAGGGCAATATTATCTGGCCCCTTTGGATCTTTAAACGCTTGATTTAAGTCCGTGGAAACGGTCGATACCCGGTGATCTTTAGAGTCCACCCTCTCCACCAACACATACCCCAAATCCGCAGATACTTTGGTTTCAGAGGGACTTCTTATGACATCGAGTATTTTCAGACCTGGGCGAAACCCGCGACTGATGGGTCGTAAAATAGCGCCAAAAACTTCAACGGTGTTATCAAGATAGGGATTAATTGGCGGAATGTGCAGCAAATCTCCCGCCCGCAACGTCATCGATAGAGTGCGTGGATCTGACAGATCAATGGATTCAACGGTTCGTCCACTGCCGTTGGTAATGCGATCGATTGTCGCATGACGAATGTCTGAATTTGGCGAAAAACCACCCGCCAATTTAATTGCATCCTCAATCGTTCGCTCATTCAGCAGTTCGTATATAGCCGGTCTATAGACCTCCCCTCGAACGCCGATCGTCGGCCCCACTACGGGCACAAAAATAGCGTCCCCCGGGAAGACTTGGGTGTCTTTTGACGTGTCGCCACTCAATAGTTCCGCATAAATATCCAAGGTTCGAATGAGCTTTCCATCCCGTTTCAACTCAATTTTTCGCAGTGACCCGATATCTTTGACACCTCCACTGGCAAATAATGCAGCGGTAACCGTTGGTATTCCACTCAACACGTAGCTGCCGGGCTTTTCGGCATCTCCAACCACAATTACTTTAGACGCCCGCAGTTGACTCACCGAGACTCTGGCGTTAGTGGCAACCATAGAGTTTCTAACTTTCGCTTCTAACAACGAACGCGCCACTCCCAATTCCATGCCACCAAGAGGCAGAGGGCCGATATCTGGCAGGTTAGCAACCCCGTCTTTTTCAATCGGCAACTGAAACGTTTTATTAACTTGCCCGTAAGTCTCAACCGTCAATGAGTCGCCCGGTTCTAATTTGTAATTGTCGGGCGTTGGAAGATCAGTCCCTGGAACCAAGGCCGTCGATGTGCTTCGGAACATCTCATAGCCGAATGGTTTTAAGCCGAATTTTTGAAAATATTGATTTACGGTACTCGTAATCAACGGCTTTGAATTAGCTTTTTCGAGATCTTTGGCCTTATCGACGTCCGAGTCTTTAAGGTTTTTTCTATCTCGCCCTGTCATTTGGACGACATCGTCAGTAGACTTTAAGCGCCCAAGGGCATCCTTATCACTAAGCATCTTATCGATTTGAGCTGACTGTACTTGCTTATCGATATCCAAACAGTCGTCTGACGGCAAATTCGATTCATTGCCGTCTGCGGCGCTATCGCAAGCGCTTTTTAGCTCTGGCGTCTGAACAGCGCTGAAGGCCAAAGGCGACGCGCATAATAAAGCCACCGCCGCGCACAACGTGATACTACATTTTTTCAACATACCTAATTCTCTTTATCAAAACTAACCTGAAACCCGAGATTCATATTCGGGCGCGCTCGAGTTCGCGCTCGTTATTCCCAATTTTTGAAGCTCTTCCAAAAGCTCACTAATCGAATTCAACAGCTTCTCGGTGGGATATGGACGCTTGATGCGTTGATCTTGCAAATCTCTGGAAATGCCAATCCACTCATCTTTGATTAAGTCATTAAAGTGGCATCGAATTCCCATTGAGCTGTGGCCAGCCCTAAAAAACAGCTCTTGTATCGTCAACTCTTCATTGGCCTCGTAGGCGCTCATTAATGCCAAGATAAGATCGAAGGTAATTGCAGAGTTCGCATACGGCATCTTTTCTCTGACCAGGCGTCTTATTGAAACCAGAGCAGCTGTATTTCTTTTTATTTGACCATTCATGAGACGCCTCGCGCTAAACATGAATACATATTTAACACATGTGTACAAATATTGTATATCAAGAATCGT
>Ga0007815_1000142_pt1 | contig 22853 bp, 24 predicted proteins | sample CryBogCBE02Aug09_FD_71212 | JGI IMG/M metagenome (GOLD analysis project Ga0007815, IMG submission 71212) | Freshwater microbial communities from Crystal Bog, Wisconsin, USA - CBE02Aug09 | ecosystem: Environmental > Aquatic > Freshwater > Lake | place: Crystal Bog, Wisconsin, USA | collected...
GAGCTTCAGCTGCTTGACGGCGTCGGTCACCCAACCCTCGCCGAAGCTTTCCCAGGCCAGTGTGGTGACCGGGCGCGCGCCCAGCATGGTCCACATTGCCATCTCGAAGGCCCCGGTGTCGCTTCCGGGCACAATGCCGATGCGGTGGCTGTCGGGCAGGCGCAGCACTTCGCGCATCAGGTCGATGGCGAGGCCGAGCCGCTCCTTGCCGATCTTCGCGCGATGCGAGCGACCGAGGCACTGGGTGGCGAGTTTTTCGGGGGAATAGCCGGGTGGCTTGGCGCAGGGCCCGGAAGAGAAGTACGGACGCGCGGGTTTGCGCGCCGGAGGCATTAAATCAGTCATGTCTGACTCTCCTTGCAGAGAGCTCGCGCGGCGTTGGGACCGCGTGGCCCGGAGCCGGCTCTAGTGGCGCGGGGCCCCAAGTCAAGGCGTTTCCCCGAGTGGGGGGCACGGCCGGGCGGCTCGGGGCATTCCCTTCCCTTGCGTTAACCACTTCCGCCAACCGCGATTTGACCATCGCGGCTGCATGGTAACAGGCATGTTCCGCCCCACCGCCTTTACCGTCCTCGCCGCCATAACGCTGGCAGGGTGCACTGCGATCCCGCGGGTGGCGCAGCGCGGCCCGGTCTCTGTGCCGCGCGCCAGTTATGCGCCTGGCTATGCTTATGCCCCGGCGCCGTTGCAGACCCCGGCTACCCGCGCCTGCCTTGCCGACCTTGGCGCGCGCCGGGCTGCCTTCACGCCGGTGCCCGACCAGTATTACGGAGCGGGCTGCGCGACGATCAATTCGGTTCGGCTGGCGGCGCTGAGCGGCGACAGCGCAACCTTCGGCCTCACCAACATGGGGCCGGTGACCTGTGACATGGCTGACCGTTTTGCCGGCTGGGCCCGTTTCGGGGTCGACCGCGCAGCGCGGCAGGTGCTGGGCAGCGCGCTGGTGCGGATCGAGACGATGGGCAGCTACAATTGCCGCAATGTCGCCGGGTCCGACCGGCGCAGTGCCCATGCCCAGGCCAATGCCATCGACGTTTCGGGCTTTGTGCTGGCCGATGGGCGGCGGATTACCGTGCTGGGCAACTGGACGCAGGGAACTTCCGCCGAACGCCAGTTCCTGCGGCTGGTCGCCGCCAGCGCCTGCAAGCGCTTCGGGACGGTGCTGGGCCCCGAATACAACCCCGCCCATCGCAACCATTTCCATGTCGAGGCCAGCGGCAACGCCTTTTGTCGCTAAAGCGGGACGCGTTGCGACACAGTTTCGTTTGAAGCGGCGTGGGCGCCTGTGTAACCGGCGCGGCAATGACCAGCCTCCCCATTCATGGTCACAGCTACCGTTCATCATTGCGCAGCCGGGTTATCTCGGCGGCGCTGTCGGCATTGTTCGTGGCGCTGGCGCTGTTCACGCTGGTAATGATGGGGCGCTTTGTCGGCCAGCCGGGGTCGGCTGTGGCGCGGCTGGCGGCGATTGCCATGCCGCAGGGCCATCAGGCCCGCGAGAAAGCGAAGGCCCATGCTGCCACGCCCAGCCGCCAGCCGCTGGCCCCGCAGGTGACCCCGCCGGTCGTGCCGCCCCCGCCGGTGCCGCCGCACAGTGCGCTGAACCTGATCCCGATGTCGCGCGCCGAAATGGCCGCCGCCGATATTTCGCGCATGGCCCGGCCGCAGGATGGCGGCGGCGCGAGTGGCGACAGCAAGACTGCCTATGGCCCGGGCGAGGGGCCGGGCGGCGCGCACCTCTACAATGCCGAATGGTACCGCGAACCCAGCCACGCCCAGATTGCCGGCTATCTGCCGCGCGGGGCCCCGCCGGGCAGCTGGGCGATGATCGCCTGCCGCACGATCGAGCACTATCACGTCGATAATTGCCAGCAACTGGACGAAAGCCCGCCCGGATCGGGCCTGTCACGGGCGCTGCGCGATGCGGCGTGGCAGTTTCTGGTCCGCCCGCCGCGCCTCAATGGTCGCCCGCAGGTTGGTAGCTGGGTGCGGATCCGCTTCGACTTTACCCGCAAGGGCCGCGATGATGCCGGCGATGCGGAGCCGGGTAACTAAGTGCCCAGCGAATAGTCCGGAAGGGTTTCGAAGGCCAGCCGCAGCGCCTCGCCCCAGCCGACCGAGATGGCGCGGTAATAGGGGTCGTCAGCCTCGATCCGGCGCTGATGCAGCGGCTCGAACCGGTCGCGCTCCAGCACCATCAGGTCCAGCGGCAGCCCGACCGAGAGATTGGCCTTCAGCGTCGAATCGAAGCTGACCAGCAGCAGCTTGACCGCGTCCGAAAACGACATGGTCCGCTCGTGCCCGCGGATCAGGATCGGGCGACCGTACTTGGTTTCGCCGATCTGGAAGAAGGGGGTGTCGAAGCTCGCCTCGATGAAATTGCCCTCGGGGTAGATCAGGAACAGGCGCTGCTCCATCCCTTTGATCTGCCCGGCAAGGATCAGCGTCGCCCCGAACTGGCCCGCCGCCTCGGGCCCGGCTTCCTTGTCGCAAGCCTGAATCGTGTCGTTCAGCAATCTGCCGATGGTGCTGGCGATCTGAAACATGGTGGGGGCGGCCAGCAGCGAATTGTGGCGCTCCTCAGGGGCCTTGCTGCGTTCTTCCAGCTGGCTGATCACGCTCTGGGTGGTGGCAAGGTTGCCGCTGGTCATCAGCGTGATGACCCGTTCGCCCGGCACCGACCAATGAAACATCTTGCGGAAGGTGGAAATGTTGTCGACGCCCGAATTGGTGCGGGTGTCGCTCATCAACACCAGCCCCTTGTCCAGCATCATGCCCACGCAATAGGTCAAAAGTCTCTCCTGCCCGATCCGGCCCCGCCGGCGCCTTTTTCGCACAATTGTCGGTGATACAAGCCTTGCCGGCCGTCAAGCCGCCGGCCGCCCTCAGGTGTGGCTTACTGCTCCTGCACCTGCTGCTGCACGGCCAATTGCACCGACAGGTCGGCTTGGCCCGCACCCAGCGAAATGCCGGTGACCGGCGCGGCATCGCGATAGTCGACCCCGGTGGCGACGCGGACATAGCGCCGGTCGGGCGAGATGGCGTTCGAGACATCGAAGCCAACCCAGCCCAGCCCCGGCACATGCGCCTCGGCCCAGGCGTGGCCGGCCTGCTGCTCGATCTGCCCGTCCATCAACAGATAGCCCGAGACATACCGCGCCGGGACGCCCAGCAGCCGCGCGGCGGCGATGAAGATGTGGGCATGGTCCTGACAGACCCCTGCGCCGCGGGCCAGCGCCTGTTCGGCGGTGGTGTCGCTGCTGGTCTCGCCAATCTGGTAGGCTATTGCCGCAAGCACCAGCGCCGACAATTGGTGGAGCGTGCCGACATCGCCCATGTCGGCCCCGCGCAAGGCCGCTGCCAGCGCGCGCAGCCGCGGGCCGGGGCGGGTCAGCGCGGTCGGCTGGGCAAAGGCCCACAGCGGCATGAAGCCGGCATGCCGCCCGATGATCCCCGCCGTTTCGCTGGTTTCGACCACCCCCTCGCAGATGATTGCCACTTCATGCACGCCGGGGTTCAGCGCGATCAGCTGGGTGTGGTTCTGATTGTGATCGTCGTATTCCAGCTCGACGCTGGCCCCGTCGACCTGCGTGGTCCAGCCCAGTACGGTCTGGCCATGGGTTGATTTGGGCCGCAGCCGCAGCCGTTGCAGGCCATGCGCGGGCGGCTGGTCGAAGCGGTAATGGGTGGCGTGGCGAATGGCGATCTGCATCTTTGCCTATTGGGTAAAGCGATAGTCGGTCGCGATCGCCTGCGCGATGCGGACATTTTCGGCGATGAAATCGGTCAGGAATTCGTGCAGCCCGCTGTCGAGGATCGCGCCGATCGACAGTTTGCGCAACCGGTCGGCGGCGGCGATCGCCATGGCGTGCGAGGGGGTTTCGGCGCCATGTTCACGCGCCAGCCCCTCCATGTTGCTGGCCAGCTTGGCATAGGAATAGGCCAGGCTGTTGGGGAAGCGCCGGTCGAGGATCAGGAACTGGGCGATCCCCCGCGCATCGAGCCGCCCGGCATTGAGCCAGCGGAACACCCGCTCGCCCGCGACCGAGCGCAGCACCATTTCCCACTGCGCATTATCGAGCTGCGAGCCGACCCACGCCGGCGAGGGCAGCAGCACATGGTACTTCACGTCAAGGATCCGCGCGGTTGAATCCGCCGCTTCCAGATGCGCGCCGATCCGTGCGAAATTGAAGATCTCGTTGCGCAGCATGGTGGTTTCCATCGCCCCGCGCACCAGCATCGCCTGCCGCCGGATCAGCAGCAGGGTATCGGGGAGAGTGCTGGGGCGGACCGGCCGGGACAGCGCCTCGCCCAGCGTCATCCAGCTTTCGTTGACCCCCTCCCACACCTCGCGGGTCAGCGCGGTGCGGACCATCCGGGCATTGGTCCGGGCGTGCTCGATCATCGCCTTGACGCTGGCCGGATTGTCCTGCCCGCGCAGGATGAAATCGGTGACCAATGGCCCCGCGACCTCGCCGTGGCGGGCCTCGTAGCCCTCCAGCTGCCCCAGCGTGACCAGCACCGAGCGCCATTCATCGCGCGCGGCACCATCGCCGCGGGTCAGCGCCATGCGCAGCCCGGCTTCGATCAACCGCGCGGTATGTTCGGCCCGCGCCAGATAGCGGAACATCCAGGTGACGCCCCAGGCGGTGCGGCCCAGCATCAGGCGACGCCCCCGGCGGTGCGGCCAGCAGTGCGATTCCGGGCGCTCATTCAGCCAGCACCCAGCTGTCCTTGGTCCCGCCGCCCTGTGACGAATTGACCACCAGCGACCCCTTCTTCAACGCGACCCGCGTCAGCCCGCCGGGGGTGATATCGATCCCCTTGGGGCTGACCAGCACGAAGGGGCGCAGGTCGACATGGCGCGGGGCGAGGCCGGCCTTGGTGAAGATCGGTACCGTCGACAGCGCCAGCGTCGGCTGGGCGATGTAGTTTTCGGGCCGGGCGCGCAGCTTCTTGGCGAACTGCGCTATCTCGACCTTGCTGCTGGTCGGCCCGATCAGCATGCCATAGCCGCCCGAACCGTGGACCTCCTTGACCACCAGCTCGGCAAGGTTGTCGAGCACATAGGCGAGGCTGTCCGGTTCGGCACAACGCCAGGTGGGAACATTCTTCAGCAGCGGTTTCTCGCCGGTGTAGAATTCGACGATCTCGGGCATGAACGAATAGATCGCCTTGTCGTCGGCGATCCCGGTGCCGGGCGCATTGGCGATGGTGATGCCGCCGGCGCGGTAGACGTCCATGATCCCCGCCACCCCCAGCATCGATTGCGGGTTGAAGCTGAGCGGATCGAGGAATTCGTCGTCGACCCGGCGGTAAAGCACGTCGATCGCCTGCCAGCCGCGGGTAGTGCGCATCGCCACCCGCCCGTCAACCACGCGCAGGTCGCTGCCCTCGACCAGTTCGGCGCCCATCTGGTCGGCCAGAAAGCTGTGCTCGAAATAGGCCGAATTGTAGATGCCGGGCGTCAGCACCGCGATCACCGGGCGCTCGCCCGCCATCGATGGCGCGCAGGCGGCAAGGCTGCGGGCCAGCGCGCGCGGATAGTCTGACACTGGCCGCACCCGCACCCGGGTGAACAGCTCGGGGAACATCGCCATCATCGTTTCGCGGTTTTCCAGCATATAGGAAACGCCGCTGGGGGTGCGGGCGTTATCCTCCAGCACCATGAATTCGTCCGGTCCGGTCCGCACCAGATCGATGCCGACGATATGGGTGTAGATCCCGCCGGGCGGGGTAAAGCCGACCATCTGCGGCAGGAAGGCCTCGTTCTCGGCCAGCAGGCGTTCGGGCAACCGTCCGGCGCGGACGATCTCGCGCTTGTGGTAAAGGTCATGGAGGAAGGCGTTGAGCGCGCGGACCCGCTGGTCGATCCCGCGTGACAGCTTGCTCCATTCATCGGCGGTGATGATCCGGGGGACCATGTCGAAGGGGATCAGTCGCTCGGCCCCGGCATTCTCGCCATAGACGTTGAAGGTGATCCCGGTGCGGCGGAACGCCCGCTCGGCCTCGCGGTTCTGACGCGCCAGCCAGCTGCGGTCCTGCCCCTCCAGCCAGCCGGAATAATCGCGATAGGCGGCGCGGACCTCGCCCGCCGCATCGTGCATCTCGTCAAACACCCGGTATGGCCCCTTTCGGGCAGAGGGTTGCGTCAGTCTCCTCGCTCTCCACGGCCAAGCTGCAACAAACCACGCGCCTTGCCAAGCGGGATTTGCCGCAAGTGCACAATGTACGGCCCATTGCGGAACGCTTGGGGAACGGCCATAGGTGCGCCATGGCCGAATTGATTATCCGTCGCGGGCTGGAGGAGCCTGATACCTCCGGGGCCTTCGTGCCGCACAAGCCCGCCCGACCCGCGAAGGTAGAGGGCGGCAAGCCGCTGCGGATCGTCTCCGACTATCAGCCGGCGGGCGACCAGCCGGGGGCGATTGCCGATCTGCTCGAAGGGCTGGAGGGCGGAGAAAAGACGCAGGTGCTGCTGGGGGTGACCGGCAGCGGCAAGACCTTCACCATGGCCAAGGTGATCGAGGCCTTGCAGCGCCCGGCGCTGATCCTTGCGCCCAACAAGATCCTTGCCGCGCAGCTCTATGGCGAATTCAAGAGCTTCTTTCCCGACAATGCGGTCGAGTATTTCGTCTCCTACTACGATTACTACCAGCCCGAAGCCTATGTCGCGCGCACCGATACCTACATCGAGAAGGAAAGCTCGGTGAACGAGGCGATCGACCGGATGCGCCACTCGGCCACCCGGTCCTTGCTGGAACGCGACGACGTGATCATCGTCGCCTCGGTCTCGTGCCTTTACGGCATCGGCTCGGTCGAGACCTATTCGGCGATGATCTTCGACCTGAAAACGGGCGAGAGCGTTGATCAGCGCGAGCTGATCCGCAAGCTGGTGGCGCTGCAATACAAGCGCAACGATGCCGCCTTCCAGCGCGGCACCTTCCGGGTGCGCGGCGACAATCTGGAGCTGTTCCCCAGCCACTACGAAGACATGGCCTGGCGGATCACCATGTTCGGCGACGAGATCGAGGAGATTGCCGAATTCGATCCGCTGACCGGCAAGAAGGGCGCCAGCCTCAACGCCGTGCGGGTCTATGCCAACAGCCACTACGTCACCCCCGGGCCGACGATGAAGCAGGCGGCCGAAGCGATCCGTTTCGAGCTGGAAGTGCGGCTGAAGGAACTGACCGAGGAGGGCAAGCTGCTCGAAGCCCAGCGGCTGGAGCAGCGCACCAATTTCGACCTCGAGATGATCGCGGCGACCGGCAGCTGCGCCGGGATCGAGAACTACAGCCGCTTCCTGACCGGCCGCCTGCCGGGCGAACCGCCGCCGACGCTGTTCGAATACCTGCCCGACAATGCGTTGCTGTTTGTCGACGAAAGCCACCAGACCGTGCCGCAGGTCGGCGCGATGGCGCGCGGCGACCATCGCCGCAAGATCACGCTGGCCGAATATGGCTTCCGCCTGCCCAGCTGCATCGACAACCGCCCGCTGCGCTTCAACGAATGGGACGCAATGCGCCCGCAGACCGTTGCGGTGTCGGCAACGCCGGGCAGCTGGGAGATGGAGCAGACCGGCGGGGTTTTCGCCGAACAGGTGATCCGCCCGACCGGCCTGATCGACCCGCCGGTGCTGATCCGCCCGGTCGAGGATCAGGTGCAGGATTGCATCAACGAATGCCGCGAGACAGCGGCCAAGGGCTATCGCACCCTCGTCACTACCCTCACCAAGCGGATGGCCGAGGACCTGACCGAATTCATGCACGAGGCCGGCTTGCGCGTGCGCTACATGCACAGCGACGTCGAGACGCTGGAACGCATCGAGCTGATCCGCGACCTGCGGTTGGGCGTTTACGACGTCTTGGTCGGCATCAACCTGCTGCGCGAGGGGCTGGATATTCCCGAATGCGGCCTCGTTTGCATTCTGGATGCCGACAAGGAAGGCTTCCTGCGCAGCGAGACCAGCCTGATCCAGACGATTGGCCGGGCGGCAAGAAACGTCGATGGCCGGGTGATCCTCTATGCCGACCGGATCACCGGCAGCATGGAACGCGCGATGGCCGAAACCGACCGCCGCCGCGCCCGGCAGGCCGCCTATAACGAAGAACACGGCATCACCCCGCAGACCATCAAGCGCCAGATCGCCGACATCATCGCCGACACCGCCAGCCGCGACGGGGTGCTGGTGGATGTGGACGCGGAAGGGGCCAACAATCTGGTTGGCCACAACCTGCGCGCCTACATCGAAGAGCTCGAAAAGAAGATGCGCGCGGCAGCGGCAGACCTTGAATTCGAGGAAGCCGGCCGGCTGCGCGACGAGATCCGCCGGCTGGAAGCCACCGAGCTGGGCCTGCCCGAAGGCGAGCACAAGGCCCCGTTGGTCGGCCGCAGCAACGAGGGCAAGCCGGGCACCCGCAAGGGGCGCTTCGGGCGCGAGAGCCGCAAGGGGAAGTGGGGCCGCTAGGCCGCCCCCCCCACGGTTGCGCGGGAAATTTCGATGAAGTCCTGCCGCACCGAGGTCAGCACCCGCGCATCAAATGCCAGCACCGAATCCAGCACCGCGCGCCGGGCGGCGGCGTAGAACTGGCGCAGCGCATCGGCCACGCCGGCTTCGCCCGACACGCCCATCTGCAAGGCGGTGAGCGCGGAGACGGCGCGGGTCAGCCCGGCGCTTTTCATCCGGTTGTCGCTGCGTTCGGCGGCAATCAGCGCACTGCCGAGCGCGCAGATCAGCTGTTCGTAGCACATCGCCACCAGCTCTTCGGGCTTCGCACCGTTGATCCGGGCATCGAAGGCGACGCTGTTGTAAGCGGCCTGAGGGTTGCGCTGGGCTAGCATGGTATCCTCAGTTGCCCGGCTTGTTCCAGGCGGCGATCTGGTTCTTGAGGTAGGACAGCGTCGAATTAGACGCCGCAACCGCGGTGTTGGCCTTGGCAAAGCGGGTGATCAGCTGGCTGCGCAGTTTGTCCTGCTGGCTGGCCAGTGCGGTCTGCTGGGTGGTCAGCGTCGCTTGTTTGGCGTTGAAGCGGCTGAGCGAACCGTTGAGCGAAGCCGGGTCACCCGGCGCGGTGGCGCTGATCACGATATTCTCGATGGTGTTGTAGATGCCGCTGATGCCTTTGGTGAACATCGCCGCCACCCCGGCGCGGTTGGTGGACAGCGCCTTGGTCAGCTTGGCTCCGTCGAGGCTGAAATTGCCATCCTTGTCGGCGGTCAGGCCGAGGTCGGACAGGGTCGCGGGCGCCCCGCTGGCTGCGCCGGACATGACCACTGTGCCCGGCAGCGCCGCCAGCTTGCGGTCGAGCGCGCTGGCGCCGGAGTCGGCCTGTAAGTCGCCGTTGGGGCTGGCGGTGCGCGCGGTGTGCAATTCGCCGACCACGGCGTTCAGCGCCTGGGTCAGGTTCTGCATCGCGGTGACGATGCCCGAGGAGGGGTCCGAATAGGAGATCTGGGTTGGCGCGCCGACATTGGTTCCGGTCAGCTTGAGCGACAAGCCCGGCGCTGCATTGGGGATGGAGTTCGATGCGCTGGTCTGGGCAATCCCGTCGAGCTTGAAGGCGGCATCGCTGGCGCCTTGGGCCAGCCGGCTTGGATCGCCAGCGGCAGAATCCCAGCCCAGTGCGGCAAGGCCCGGGTCGCCCGGGGTCTCGCTGGCCGAGAGGGTAAAGCCGTTGGCGGCCCCGTCGGCACCCTTCAGCACCAGCTTGGCCCCGCTGCCGCTGGTCGCGACATAGGCGCTGACGCCCGCCCCGGCCTGATTGATGGCGGTGGCAACATCGGCCAGCGTCGCCCCGCTGGCGATAGTGACGGTAACCGGCGGATGGCCCGTGTCAGCCGTGAAACCGCTGCTGGCGACGGTGCCGAAATTGATCGTCAGGCTGCCCGATCCGACCGGCGCGCTGGCCGAGGGAAAGGCAGGCGAGGCCAGCACTTCGGGCCCAGCCAGCTGGCTGACCTCGAGGCTGTAGCTGCCGCTGGCCCCGCTCGACCCGAAGGGCAGGCTGGCGGTGGCGACGCTGGAATTGGCGACACTGGGGGCGGGCAGCAGGCTGCCGCCATCGATTGCGCTGCCCAGCGACTGGGCAAGGTTCAGCAGGTCGCTTTTCAGCTGGGTGGCTTCGGAAATTTGCACCTGCAACTTGGACAGCTGCGCCGAGACATTGTTGGTTTTGCCCAGGAAGCTGGCGTTGGCGATGTTGGTCGCCAGCGCGGTCATGTCGATCCCGGTGCCGCCGCCCAGCGCGGTCAGCAGCTGCGAGCCGGTAGCGGCGGAGTCGGTCGTGCTGGTGGTCGTGCTCATGCAGCCTAGAACGGTGCCGGCCGCGGCACCTTAAGGGGCGGGCGTGTCCAGCCGCCCCTCGGCATCGAAGCGCAGTGCCACCGGCACGTCGATCGCGGGTGCCGCGCGGGCCTCGCCGCGCTTGAGCGAGAGGACGAAGGCCAGCACACTGGCCACCGCGCCATACAGCTCCTCGCGGATCATCTGGCGTTCGCGGGTGGTGTAAAACACCGAGCGGGCCAGCGCCGGGTATTCGAGGCAGGGCAGTTCGAGTTCGGCGGCCAGTTCGCGCATCGCCAGCGCCTTGTCGCCGCGGCCCTTGGCCAGCACCACCGGGGCCGGGGCCAGTTCGGGGTCGTAGGCCATGGCGACGGCAAAATGCGTCGGGTTGGTGATGACGAATTGCGCCTTGCGCATTGCGGCGGCCACGCCCCCCATCGCAATCTGGCGCTGGCGCTGGCGGATCGCCTGCTTCTTTTCGGGCGCGCCATCGGCCTCTTTCTGTTCGTCGCGCAGTTCCTGCAGGCTCATCTTGAGGCGCAGCTGGCGCCGCCACCACTGGATCGGCCAGTCGATCAGCGCGATCACTACCAGCCCGGCGCAGAGCGCAAACAGCAGCGAAGTCAGCGCTTGCCAGCCAAAGCGCACCTGCCCGGCCAGCCCCGCGCCCGACAGCTGCATCAGCCCCAGCATCCGGCCCTGTGCCCAGCTCCACGCGATGGCGCCCAGCAGGCCGACCTTGGCAAGGCCCTTGCCAAGTTCGATCCAGCCTTGCGGGCCGAACATCCGCCCCAGCCCCTTCAGCGGATCGAGCCGCGAGCCGCGCGGCGCGAGATTGCCGGCGGTAAAGCGCCCCGGCCCGGCAAGGCCTAGCTGCACCGCAAGGGTCAGCAAGACCGCCCCGCCGCCCAGCACCAGCACCGGGGCCAGCGCCGCCGCGCCCAGCCGCAGCAACAGCGCGCCCGGGGCAAAATCGTCGAGCGCGGGGCGATCCCAGCTGAGGCCGCTGCGCAGGCCGCCGGCCAGGCTGTCGAGCAGCCATGGCCCGACCAGCTTGAGCAGAGCCGCGCCGCCCAGCAAGCCCGCCGCCGTTGCCATATCGCGCGAACGCAGGACATCGCCCTCGCGCGCGGCATTGTCGAGCCGCTTCTGGCTTGGCGCAAAGGACTTTTCGCCCGCGCTCTCGCTCATCGTGTCACCACTTGTGCCGCAGCCCCCAGCGCCTCGGCAGACAGCGCGGCCATTCGGTCAGAGAGCAGCGGGGCCGAGAGGATCAGCGCCATCACCCCGGCGACTATCCCCGCCGGCAGGCCCAGCGAAAACAGGTTGAGCGCCGGGGCCGCGCGGCTCAGCACCCCGGCCGCCAGCTGCACCACCAGCAAGACCAGCGTGACCGGCAGCGCCATGGTCGCTCCGGTCAGGAACATGTCGGAGCCGAGCGCGGTGATGCGCCCCAGCACCCCGACCCCCAGCCAGGTCTGCCCCGGCGGCAGCATCTGATATGATCGCACCACCAGCCCCAGCCAGTGCAGGTGGCCGCCCAGCCCCAGAAACACCAGCGTCAGCACCACCATGAAATATTGCCCCAGCGCCGGGGAATGCGCCCCGGTCTGCGGGTCGACAGTGGCGGCAAGGTTCATCCCCATCCCCCCGCCGATCACCTCCGCGGCGATCAGCGGCGCGGCGAAGGCAATTTGCAGCACGAAGCCCAGCGACAGGCCCACCAGTACCTCGCCCGCCACGGCCAAGAGGCCCGTCATGGAGAACAGCACGGCGGGCGCGGCCACCGCCGTCCAGTTGCAGACCAGCGCGCCCAGTGCCCCGGCCAGCACCACGCGGGCCTGCGGCGGCACCCCGGCCGCCCCGAAAAAGGGTGCCGCCAGCAGTGCCGCGCCGATCCGGGTCATCACGAAGATCCAGCGCCAGAATTCATGCTCCAGCGCGCCAAAGCCGAAGTCGAGGACGGTCATGCCGCATGGCCCAACGCGGCAATCTGGGCGAAGATGTCGCGCAGAAAATCCGCGATCAGCCCCATCATCGAGGCACCGAACAGCACCAGCACCAGCGCGGTGACGGCCAGCTTGGGCACGAAGGTCAGGGTCTGCTCGGACACCGAGGTCGCCGCCTGGATCACCCCGATCACCAGCCCCACGCCAAGGCAGGCCAGCAGCACCGGCGCGCCGGTCAGCGCGGTGATCCACAGCATCCGGTCGGCCAGCGCCAGCAGATTGCCGGTTTCATCAGGCATGTTGGCGGCGCCCCTAGCCGAAGCTGGCCGCAAGGCTGCCGAGCAGCAGCGACCAGCCATCGACCAGTACGAACAGCAGCAGCTTGAAGGGCAGCGAGACGATCGTCGGGCTCATCATCATCATGCCGAGACTCATGAGCACCGAGGAGACGACAAGGTCGATCGCTAGGAACGGCAGATACAGCATGAAGCCGATCTGGAAGGCGGTTTTCAGTTCGCTGGTGACGAAGGCCGGCAGCAGGATCGAGAAGGGCACATCTTCGGGCCGCGCGAACTTGGGGGTGTGGGCCATGTCTGCGAACATCGAGAGGTCGCGCGTGCGGGTCTGGTGGATCATGAAGGCGTGGAACTCGCGCCCGGCCCCGGCAATCGCGGTTTCGGCATTCATTGCCCCGGCCGAATAGGGGGCGATGGCCTGGCTGTTCACCCGCTCCAGCGTCGGGGCCATCACGAACAGGGTCATGAACAGCGACAGCCCGATCAGCACCTGATTGGGCGGCGACTGTTGCAGCCCCAGCGCCTGCCGCAGGATCGAGAGCACGACAAGGATCCGGGTAAAGCCGGTCATCATCAGCACCAGACTGGGCAGGATCGTCAGCAGCCCCATCATCAGCAGCAGCTGGAGCGACAGGGTCAGCCCGCCGCCGGGGCCGCCGTTCATGCTGGAAAAGGCCCGGTCGAGCGCACCGGGGATCGCGGTGGGGGCGGCCGGGGCCGCCAGCGGCGCGGCCAGCGGGGCAGCCATGGCCAGGGCGGGCGTAGCCAGCAGCAGCGCGCCAAGGCTGATCGCAAGAATCCGGCGGGGGGTCATGCCGCGTGCTCCGTGGTGCGGGCCGCACTATCCGCTGCCCGAGCAGGTGCCTCGGCCAGCCGGGTCAGCCCGCCACGCCCCAGCGCGACCAGAATCTCGCGGTCGTGAAAGGCCAGCACGGCAATGCGCTGGGTCGGCGAGAGCATCAGCGTTTCGACTACCCGCACCGAGCGCGCGCCGCCCGGCGCGATGCCAAAGCGTTCCTGCAACCGGCGGGCCAGCTTCAGGCTGCCCCAGACCATCGCGGCGATCAGCGGCAGTAGCACCAGCAGTTTCAGGATATACCACAGCATCACGCCAGCTCCGCGCCGGTGCCAGGCAGGGCGGGCGCGGCCTCGTCGCCCCCCGCCAGCTCGACGATGCGCAGGCCAAAGCGGTTGCTCTCGGCGACGATCTCGCCGCGCGCGATGACCTTGCCGTTGACCAGCACGTCGAGCAGTTCGTCGGTCAGCCGGTCGAGCATCACCACGCTGTCCTCGCCCAGGCTCAGCACGTCCTTCAGCTTCATGTCGGTGCGGCCAAGCTCGACCGAAAGGCGGACATCGACGTGTTTCAGGAAATCGAAGCCGCGGGGTTGAATAGTCATGTGATGGTCCTTGCTGGGCCGGGGTTATGCGTGAAAGGCACGGGTAATCTGGATCGCGACACGGTCATCGGCCATGCCGACGCTGCCGTGGGCGATGGTCTGGTCGCCGACCCGCAGCGGTACATTGCGGGCCACCGACACCGGCAGCACCTGACCAACCGCCAGCCGCGTCAGAGTGGTGAAGGGCACGGGCATGTCGACCAGCACTGCCGACAGCGGCAGTGGCAGATCGGCAAAGGGCGCAGAGGTGGCTGCGGCCATCGCCGGGCGGCGGGCGCCCTTGGCGGGGCCGGGCGCAAGGCGCGACTGGCCCAGCGCGATGCCCAGCGCCGTCAAGGGCAGGGCAATCGTCAGGTCCCAGCTGGAGCCGCTGGCCTCGGTCACCATCACCACCAGCAGCGCCAGCTGTTCGGCGCCTGCAAAGGCATCCAGCTCGCCAAGCAGCGCGCCGCGCCGCAGCGGGGGGAGGGCAATCGGTGTGGCATCGGCGGCGGCCAGCGCGCTGGCCAGCGCTTCGGCCATCAGCCGCTCCACACGGGCCGCCATCAGGTCAGCGGCGGTCGGCAGCTGTTCGGGCAGGTCGGCCGGGCACTCTCCGCGCCCACCAAAGGCGCGGTCGACCATCCGGAACACTGGCTCCAGCGGCAGCGACAGCAGCAGCGGCGCGCACATCGGGCCGACCGCAAAGAGGCCATTGACCGCCACCGGGGCGATCATCATGCCCAGATCGCTGGCCGGCACCTGCCGCACCCCGGCGCATTCGGCGCGCGGCGCGCCGCCGCACAGCGTTGCCAGCAGCGGCGGCAACAGCCGGGCCATGCGCTCGCCGGCCTGACCCAGCAGGGCCAGCAATTCGGCGGCATCCGGCCCCTGGCACAGCAGCTGCGGACAGTGCCGGGCCAGCGCGCGTTCGGCCTTGATCGGGGCAAGGGCGCTCATTGGCTTACTGCACCAGAAAGCTTTTGAAGTAGACGTTGTCGATGCCGCCGAAGCCCTCGGTATCGGTCAGCACCTTGTTGATCGCCGCGGCGATGCGGTGCTGGAGCCTTTCCTTGCCCTGCACGTTCGTGACGTCTTCCTCCGGGGTGTCAGCCAGCACCGCCAGAATCGCGCTGCGGATCGCCAGCTCGTGCTTTTTCAGCCACAAGACCACCCGCCCGTCGCGGTGGGTTGAGGCGGCGATGCTGACCTGCACCAACCCGCTGGAATTGCGCAGGTTCGAGGTGAATTCATCGCTGAAACTGTAGTAGATCGTGCGATAGGGGCTGCCGCCTTCGCCCTCGACATCGGCGGCGGCTTCGCCCTCCTTGCCGCCCTCCTGTTTCGGGGCATAGGGGTCCTTGTCGCCCTTGCGGACCAGCTTGGGGCCTTTTTCCTCGTGGGCCTTTTCGGCGGTGCCCAGCACGCCGCTTTTCATCAGCATGAAGGCTCCGCCGCCGCCAACGCCCAGCAGCAGCACAGCGCCGCCCAGCATCAGCACCAGGCCTTTGCTCTTCTTGGCGGGCTTGCCGCCTTCGGTTTTCTCTGACTTGTCCTTGCTCATCTCGTCGGGGTCCCTGATCTGTCACGGCTCATGCGAAAATGCTGCCCGGGGTGGCTGTGGTGTCGCGCGGCGGCGCTGAATTGCCCGACTGCGCGGGGGTGAAACGGGTGTCGGCGCGCGGTCCGGGGTTGCCGTTGCTGCCACCGCCGTTGCCGCCGGTGCCATTGCCCGAAAATCCGCTTGCGCCGGTGCTGCGACCGGAATCGCCGGCACCCGCGCCGCGCCCGTCAAACAGCTGCGCGTCGTCGCCCGCGCTGGCCGAGCCGACCGACAAGGCGGCCTGCGCGGCTCCGGCAAAGGCCGGATCGGTACTCGACAAGGTGACGTTGAGGCCCTTGGCATCGGGCGCGAAATGGACCGAGACCCGGCCGAAATCGGCATGGGTCAGCGTGGTGCTGACCGGCCCGGCAGCACTGCCGGCCTGCGCTGCGCCGCGCGCCTCGACCAGCCTGTCGACCAGAGCGGCAAGGTCCTGACCGGCGGGCATGGTGGTGGGCGTGGGCACAGCTGCCGGTGCGCTGTCAGGCGTAACCAGTGCGGCAAGGTGCGGGGTGGGCGCGGGGTTGGCAGCCAGCGGAGCCAGCGCGGCCTCGCTCGTGGTCGGGAAGGCCGTGCGCCCGTCGCCAGGGCTGTCGTGTCCACCTGCATTGTCCGCCGCATTGCCCGCGCCAAAGCTGGCACGCAGCTGCACCCCGGCCAGCGGAACCTGCGCAGCCGCGGCCGCCTGCCGGGGCGGGTTGGCGCGCGGCGCTTCGGGTTCAGCGGGGGGCGGTGCGTCGGCTGGCAGCCGGGGCAGGGCCTTGGGCGGATTGGCGACCAGCGCGGCCCGAGCCGGATCGCCTGTCGTCGGCGTGGCAGGCGCGGGCACCGCAGCCGGCAAGGGCACCAACACCGCCAGCGGGGCTGCGGCCGGGCCATCGGGCAAGGGCGTGGGCGTTGCCGAGGCGGCATCGTCTTCGCTGCGCGGCTTGGCCGGGGCCTTATCAGCAGGACCAGCAGGGCCGGCAGGTGCGGCAGGGGCGAGCGGCAAGCGAGTGCCGGTCAGCGGCAAGCGAGTGCCGGCCAGCGTCAGGCTGGGCAGCCCCAGCGCCAGCGCCGGGGCTTGATCGGCGCTCGGCGCGGGTGCCGGATCAGGGCCCGGATCGAGCTGCGGCAAGGCGGCGGAAACCTGTGCGGGGTCTGCGGTCAGTGCGGCCAAGGTGCCGGAAAAGCTGGCCCCGCCCGTGCCATCGGGGGCAGAATTCGGGGCTGCCACCGGGTTATGGGTCGGCGTTAGAGCAGGGGCGGGCAGAGTGATCGGATCGGACATGGCTGGGTTCCCCGGATTGGCTTCGGTCTGGTCTATTCAAGACCCGTGCCAGCCTTGCGGCGGGCGGTCAGCACGGGCTGGATGGCGCGCTGGGCCAGCGCACGCTCGGCGGCATCGGCGCGGTTCTGCACCCCGGCGCGGCGGCGTTCGGCACCGGCCAGCTCGCTCTGGCGCAGGTCGGCATGATCGCGCGCGCGATGGGCGTCGGCGACGGCGGCGGAACGGATCGCCAGCAGCGCATGGACAAAGCTGCTGGCGCGGCCCAGCGCGTCGCCCTCGGTCTGGCCCGGCTGCGCGGCATAGTCGCCGGCAAGGGCATCGGTGCGCGCCGCCAGCTCGTCCAGCCGGGCCAGCGTTGCCTCGGCCTCGGCAGCGGCAACACTGGCCTCGCGGTGGGCAATCGCGCGGACCCGCTCCAGCCGGCGCAAGCGCGCAAGTTTGCGGCGCTCAGCGCGCATCGCCGAGCAACGCTTCGAGTTCGCCGATCGCCTGTGGCAGCGTCACCCGCTCGCGCGCTTCCTGCGCCAGAAAGGCGATCAGCGCGCGATGCATTGTGATGGCGCGGTCGAGCTCCGGGTCGGTTCCGGCGCGGTAGGCGCCCATCAGCACCAGGTCGCGGTTGGCCTCGTAACTGGCGCAAAGCGCGCGGAAGGCGCGGGCGCGGATCTGGTGCGCGGGGGCGGTGATGTCGCTCATCACCCGGCTGAGCGAGGCGGCAATGTCGATTGCCGGATATTGCCCGCGCTGCGCCAGCTCACGCGACAGCACGATATGCCCATCGAGGATCGAGCGCGCGGTATCGACCACCGGGTCGTCCGGATTGTCGCCATCGGCCAGCACGGTGTAGACCCCGGTGATCGAACCGCCGCTGGCTGCCGAATTGCCCGCGCGTTCGACCAGCTTGGTGATTGTCGCCAGTGCGGAGGGGGGATAGCCGCGCGCGGCGCCGGGCTCGCCCAGCAGCAGGCCGATTTCGCGCGCCGCATGCGCGACGCGGGTCAGGCTGTCCATGATCAGCAGCACCCGCCGCCCGGCGGCGCGGTAGTGTTCGGCCAAGCTGGTCGCCAGCAGCGCGCCGCGCAGCCGCAAATTCGGCGCATGATCGGCCGGCACGGCGATGACCGCGGTGCGCCCGCGCCGGTTGCCAGCCATGTGGCGCTCGACAAAGTCCGACACCTCGCGCGCGCGTTCGCCGATCAGCGCGACCACGATCACCTCGGCATCCGCCCCGCGGGCGATCATGTCGAGCAGCACCGACTTGCCGACGCCCGACCCCGCCATGATCCCGATCCGCTGGCCGACGCCAAAGGTGGTCAAGGCGTTCAGCGCGCGCACGCCGACATCGAAACTGTGCCGCACCGGGCTGCGATCGAGCGCCGGGCCGCGCACGCCGCCCGCAGGCCACAGCGCATTGGGGTGCAGCGGGCCCTGCCCGTCAATCGGGTGCCCCTCGCCATCGACCGCGCGGCCCAGCAGGGCATCGCCCACCGCCAGCATTCCGGGGCGGCCCTCGGGAAAAACCCGCGCACCGGGGCGCAGCAGCACGGCGTCGCCCAGCAGCATCATCAATGTGCGGCCATTGCGAAAGCCGATCACCTCGGCCTGCTGGCGCGCGCGCGCGGCGTGTTCGATCCGGCACAGCGCGCCAACCGGCACCGCCAGGCCCGAAACCTCGATCAGCCCGCCATCGCAGGAGGCGACCAGACCATAGCGGCACGGGCCAAGGTCGGGCGGGGTGGCGGCCATCTCGTCGAGCAGCGCCGCATGGAAGGTCAGCATCGCGCCAGCGCCTCGTCCAGCGCGCGGCGCCATTGCACCGGGCCATCCTCGGCCCCGCCGCTGGTGGTCTCGACCCGCAATGTGCCGCGCGCCAGGCTGGCGTCGTCCTGATAGGTCCAGCCCTCGGGCAGCAGGGCGCCGACCAGCGCATGGTCGTCAGGGTGGAGGCGGATGATGCGCTGGTCGTCGCTGCGGCGAAACAGGTCGGCGGCGGCGGCGGCGCGGCGGGCCAGCGCCTCCGGATCGAGTGCCAAGGGGGCAAGGCTTGCCTCGCACAGCGCCAGCACCGTCTCGCGCAGCCGCAGCCGCAAGGCCTCGGCAAGCTCGGCGTCGAGCCGCTGGAAGGTGAAAGCGAACTGTTCGCGCGCAGCATCGGCGGCGGCCCGTGCGGCCTCGGCCTCGGCGCGCCCGGCGCTCAGCCCCTCGGCAAAACCCTGCGCATGGGCGGCGTCGAGCGGGTCGATCTGCGGCTCGTCGAGGGTGGCGGGCGCGGCCTGCGACAGCGGTGCAAAGCGGGCGTCGCGGCTGAACAGACCGGTTCCGGGCGGCGGCAGGCCGGCCAGCGGCTGCAACGCATGGGCTGCCGGGGCCTCAGACATATTCGTCCTCGCCGCCCTGACCGAAGGCGATCACCCCCTCGGCGGCCAGGCGTCGGGCGGCGGCGACGATCTGGCGCTGGGCCTCGATCACGTCGGCCATCTTGAGGCGGCCGCGCCCGGCGATCTCGTCCCGGACGCCATCGGCGGCGCGGCTCGACATGGCGCGGAAGAACACCTCGCGCTGGTCCGTCTCGATCCCCTTCAGGGCATCGATCAGCGTGTCGCTCTCGACCTCGCGTAGCAGCGAGCCCATCGATTGCGCGTCGAGGGTGAACAGGTGCTCGAACTTGAACATCTCCTGCTCGATCGCGCGGGCGAGGCCCTTGTCGAGCTTGGCGATGTCCGGCAGCACCCGCTTTTCGACCGCCTTGCCCGAATTGTTGATGATCTCCGCCGCCTCGCGCGGGCCACCCATCGTCAGCATCGCCGGGCCGTGCGCGGCACCGATCCGCCGCGACAGCAGCTCGTCGAGCATGGCGATGGCCTCGGCCGAAACCGGGCCCAGCGTCGCAATGCGGTGGACCACCTGGCTCTGTTCGGCCGGGGGCAGGGCGTGCAGCACTTCGGCCGCCACTTCAGGCTCCAGCTGCACCAGCAGCACTGCCACTGCCTGCGGGTGTTCGCCCATCACCAGCGGCACCAGCGCGGCTGGGTTCAGCCAGCGCGCCAGTTCGATTGCCTGACTGTCCTGCTGATCGGGCAAGATCCGTTCCATCAGGCTGGCGGCCTTCACCTCGCCCACTGCGCTGGTCATCAGCCCGCGCACCTGACCGACCCGGTCCTGCGCCAGAATGCCCTGCTTTTCGGCGCGGCTGCGAAAGCCGGTGATGGCATGAACAATCGCGCGCGGGCCGATCTCGCCCAGCGAACACATCTTTTCGCCCAGCAGGCGCAGCTCGTGCGGGTCCATCAGCGCCAGAATGCGCGCGGCCTGCGCGTCGTCCATCAGCATCACCATCACTGCGGCGGCCTCGGCATCGGTGATCTGCGGGTCGGGGGCGTTCATTGCGCGGCTCCGCCATCTTCGGATTGCAGCATCTGGCGCAGCGCCAGCACCGCGTTCTCGGGCTTGTCCTCGATCAGCGACTGGGCCAGTCCGACGTGGCGGTTGAGCGCCGCGGTGTTGATCCGCCCGGTCGCGGGGTCGGTGATTTCCTCGATCAGCTGGGGTTGCGGCGGCAGGGCCGCCACCGCTTCGCCATCGGCCGCCGCATCAGCCGCTGTCGCCGCCGGCTGGCGCAGTGCGCGCACCAGCGGGCGGATGCCCAGCAGCAGCACCAGCACCACCGCCAGCAGCCCGGCGACAATCCGCGCGATGGTGGCAAACCACGGCTGTTCGTAGAACTTCAGCGGTGCGGGGGCCTCGGCATCGAAGCTGCGCACCACCACGGCCACCGAATCGCCGCGCGTCGGATCGGCCCCGACCGCGGCACTGACCAGCTGCTTGATCTGGTCGATATCTTGCGGCTTGAACTTCTTCATCGCCGCCGCCGACAGGGCGACCGCCACGCTCATCCGCCGGATCTTGCCCGGTTCGCGGTTGGTGACGGCCACCTCGCGGCCCAGCTCGTACTGCCGGGTGGCGCTGCTTTCGCCGGTGGCCTGCGGTGTTGCGGGGGCGGCAGAGCCCTTGGGCGCGCCGGGCGAGGGGGTGGCCTGCGGGGGCGGGGTATTCGACAGGACGCCGGGGACGCCAGCGGCGGTGCCGGTGGCCGTGCCCTGCGAACTCGACTGGGTCTCGCTGCGCAGCACACCCTGCTTGTCATAGCTTTCGCGCGCCGAGGTGACCTGCTCAAGGTCGAGGTCGACAGCGATCTCGCTCGAGAAATTGCCCTCGCCCAGCATAGGGCTCAACAGCTGGCTGACCGCGCCTTTCAGCTTGGCTTCCAGCCGGCTCTGCATTTCGATCCGGTCGCCCTCGGCACCGTTCTTTTCCGACAGCAGCCGGCCATGCTGATCGACCAGCTTGACCGCATCGGGGGTCAGGCCCGGCACCGATCCGGCCACCAGATTGACGATCGCGGCGACCTGGCTCTGGCTCAATTGCCGGCCGGTCGACAGCTTGAGCATGACCGAGGCGCTGGGGGCCAGATTGTCGCGCACGAAGACCGATTTCTCGCCCTCGGCCAGATGGACGCGCACGGCCTCGACCCCGTCGATCTGCTTGATCGTCAGCATCAATTCGTGCTCGCGCGCGGCGCGCAGCCGTTCGCCCTCCAGCGTGCGACTGGCACCCAGCGGCAGCTTGTCGAGGCTGTCGCTGGCGGTGTCGGGGGTGGCCAAGGCGCCGTTCTGGGCGACCAGCGCGCGGGCCTTGTAGAGGTCGCTCTCGTCGACTGTCAGTGCCCCGGTCTCGGTGTTGACGTGATAGCGGATCGCCGCCTTGTCGAGCGTGGCGACCACGCCGGCGCGTTCGGAATCGTCCAGCTGGCTGAACAGCAGGCGTTGCGGCGCGGGGGCAAAGCTTGACCAGGCCAGCGCGGCGGCGCCCAGCGCAGCCGTGCCGAGGAACCACGGCGCGGCCCGGCGCACTGCCGGCTGGGCCGTGGCGGCGCGCAGCCGTTCGAGCAGCGGGCCCGGCGGCGGCATGGTAAAGCCCGGTTGGCGAGCGGAAGGAACGGGCAGGCTGTCAGCCATCTATCACACCCCCATCCGCATGATGTCCTGGTAGGCGGACAGCAATTTGTTGCGCACCTGCAGCGTCGCCTCGAAGCTGACCGAGGCTTCCTGCCGCGCCAGCATGACCTGCGCGACATCGGTCACTTCGCCGCGTTCGTAGGCGGCAGCGATGTTTTCGGCCTTGTGCTGGCTCGCATTGACCCCGGACAGCGCGTTTTCCAGCGCGCCCGCAAAGGTTGGCCCCTGCGGGGTGTCGGTCGGGGCCGGGGTCTCGTGGACCTGCTTGAGTGCGGCGCTGCGGTCGATCACCTGCTGGCGCAGGGCCATGATCTCGCGCAGCGAGGCAGTGCCGCTGATGGGGCCGCCGATGCCCCCACCGATACTGGCCGGGCCGCTCATCGCCGGCCTCCGCCAACCGCCAGCCCGGCGTCGCGGAACGAGGCAAGCCGGTAGCGCAGGGTGCGTTCGGAAATGCCGAGGCGGCGGGCGGTCTCGATCCGGCTGCCCCCGCACGATTGCAAGGTTTCCATGATCGCCTGCGCCTCGCTGCGCTGGACGATCTTGGCCAGCTTCGCAGGGACAACGCCTGCAACGGCAGGGGCGCCGTGTCCGGCAACCAGCCGTGCGGGCAGGTCGAACTGGATATGCGCCGCCGTGATCTCGTTGCCGCGTCCGACCAGCACCAGCGCGCGGCGCATGACGTTTTCCAGCTCGCGGACATTGCCGGGCCAGCCGTGGCCGCGCAGCAGGTCGAGCGCATCATCGCTGATCCAAGGAATGTCGCGGCCCGCCGGGGCATGGCGCAGCAGCATGGCGAAAGCCAGCGGTGCAATGTCTTCGGTCCGCTCCTGCAAGGGGGGCAGCGCCAGCGGAAAGACGTTGAGGCGATAGAACAGGTCGGCGCGGAAACGGCCCTCGGCCACTTCGGTCGGCAGGTCGCGGTTGGCCGCGGCCACGATGCGGACGTCGATCTTGACCGGCCGGGTGCTGCCGATCGGCACCACTTCGCCTTCCTGCAACACGCGCAGCAGCTTGGCCTGCAAGGCCAGCGGCATCTCCGCAATCTCGTCTAGAAGCAGG
>Ga0007815_1000150_pt1 | contig 22383 bp, 7 predicted proteins | sample CryBogCBE02Aug09_FD_71212 | JGI IMG/M metagenome (GOLD analysis project Ga0007815, IMG submission 71212) | Freshwater microbial communities from Crystal Bog, Wisconsin, USA - CBE02Aug09 | ecosystem: Environmental > Aquatic > Freshwater > Lake | place: Crystal Bog, Wisconsin, USA | collected...
CTAGATCCGTTATAGCTTGTACCACTTAGGCCTGTGCCAATTGTCAATGGGTTACTTACAAATCCAACACCTATACTCGATGTATTTGTATATACAGGCGCACTTGCACCATTGCTGACTAAGATTTGACCAGCAGTACCGGGACCAATAAAATTGGTTTGACCTGCGGCTGTTTGATAAGGAACTTGTCCAGCAGTACCACCTGCAATGTTGGTAGAGGTATTAGATACTAAACTAATACCAACCATGAAACTTGATGTGTTTACATAAACAGGAGCACTTGTACCTGCACTGGTTAGGATCTGACCAGCTGTACCGGGACCTGCAAATCCAGTTAAACCAGGAGCAGTTTGATAGACAATCTGTCCGGCTGTACCGCCGGCAACATTACTGGCTGTGCTGACCGTACCTGTTACATTACCTGTGATGTTACCGATAATGCTACCACTGGCATATAGACTGCCATTTACCTGTAGTCTATATGCACCCTGACTGGTTGTATAACCTACTAGGAAATATCCATTGGTATCAAATCTACCATCTTCAGTACTGTTGATACTGAATGTTATCGGAGCACTAGGAGCATTTATAGTACCAGTGGTGATTGCTCCTGAGCTGTTTTCGATAAATGATAGATTACTGGCAATTGACATATTGATTTCCCAAAATATTTACTGTATTTACCAGTAAAATTAAGCCTGTGGCTCGCCCCAACGCAGGGTCAAGTTAGCATAAATTGGATTACCTGAAGTCAAATACACATTAATGAATAATACATCTGGGCCATTTGGATAGCAGTTTCTACCACCTAGCGGAGTATTGGTCAATTCCTTTAAGTTACTTAAATCCAGCACATCTCGTTCCTGCGGACTACTAACGAACGAGAATACAGTTTCACCTGGTTGGGCAAATCCACTTCTTGTAAAGTTAATATTTGTACCGTTAGAAATACTACCAATTGTATAGTTACTCAATGTTACTTGGTTTGCACTTGGATTAATATAGGTTATCAATGTTCCGCCTGTAATTCTAGCACCGTTATCATTTGTAATATAAACAGCGTCACCTGGATTGATACCTACTGTGCTGTTTAATGTTAAAATATTGCTACCAGCAGGTATGGTACTGCCAGTAGTTTGGTATACATTGGTAGCAGTATTATCAAATATAATACTCTGACCTTGTGCAACCTGTGAGAAACTAGGCTGACCAGTCTGTAGACCAGTATTGCCCAGACTCTGCCATACAATCTTATTGCCGTTTGGATCACTTGGATAGTTCTGTGGATTAATAATACCCTGCACAACCATGGCACAGTTAGTATTTGTTGAACCACCCGCTGTCACTTCCAGCGCCTGCAGTCTCATTTGCGCACGATTTACAAGATCTCGTACACCTAGGTCACCCGGAATAGCATTACTTACGCTAGGTGCTAGTCTAATGGCAAATGTTGTAACTGGTACAGTACTAACCTGAATGTTGGGAGCAACATAGTTAAAGATGTAGCCACGATCATCGTCAAATCCACCGTCAGCTAGGAAAGCTGAACCCCAGTGGCTTAACTGTGGACTGGCTGTTTGACCAACTAGGATAACACCAGTACCTGCTGAGTGTCCTGCTGCCGCACTACCTGTAAAGTTTCTTGTTGTTCCTGCTGTAAATTGGCTGATAGTTGCCGCACGAGTTAATCCGCTTAGTGTACCTGTAGCAGTTGTTAAACTGGTATACTGGATCATTTCTTGATCAACCATAACATATCCTGCATAGGGGAAGTATGTGGCGTCTGTAACAGTCATAATAGTATCAGTAGACAACATGGTGTTGGTCAATGTGCTGTGTGCGCCTTCATTCAATACCTGATAACGAACAGGCATGTTACCAGTACGCATATAGGCTTCTGTGTTGACGTTACTGTTCTTCATACGATGAACAGTGATATAATTACCTTCTGGGCCACGCAACATCCAGTCAATAAAACCAGCACCGTACCAGGTCCATTGCAAACCAATCATCTGCATCTTGTTGACTTGAAGTTGATAACCGCTTGGATTATAGATACCGTTTGATCCATCGCAACGATCAATGTTCCATTGACTTTGTGGAACAATCTTGTCAACCACCTTAACGATCTTAGTACCGCTTTGGTTGCTTGCACCGCGGAAACTTGGATTGACATATATTGTTGTATCATTTAATATTCCAGTAACCACATGTGTCATACCTTTAAGCACGATACGATCACCTGCAATCAACTGCTGTGTAAAACGACTGTTAACACCTGTAATAGTATGACTACCAACTGTTGTTGTAACCAGACCGGATATATTAACAGTACTAGTGCGTTGGCCAATGGCCATTTGAATACCATCATACTGCCAGAACATACCGTTTTGGTCATCAAATGTACCAGCACGAACTGTTGCTCCGTACCAGTTTTGAATACTTAGAACACCTGGATTACCAACTATAGGCGATGTGCTTCCCAGTGTGGTTGTTGCTAGAACAGTCAGTGTTCTTTCGTCAACAATACTGTTAACAACATATTGTCCATTGTATCCGCTTGTGGAAATATTTGATAATACAACAATAGCGCCAACCTGACATCCGTGATCATTATCATCACAGACAATGGTAATTAAGCTACCTGGAGCTGTGCCAGCGGCTGTTATTGTTCTTAGGTTATAGTTTGGTGCAAACAATGCACCGGTGTTATAGTTGATACTCTTACCAGACTGATAACGCAGATATTTTTTACTCTGACGAATAGCATCCATACCTGGTGCTGGACCTCCAGTACCTAATTGCACACCACCATCGAAGGGTCTGTGATAGTAATAGCTGTCACTACGAGCAAAAATATATCCGGTAGGTGTACCTGAAATTGTTCCAACATTTCGCGCTGGATAGGTAAATGTTGTTGCATTTGGTACGCTACTAATATAGAACGGACCTTGTAAAAGTTTGTTATTGTTACTGCCGTTGTCGCTGGTAATAAAAGTAATAATGGCCTGCCCTGGCATAAATCCGTGTGGATCAGTTGAAGTTACTGTAACAGTACCTGTTGATGTTGGACCAGACCCGGCGACAACAAATGTCACATTGGTTAAACTTGATCCGGTATAGAAACCACCTTTACGCACCACTGTGGACTGTTGGCTAATAACTGTACCACTACTTGCACCGACCTGTCCTTTGGCATAGTAGCTAAACTGTGTTGAACTTGATACATTGTCAACAATGAATGATCCTGCCGCACGGTCGTAACTGGCAACGGTCTGCAATAGAGCATTAACTGTGATAGCAGTACCAGTAGATAGATTATGTGGATAGTTTGTATTAACAGTGATATAACTTTGTACACCTGGTGCAAAGTTTGCCGCCCAGCTGGCATCTGAAGTAATCTGCGCAATGCTTAAATCTGTACCCGGAACTTCATAGATACCAGGGTAACCGCGAACTTGACTTAATGACTGCCACTTGGTAGGTTGTTGTCCGTACTCAAAGTCAGCGTCAATCATACTCTGAGGACTAGCTACACGAGTGCGTTCCCAACCATCTGTGCCTGTAGGCCATGGGCGAGTAATAACTGCACCGTCAGCTCTTTCAGCAAAAATCTGTAGCACATCGGTACTGGCCATACCTGTTGTACTGATACCTAGTGTAATGGTTGTTACACCATCTGATCTCATCAATTCTGTTGGAAATGCTGTAGAGTTTGCTCTGCTAAAACTTACACTAGTCCCTGTATAGGTTGTGCTAGCAAAATTATATAATACTGTGTTTCTTGTAGTATTTGTAATTACTAGCAACTGATCCATTCTCCAATTACCTGGAATTGCGATAGTACCTGCGCCTGCTGAACCAGGAGTAAAAGTATAATTTCTTAATAGTTGTTTGGCCATTTTATTCTAAATCCTTCGTATATTTATTGTGCATTACATTCCCATTGCTATGCTCATTGCAGTAGCTAATGTGGTTATGTCTACACCATTCTGTTGCAGACTACCCGAGACATTTAAGGTACCAGTAATTGTACCACCACTACTACTTATAGCATTGGTGATGCTTACTGAGTTGAAGCTGACTACACCAACAACTACACCGTTGGCAGGAATACTGCCAAATACAATGCTTGTACCATTGTTTGCAGTATAGGTAGTTGGCATCTGTAATTGGCCATTTTGGAATACCTGTACTGTTGCTGTGTTATAGCTTGTGGCAAAGGTTGTTGTAGTACCGTTGCTGGTATATTGGTTAAATGAGTAGGCCTGTTGCGCACTTACAGCATAGCCTTGGCTAGCAATAACCTGTACAATGTCGCCTGTATTACGACCTGCGGCCAATACCACTGTGGTACCGTTGCTGGCTGTAAAGTCACCTGCTACTGAGCTAAAGCTGATACCGTTAACAATAACTTGTATCTGTCCAACTGTATATCCGCCTGCTACAGCAAATGTTGTCTGTCCGGCTGTGGCAGTAAATGTCTGTATGCTGGTTGGTAGTATCTGCGCACCATTGGTATAGATGTTACCTGCCCACAAACTTCCTTGTATGCCCGCACCACCGATTACCTGTAGCGCACCAGTTGTGGTTGATGTTGCTGTTACACCACTGGTAATAATATGGTTAGTACTTGTAACTGTACCTCCGACAAATACACCACCGCTAAAACCTGCACCACCTTGTACAACCAATGTACCGCTGGCAGTTGATACTGTTGGAGTATTCCATCTGTTGATAGACACAGCTATCATAGTGTTGGTAACTGTGGTTGCTGTAACTTCTGCTAGGAATTTAAAGTTTGTACCAGTAGTAGTTGTACCAAATACCAAGTCACCGTTACCTGCTGTGGCATTTTGACCAACCATGATGTACCCGTCATTTGGTGTTAGAGCAGTACCTAGACTGTTAGGTTGTGTACCGTCCCATAGACTGCTGGTAATACCCATGTCAATGTATGAGTTAGCCGCAGTGACGTTATCAGCAGATGCCACAATATCAGTAGATGCCTTTGCACCGCTGTTGACGTTCTGTACATTAATCTCCATATAGGCATTATTATTACCAGACGCTTGGAACATGGTTTGTCCAAATGGAGTGTAGTTTGTTACACCTGCATATAGAGCACCGTTACCAGTTGCATCACCGTAAAACACACCGCTGGTAGCAGTAACTTGATTAACTGTGATACCCACATTGGTACCAGTAATCTGTCCGTTAACCGTTAGGTTACCTGCAATGACTGCGTTTCTACCAATTGTTAAATCATATGCGGCACCAATACCACCTGCAACATAAAGTGCGTTAGATGAAACAGATGCTGTGTTTGATAGTGTACTTGCCACTGTAACTTGGTTGGCAAAATAGCTGTTACCAGTAACACCGATACCGCCTGCGGTAACCACTAGACTTTGTCCTGTTGGAGAACTAGCACTAGCAGTACCTGTTGAGCTGGCCTGTACCTGCGCAACATAAACTGGAGTAGATCCGTTGCTGGCTAATATTGCGCCAACGGTTGATGTGCTTGCCAACATGGCTGTTGCGTTAGCCGCTGATTGATAGGGTAGGCTACCTGCCGCACCACCTAAAATATTGGCTGCATAGCCAACCTGTATGGTTGATGTATTTGTAAATGTAGCAGTCGTTCCGTTGCTGACCAATAGTTGTCCAGCAGTACCAGCAGTAATAAAACTTGTTACGCCTGGCGCTGTCTGCATTGGAATATAACCAGCGGCACCGCCTGCTATGTTTGTGCTTGTACCAACAGCAAGAGTACTTTGGCTAGCATATGAAGGAGCACTTGAACCGTTACTGATCAATACCTGTCCGCTAGTACCATTGGTTACAAAACCAGTGGCATTGGCACCTGTTTGATAAACTAGGTTACCACTTGCACCACCTAGTGTGTTAGCACTAAAACCTACTTGAATAGTTGATGTATTGGTAAACACCGGACCAGTTGCGCTTGCACCTGCCGATACTAATATTTGTCCTGCTGTACCTGCACCAAAGAAACTGGTAGGGTTAGCAATGTTACCAGTTTGGAATGGAACTTGTCCTGCTGATCCGCCAGCAATGAATGTTGCAGTACCAGCGTAACTTGCTTGACCAACCTGTATAGTTGATGTACTTGTGAATACAGGAGCACCTGGTTGACTTACAAGAATGTAACCTTGTGTACCTGTGCTTAAAAACTGTGTGGTGTTGGCCGCGGATTGATAGTGTAACTGACCCGGTGTGCCACCTAATAGGTTAACTGCGTAACCAACTTGAATTGTTGTTGTGCTGGCAAATGTTGCTGTGTTAGCACCCATTTGTAGGATTGTGCCCTGTGTACCTGTTGTTATATAAGCTGTTACACCTGCGGCTGTTTGATAAGGAATATAACCTAATAGTCCGCCTGCTAGGTTAGTAGCAGTTGTAGCAAGACCGGATGTTAAACCGCTTAGTGCGGCCCATACTGGAGTAGAACCGTTGGACTGTAGAACATAACCGTTAGTGCCAATACCTAGGAATGTTGTTGCACCAACACCTGATTGATAAGGTAACGCACCCGATGTACCACTGTTTAGGTTATTTGCAGAACTTACAACCAATGTACTTGTTGTGGCAGTTGTTAGTACAGCACTGTTAGCACTGAACATGCCGCCGGCATAAATGTTGCCGCCTACGCCTACACCACCAGTAACAACTAATGCGCCTGTGGTTGTTGATGTTGCATTTCCTGTACCGTTAACTGTAATACCAGTTGCGGTAAATGCTGTTGCTGTTGTACTGTTTAAGGTTGTTAAACCAGTAACCGCTAATGTTGTGCCAACTGTTAATGAGTTAGTTACTGTTGCGGCGCTGATTGTAGCACCACCATTTAATGCTGTATATCCAGTAACAGCCAATGTTGTACCTACTGTGGCCGCGTTGGTCACTGTTAAAGCACTTGCAGTTACACCACCAGTTAAACTGCTAAATCCGCTGATTGTTAAACTTGTACCTGTAATGCTAGTTGCTGTTAGGCCTGCTAAAATGCTCTGTCCACTTACAGTTAATGTTGTGCCTGTGATATTAGTGGCTGTTACACCGGCTAGTGTACTTTGACCTACTACCTGTAGTGTACCACCGATGAATACATTGTTTGTTACAGTTAAAGCAACACCTGTACCAGTTACTGCCACATTGACAAATGTACCTGTTGTACTAGAAACTTTGTCTAGGCCAGCACCGCTCATGTAAATTGTACCGCCAACCCACAAGTCGCCACCGATGCCTACACCACCTACAACCTGTAGCGCACCACTATTGGTACTGGTTGCGTTGGTGTTTGATGAAACTACAAGGTTAGTAACAGTATTGCCAAATGTTGAAGTAGTACCGTTACTGATTAAGAAAGAACCGTTAGCACCTGGATTAATAAAACCTGTTATACCAGCCGCTGTTTGATAAAGAATTGCACCTGTTGCACCGCCTGCAATATTGGTACTTGTTGAACTTAATCCGCCAATAGTTGTACCGCCTGGTGTTACACCATCATGTAGGTGTAGCTGTTTTAGGGTAGTATCTACTGTGATTTCACCAACGGCACCTGTATAGGTATTATTCTGTGCTGTGGTCCCTCTTTTCCATTGTACTTGTGTTGACATATTTCGTTCTCTTTAATTTAATGCACCAAAATCATATATAACTGCCCCAGATGGATCCGGTATTAATCCAAAATCAGAAGTTAGGCCTTGGGCTCCTGGAATAAATCCCAGATAAACTGATGTAGTAGTTGCAGATACAGCAATACCTACTTGTCCTATAACTGTGGCAGTAGTTAAAACTGTATTAGTATTTACTGTTAGATAACTACCGTTAAAAGCAAAGCCTTGAGCAAATGCAGTAGTTCCTGTATTAGATTGATACGGAACTGCTCCAACAAATCCACCAGATAAGTTAGTAGCAGTTGTTGATGTACTAGCACTTCCGCCAACTAGCACACCATTACTGTAAATGTTTCCTGCGTAGATAGCACCTTGTACACCAACACCGCCTGCTACAGTTAGCGCACCTGTTGTAGTTGATGTGCTAGCAGTTGCGCCAGTTAAGGTCATTGTTGTACCAGTAATAACACCTGACACAAATAATCCGCCGGCAATACCAACACCACCGGTTACTACTAGAGCACCTGTTGAATTACTGTTAGTTGGTGTATTAGTTAATACCTGTACTTGTCCAACTTGATTAATTAAAACTGCGGTTTGAGGAGTTACTGGACCAGCTTTTAAGTTAATAACACTGGCACTAACTGTCCATGTAGAGTACTGTGTACCTGCGGCATTTAGTACATCGTTGGCAATACCAAAACCTGCTGTACCGCTTGTGCCGATACCCCATTGGTCACCAGTTGTTCCACCTTTGATTCTTACTGTATATTCTTGTGCGCCCGATCCAACAAAGGTACTAAGGCCTGTTTGTGTGCTAATACCGGCAACATTTAATCCGTTAGTGTAGACAAATCCGCCTACGCCTAGACCGCCGTTTGTGATGATCAACGCACCTGTAGTCGTCGATGTTGCCGCAACGCCGCCGGCTAAGGTTAATGTGCTTTGAAATATTGGAGCGCCGGTACCGCCACTGACTAATACCTGTCCTGCAGAACCGGCTGCTGAAAATGCTGTTGTACCACCACCGCTTTGATATGGGATTTGTCCCGAGGCTCCATTGGCTAAGTTTGTGGCTGTTGTAATAACACCTGTAATTGCGGCATTAATTCCGCCGATTACATTGAGTGTTCCGCCTATCCAAACATCTTTGGCAATTCCCATACCTCCGCTCAGAATCACAGATCCTGTCTGAGTTGAAATTGCAGTTAGCGTAGATAAAAATGTACCTGTGGCTAGTACCACGAGGCCATTTTTGACCCTAAAATCATTATGGCTTGCCATTAGTTTCCCTTTCCACCAATAGGCTGGTTGTTCAAGTGTATTTATACCATTTTACAAATACGGGTTGTAAAACAAAAATAGGGCCCTAAGGCCCTATTTAAAATTACCAGTTTATTAAGCTGTAATTGCTGTTCTTACCAACTTGATTGTCATCGCTGTTGGTGTGTAGTTAGGTGTAAAGTTTACAGTCATTGTACCACCTGCGTAGTTAGCATCAAATGCACCCAATTCACCAGTACTTGTCATAATAGCGTATTCTGTTAGGTATGCGTTTGTACCATCATGGAACAACATAAATTCTTCTGTATGGATCTTAGTACCATCGACAATTTGAACAAGATATTTTGCTGTTCTGTATGAAGCACCACTGTAAGTATCTAAGTTAACCAGTGCGTTAGTAGAAATAACACCACTTGTATAACTTGAATATAAACTGTTGTTGCTGTAAACTGCTGGAACTACAGTACTTGTACTTGTAACACCAATAGTTGCCGCACCACCAATTGTTACAGATTTAGCAATACCAATACCACCAGTTGTTACGATAGAACCAGCGTTGGTTGCGTTACTATCTGTGGTGTTGTTTACCTGTAGTGTGCTGTTTAATGTAGTAGCGTTAGTTACTTGGAATGTTCCACCAATTGTACCGTTACCACTGATTGTTAAACTTGTAGCTGTAAACGCTGTTGCTGTTGTACCAGCAAGTGTTGTTTGACCGTTTACTACCAATGTGTTTGTTACAGTTGCGGCACTGATTGTAGCACCACCATTTAATGAACTAAATCCAGTTACTGCTAGAGAACCAGCAATAGTAGCAGTTGTACCAACATAGATATCTTTAGCAACGCCTACGCCGCCTGCAACTTGAACATCACCAGCTGTTGCTGAACCCAATGATGGAGTAGTTGCTGTTAATATTAAAGTACCTGCTACGGTAGCAGTTGTACCAACATAGATATCTTTGGCAACGCCTACACCACCTGTTGTCTGTATTGCACCAGCGGTTGCACTGGCTAATGTTGGAGTTGTATTGTTAAAATAAGCAATACCAACTACAGTAGCAGTTGTACCAACATAGATATCTTTGGCAATACCTACGCCACCTGTTGTCTGTATTGCACCACCTGTAGCACTAGCCAATGATGGAGTTGTATTAGCAGAGTAAACAATACCTGCAACTGTAGCAGTTGTACCAACATAGATATCTTTGGCAATACCTACGCCGCCAGTTGTTTGAATTGTACCAGCACTAGCAGATCCTAGTGTAGGAATAGTACCGTTTACTACCAATGTGTTTGTTACAGTAGCCGCGCTAATTGTAGCACCACCGCTCAATGCACTAAAACCAGTTACACCTAAACTTGTACCAACAGTGGCCGCATTGGTCACTGTTAGAGCACTAATTGTTACGCCACCATTTAGTGTTGTATAGCCGGTAGCTAGGATTGAAGCCGCTGTTAATGTGCCAGTAAATGTTGGTCCTGCACTGAATACAATGTTACCTGTACCAGTTGCACCTGTTGATGTAACACCTTCTAATGTTACATGTCCTGTTGCTGTAAATGCACCACCAACAAATAATCCTCCGCCAACACCAACACCGCCTGCTACTTGAACAGCACCAGAAGTTGCGTTATTTGTAGAGTTAGTGCCAGTAACAATTAAGTTAACTATAGTAGCAGTTGTAGCACTGATAGTATCAGCACCTGCACCACTGAAGTTTAACTTACCAACAATGTTGACGTTACCACCAACCCAAATGTCTTGACTGAAACCAGCACCGCCAATAACCATCAACGCACCACTGTTACCAGTTGCCGCTGTTGCATTATTGCCACTTACAGCCATAATGTTAGTTGCTGTAAATGTTGTACCGTTAAATGTTAGGCCTGCGTTAAATGCTGTTTGGCCTGGAGCAGTTTGATAAGGAATTTGATTAGTTAAACCACCGGCAATGTTGGTTGCAGTTGTGGAGTTACCAACTGTTGTAGATCCTGCTGATTGCCATGCTGGGTTTCCACCAACTACGGTCAACACCTGTGTGTTAAGACCAATTGGCAACATGGTTGTTTGACCAGCCGCTGTTTGATATGGAATACTACCAGCCGTACCACCTGTAATGTTAGTGCTGGTATTGGCTAGGTCAATAGTACCTTGTAAACGGCCTGTTACGCTGTTCCATAGTACTGGGGTATTAACCAAGTTACCGCTAACATCTGAATAAATTATACCACTTGTAGTTGTTAGGTTACGAACTGTTGCACTGGCCACGCTGATGTTAGCACCGCCGTATATAGCACCGTTAATACCTACACCACCAAATACTGTCAAGTCACCAGTTGATGTATTACCACCGTTTGCTGTACCGCCAACTAGTTTAATTGCGCCTGTTTTGAATGTACCGTAAGTGGCTGTACTGAAAACACCGTTATTGGCTTCAGCACCTGTGCCGTACCACTCTAGATATTTTGAGTCGTCTGCTAGAACTAGAGCCGCATTTTGGTCTGCACCACTACCGTAATAGTGGAAACGGAAACCAATGTCTTTACCGTCATCGCTACCCCATGTACCGTAGACACCGCCTGGAGGTGTGTGCATTTCGATAATGTTATCTGTGAAGAATGAGTTAGTAGACAACACATAAGTTGCAGTACCGTTAAATGTTACTGTGTCACGGAATGTTACCGGACCGCCAAATAAACCGCCCTTTTCAACACCGATACCACCTGCAACATATAGAGCGTTACTGGTAGTTGTAGCCGGGCTTGCTAAAGTACTCATAACAACCAAGTTGCCACCAATGTACTCGCCGCCTGTAACTAACAATGCCCCTACACCTGCTGTAGTTGCCAATGTGGTAGTTGTGACTGATGCAACACCAGCAATACCAACTGTACCACCAAAGTTAGCGGCACCTGTGCCTACTGTAAAAATATTTGTGCCTGTTACAAATACTGCACCGCTGAATGTGTTTACAGAACCAGTGAATAAACTGTTACCTGCTACTGTTAAAATATTACCTAATGTTGCGGCACCAGTTGCTGTAAATAACCCTGTTACCTGTAGGTTACCGCCAACTGTTTCATTACCAATAATATTAGCACTAGTGGCTGTGAATACAGTTGCAGTCAACATGCCCAGTGTAGAATAACCAACTACATTCAATGTACCTTGAAGTGTGCTGTTACCCCAGATTGTAGCAGTTGTACCAACTACTAGGTTTTTAGCAACAGCAACACCACCGTTGGCCTGTACCGTTGCGGTGTTACCAGTTGAAGTAGTTGCGTAGTTTGTACCTTCGACTATCAGTCCTGATTTTAGTACAAAGTCTTTAGTGATTGATGTTAGTGCCATTTTATAATTTTCCTAGTTCTTAGACTGTCATCGCAGTTCTTAATGTTTTTATCGTCTTACTTGAAGCCTGATATGGGGTAAAATACAGTCTTACCATATTGTCACCCTGTACATCTGCCGCAAAATCTCCTAATTCTCCGCTTGAAGTTAAAACTGCATATTCTGTTGCATAAACTGTTCCCGCATTATCCACTAACAACAGAATCTCAATAACTTCAAAATTAGCACTAGGTCCAGTACCATCGTCAATTTGAATTAGATATTTTGATGATCTAAACATGCTGACAGGATACATGTCCACTACTACCGTCGCTGTTGTATTTATTGAAATTTGGGTAGAATCGAAGATTGTGTCCGCAATTTGTATGTTTGTTGCATAGAGATCTCCCCCGACCCAGACATCTTGTTCGACACCTAATCCACCTGAAATCACCACTGCTCCTGTGCTACTTGAGGTAGAATTTGTTGTGTTTAAGAATAAAACTTGGTTTGTTGTTGTGTTTCCGCGATGTGTAACTGTTTGAAGGGTACTAATGTCATTAAATTGTAGAACATTTAAGCCTAGATCCACAATGTAAATATCTTCACCTGCACTAATACTGTTAACAAAGCTACTGGTTGTAAGAACCGGAACACCACCTGAGAATAATGTACCACCTAAATATAAATTACCACCAAAACTGCCTCCACCGTCAACCACAAACGCACCTGTTCCTACGCTGGTAGCACTGGTTAAATTTGTAATATGTATAGAGTTTGTAGTTGTATTACCTCTGTCAGTAACAGATTGTAGTGTACTTGTGTTCCAAACTGTAACTTGTCCAATTTGACCGCTGACCGCTGTGTCAGTACCTGCATATAGGGCAGTCACAGCAAATTCTGCAACGGTCGCTGTTGTAATAATTTCAGCACCACTAACTGTAGATGTAGTACCTGCATTAACAGCACCGCCGGTGCCAATACCTCCATTAACTACCAGTGCACCTGTGTTGGTTGATGTACTTTGTGTACTTGTTGTTACAGTAACTACTGTGGCTGTTACTTGAGTAACAACCTGTGTTGAAGACTGAATAGCCCAAGCAACACCGTTCCACACATAAGTTCTACTGCCTAAGACGTAGGTGTCTCCTGGGTTGGGGTTTGATGGAAATCCTAATGACATATTCTTTTACTCTTTATAGTTGTGCAATTTGTATCCAAAATCTACTACCGCCGTCGTTGATCCATTGGTATTGTGCCAAAGAAGTAAGGTCAATCCAAAAATCTCCAACTCTAGGGTTGGGTGGAGCAACGGCAGTTACACTTACTCTAGGTGTATACAATAAATTATTTTCATCGGCACCGCCGTCAATACTGTAAATACTACCAGGCACATTTAATACACTGGTACCTGTTATAAAGTATGTGCTGGTAGTGGCAGTTGTAGTAACATAGGTTAAATTTACATCAGCATCTACCGCACCGTAATCACCAATTTCTGTACTTAGATCAAGATAATACTTTGCTTTTGAATTTATAGGATGAACAAATATATTTTCTGCATTAGTCGAAGTACCAGCAGTAAGCGATGCCCCTAATGACCAAGTAGCAGTTGTTCCATTTGATGTTAATACAGCAGTAGCTGGTCCAATATTAATAAAGCCAGTCTCACCGTAGGCAGTTTGATAAGGCAAACTGCCTAATGCGCCGCCTTCTAAATTAGTAGCAGTAGATGCAAATCCAACAAAGTGAGTAGCATGTGCATCAGTGAAGAACGATTGTTGAGGATTGTTCTGACCAATAACCATGTTATCTATGTTACCGGTTGCACTAGGTCTAATAGTTACCGTACCTCCTAAGGCCGGCTCGATAACAACACTAGCAGATTGCGGATTTAAGTTTACATCGCCTGTGCCGTCAACAGTAAATGCTCTGAAAACATGTAGGTCATGCCCAACATTTAAATTTAGCCCAATACCAGCTCCGCCATCAACTACCAAAGCACCGTTACTTGTAAGCGTACTATCTAGTGTAGATAGGATATGTGTATCGCTACCAACAAACATGTTGCCGCTGATACCAACACCACCTACTACTACAAGGGCACCGGATGAAGTACCTGTACTTTCTGTGCCTAATCCTGTTGTAGTATCTGCATATAGATGCAGTAGTCCTTTACCGTCAAAGTAAAATACTGAGCCAATGCTAACCTGATGGTCTAAACCGTCAACTAGATTATCTCCACCTAACGCTACATTGTTTGTACCTGTAGTAATGTTGTTACCAATTTCATGACCAAAGAAGAAATTATAACTACCTGTGGTTAAATTAGTACCGCAGTTATGACCTATAAGAATATTTTGTTCGCCGTCAATTAGATTAATACCAGTGTTTACACCTATACCAATGTTACCATCATAGGCTAGTTTTCTATATAGTTCACCGCCACCGGTCCAGGTCAAAAAGCCTGTGCTATCAAGAGCATTGCTTAAAATATTATCTGTGTATAATTCAACATTGCTGGTATCAACAACACTGATCCAATAGTAGTTAAAATTTAACTCAGTCATACCAGTTACACCGTCAATGTAGACTTGTGTACCTGTTGATAAGCCGTGATTATTAACTGTTAAGATTGTGTTAACGCCTTGCTGTATTGCCACAATAGGACCAACTGGTTGATTGTTTACAATACCAATTTGTTTTAATGAGCTGTCGCCGATGGCAATACTGTAACTTAAATTTGTACCCGAGCTTAGTGCATATCTGCCAATAGCAATGTCTTTATAAGCAGTAGAGATTCCCTGTAGACTACTATAACCAATATTGACGTTTTCCTGCCCGTTGTTAAAATCATTAATTGCAGGAACAGCTAGGCCTGAGATAACAATGTTATTAACACCGCCTGCTTGACTTTGATAACCTTGCCCGATGGTTAAATTATTAACATTAATATCGTTACTAATGCCAACACCGCCGTGTACAACTAGAGCACCAGAATTTGTGCTGGTAGATAATGTGCCACCTAAAACAATAACTGTACTTGTACCTGTGCCTATTAGAGTAATATTTCCGCCAAGATTATTCCAAATAGATCCATAATCCATTTGTAAATTACCTAAACTAGAACGATATGTAGTGACTAGTTTAGCATCAGTATTAACGGTATAGCCTGTAGTGGTCGTGGCAGACTGAGGCAACTGAGGCTGAGCTCCGCTTAATTGAATGTAGGTATTACTACCCCCTTGTCTTAGCGTCTTTCCACTTAATAATCCTGGCATTATCTTATCCTATTATGAGTTTGCAGTTTCTAATACGCTTAGTACCAACTGTAATGTACTTGTAGTTTCTGCATAAGCACGAATACTGTCAAGACTTTCAATAATCATTTTGCCCGCTAATGGAGTTCCGGCATCGTTTGCTGGAATACCAAACTGATCAACTAATATACTATCTGTATTTCCCGGTTGCGCTCCGTTACCCTGTGCATCAGCTAACACTTGAATTCTTCTATGATGAATAAAACTTAGATAGTGCGTTTCAGTAGTAAGATTAGCAACCTGAGCCATCAAAATAATTGCTGTGACACCAATTGGTGCTGTGTAGACAGTGGCTCCAGTACCGGTGTTGCTTCCCAGTATTGCAGTCTTTGTCTTAAACGAGTTTAATGGTAACTGTGCCATAATTTATCCTTTTTAACCTAGTCCAATTGCTAACATAAATGGTGTCATGTTTGCAAATAATGATTTTGTAAATGTTCTACCACTTAGTACACCAGTTGCCTGGCTGATTACTAATCCCGGACCAATACGGAAGTCACCGTTTTGGTCAGTACTTGTGAAGAACACTTTACCTGTACCTAATTGTACTGTTTCTTTTAGCTGATCCGGATCTGCACGACCTACCTGAGGCAATGCTCCATAGTTTGTACCAGCGCCAACATATTCAAATACATAACCAGACGCACTAATATAACTGCGTTGATAGAAGTTAACTGTTGCACCATCTGGGAATAAACTAAAGTCTGATACCGCTTCACCTAGTTCAACAATGTGATGCGTACCGTTTCTAGACCAGTAACTCAACCCAGCATAAACCATATTGTAACTGCCGCCAGATTCAATGTCATAGATTAAACTTTGTAGAATAATCTTAACATCTCGTTGACACTTAGCCACATTAAAATTACTTGAAGCAAAATTTAAACCAGCCGGATCTGTGATGTAGGCTGTAAGTTCTGCGGCCAAGAAATCTATGTTGTCAGTAATCAATGTAACTGCACTACCAGCTCCTGCAGGAACTGTACCTGTTTTTGTAATAGCTCTGCTAGGTACAATGCTCTGTGCTTGAACAATATTAGTTGCAGTGACAATATTTAATAGATTGCCAAATCGTTGATTAATGAATGGTATTGCTTGATCTCCACCTTGTACCAATGTACTTGAAAACTGAGGTATATCAGTTTGGAAAGTAGGTGTTATTGTTTGGTTAGAAATAACGCTGTTAACCAATGTATTCAAATGCTGTAGTGCTCTAGCATGCTGTTGTACTTGATCTGGAGGACTTACAGTAAGACCCGTAAACGGATCTTGATATTGTAGTCCAGCCGCACTTAGAATATTCAATCCTACTGGTTTAGGATTTGTAGATGTGGTACTTGATTGTACTGTGTAGTATGAATTACCGCAGAAATACAATGTGAAGTAATTTGGATTATCTGCAAATATAGATCCACCAGTGGTTGCTTTATTCAATACAATGCTGTTGTAATTCAAATCAGTTACATAGGTACCTGTTGATGCATACCATTGCATATAAGCGGCATTAGTCTGAGTGTTTACAGAATCTGTAGGAACTACATTGCCATCAACATCCAACGCCTGACCAAACTCATCATGTACCCAGGGGAACGGATCGTATGGGTAACCAAATTGATCAAGTATGTAAACATTATTTCCAATAGCAATATCGGTGGTATCAATACCTGATAGTGAAATTGTACCAGTATGTATAGTACTTGTACTTGGTTGAGCATTTTTAAATCCTTTAACCACTAGTCCTGTTGCGGCTAGTTTATCTGTATTCAACGGATTGTTATAGCTCTCAGGTGGAACAACTTCCATTACTAGAGAAATATGCGGTCTGTTTGCAGTATCTGGTACAAACACCAACACTTCACCTCTATGTGGCCAGAATCCTTCTGGATAATATTGGTCAAAACCATTTGGCCCTGGTGTGTTAGGATATGCTGTGTATGGAGGATTGTATATTGTACCGCTAAATGATCGTGTACCGTAACCTTTGGCAACTAAACACAAATCGCCAAAGTTAGCGTTACTGTTAACAATAGATGCAATACCGCCGTTATCGACCTGTACACCAACACTACAGAAAACTGTAAACACAGAAACTAACTGTGCATAACCATTATTGGTAATATGTATACCTCGGCCACCTTGGTTAATCTGCGTAAACGCATCATAAACGAAAGATTGAATTGGAGACTTATCACTAATTACAGCACCGTCAACTAATGATCCTCCCATAGATCCAATAGGATCTAGTTTTCTGCGATCATATGTATCAGTAGCACCTGTTAGTGCATAGCTCAACTGCTCAACAGCAGGATCCTGTAGAGGATAAACGCTGGTTTGTCCAAAGTAGATAGTATGATTGTCACCGTACCCAATAGTACTTGTGCTTAATCCAATTAGATATGTACCGGTAGTAATTGTATTAACAGCAACAACCTTAGGAGCAAAATTAACAGATGATCCGTTAAGACCTGTTAGCGCAAATATACCGCCACCTGCATACACCGGAGGAGCAACCTGCGGACCTCTTGAAATAATATCTGTAATAATACCAAAGTTTCTTCTAATGGATTGTTGTGGCATATAGTCGCCGCCATATTGGAAGAAAGGATTGATAATTTGTGTTGTTTCAGTTAATGTGTTAGGATATACAGGTTCATTGGCCGCAATCTTTAATGCTAGATCTCTAGCATAGTTAATTGCCATTGTAGTTGTACTTTCTTGTCCAGCTACATAGTTATATCCTTGATTCCAGTAGGCCAAACCAGCTTCGATAGATTTCTGATTTCCACCTAACAATAGATCTTGACTTACAGCATCAACAATTAATCCTGTATCTCTATAACACAATTCTTGATTGTATTCAAAAGATTTACTTTGACTAAATGTTGCATCAATGAATGCCAATACTTCGGCTTGAATAAATCCTCTATTTTCTGCTAACAATTTGATAGCATTAATAGTGCTTGCGGTTGTAGTTGCTGTTAGTCCTAATGGAGTCTTAGGTAAAGCACTATCAGGTCCGTTTTGTATGATCTGTGTAATTAATTCAATTCTGTCAGACAGCGCAGTAACTTCTGCATCTGTACCTGGTGATGCTAGCGCAAGAACCTGAGTAGCAGTCGATTGGAATCTTCTAGCAACTGGAGTAGATTTAATAATGTAAGGTAGTAGAGATCCAATGAAATCATAGGCCGCAGTAGTCTGCTGTATTTCGCCCGGGATATCTGACTGTGTAGGATCATTGTAATAGTAATACAATCCAGCTTTTACAGCCTGTTTGTTACCACCGTACATGAAGTCAATACATACACTGTCGATAATGTAACCAACATCTCTATAGCATGTACCGGTATTGAAATTTGATGCAGAGTAATTCAATCCACTTGGAGATTGAATATAGTCAAGGACCTGTTGCTGTAGGCTAGGCTTTGCTGCCTGTATGGCTTGGAAAGCAGGTATTACCCCTGGATTGGCATCTATAGTTGTACCATTGCTGACAATTTGATCAGTAATAAACCCTACAATACCTCCAACATTGCTGAGAATGTTGGTGATAACATCAAAATCATTTTGTATTAAATTAGCAGAGTAAGGACCGTTAACTGATGAATTGTTGGCTACAGTGGCCATTATGGTTTTTAAATATTTAATAGCATTGGTAGTTGTAGTAATCTCGCTGGCAATTCTACCTGTGTAACCATTTTGACTCCAATACTGTAGTCCGGCAAAATTACTTTCGCTGAAACTGTTAAACTGCAAATCAGTAACAAGGCTATCAACAATCAATCCTGTATCTCTGCCGCATTTGACCTTGTCATAAGTGAACGAAGTTGAATTGTATTGACGATCAATGTAGGCAATTACTTCTTCTGTTAAGAATTGTTTATTCTTTAACAACAGATCAAATGCCGCATTGGTTGAAGTTGTTTGTGTAGCAGTATTAGCAATTGGTGTAGGAGCATAGGCAATCGTAGGACCTTGCTGAATGATACTGGTAATGGTTGAAACGCTCGCCCCTATTACATTTGCTTCTGTGACTGTTGCAGATGTTATGCCAAATACTTGAGGTACCGCAGTTTGTAATTGAGCTACTGGAATATTCTGTACTACCTGACCTGCAATAGTTGACAAGTATTGGAATGCATCAATAGTCTGAGGTTGTTCGTTTGGAATAACTGTGGTGGCAGTATTCCACCAGTAGTAGTACTGAGCGTTCTGTACCGCTTGACGATTACCGCCGTGGATGAGGTCAAAGCTAACAGCATCAATTAGATAACTAACATCCCTAGCACATTTAACCTTGTTGTACTGAATACCTGGTTGAGTAGCATCTGTATAGGCAATGACTTCTTGTGCAATATATGCCTTGTTAGCATTTAAAATATAAACAGTATCATACGCACTCTGTATTCCAACAGGATAACCGTTTGGAACAATTCTGTCAGTCCACTTGCCGTCATTTTTCTGTACAATGGTTGCAATATTAGTAAACTCATCATAGATGAATTTGGCTTCAATAGGAGTACCACAGTTGGCTATAGTTGTTTGTGTACCTGTAGAATATCTAGGAACAAGATCGTCTGCAGGAGTAATGTTTTGAATAATTTTAACAGCTAGATCTCTTAGATATAGCATTGCACTAACTTCAGCCCAAGAACGAATTCTATGATCACCGCTGTGTTGTTTGAAATATTGTAGACCAGCAAAGGTTGATTGGCTATGTCCAGCCGTTGGATATAATAGATCAAACGCAATACTGTCTATGATTAAACCAAGGTCTCTACGACATTTAATTTTGTTGTAACCAAATGTTTGGAAGGTAGTATTGATCCAATTGATAGTATCTTCTTGGATAAACTGTCTATTGGCCTGTAGCAATACTTCAGCACTAATGTAGGCTTCGTCTGGATTTGATCCTACATAAATCTGAGGAGCAACACTAGGACCATTGTCAATAATATTAGTAACGATATCAAACAAGTTACTGATTGTGCCAACTGCAATTGAACCGCCAGTTAATGCTGTGTTTCGAACTTGTGAGTTTAATGCACTAGTCACACCCATAACACTTAGTAAATCTGTACAGGTCTGATTTACAACTACCTGTTTGCATAGGCTTGCAAGGTAATCAATTGCGCTAGTTGTTTGTGATTCTTGGCCTGCAATTTTGCTGACTGCACCGTTCCAATAGGCAAGACCACTTTCAACAGATTTTTGATTTCCACCAAATGCCATATCGTAGCTCATATTCTCAACTAGGATACCAACATCTCGATAACAGAATTCTCTTGAGTAGATAAACTTACCTGCGGTTGCATTAATATAGGCAATTGTTTCTGCAACAATAAATTGTCTGTTCGCTTCAAGTAGAGCACAGGCATTTTGTATTGACACTACTGGACTACGATCAACAGGCATTGGATATTTTGGACCAGCCGCAGATGGACCATTGCGTATGATATTGGTAATTGTGTCAATGCTGTTCTGTAGTAACTGTACCGTTTCTTGTGTTGATGCGTTATAGCCAACATAAACTTGTGGATATGTTCCTTGATAAGGAGTAAGGATCTGCTGTCCTAATACAATGTTAGGAATAATACCTTTGATGAAATTATAAGCCGCAGTAGTTTCTGGAATTTCTTTAGGAATTGCAGATGCCGCACTGTCATAGCCCCAGTAGTACACACCAGATTTGATACTCTGTTTGTTACCGCCGTTTAACAAGTCAAAGCTAACACTGTCAAGAATATAGCCTACATCTCGGTAGCAGGTGCTGGTATTAAATTCAAACGCAGGATACTTGTCGTAAATGTAGTTAACGGTCATTAACTGTATTGTTGCAGTATTAGCTTGAATAGCTTTGTAAGCCGCCCATGTAGCCGCATCTGTACTAGTTGTTAAATTGTTAGAAACAATTTGATCAGTTACGCCAGCAGTTCCGTTAATTAAAATATTTGTTACAGTATTGAACAATGTTGCAATGGTTCCTGTAACACTATAAGCACTAACTGATTCAACAAGACTAATTACAAGATCTCTTGCATAGTTAATTGCTTCTGTAGTAGTTGTTAATTCGCCTTGTATAGCACCAGTACGACCTGCATCTTGATTCCAGTATTGTAGACCAGCAAATGTACTTTCGCTTGCAGAATGATTATAAACTGTAGAATACATTAAATCAAGTGCAATACTGTCAATGATTAATCCTGTATCACGAGCACATTTAGTTTGATTATAAACAAATGTTCCTGTGTTAAATGTTTGGTCAACAAAGGCTACAACTTGTTCTTGTAAGAAAGGTTTATTGGCCAACAACAATGTACGAGCATCGAAGAACCCTGGATCTTGTTCAGTTACTTCTAAGCTCATTCCTAATTCAATAGTACCTGTTGATACTGAAACTACAATTGATGTAGTATTAGCATCCCATGATGCTGTACCTACTGCATTAGGTACTTGAATTGTTTGATTAGGTATGAATAGCGTACCGTCTTTTAACCAAGGGCCGCTTTGATTAGTACAGTTTTGAATATATGGTGAATGGAATAAGTCGATTCGTGCATCACCAGTTTGTGGAGGAAACGCTGTAGCATAAGCACCGCGGTTAGTACCGGCTGTGTATTGACCTTCTAATAGTCCACTACGACCATTTAAGAAATTCATGAACGCAAGATAGCAACCACTGTTTACATGGAACAAGTCTTGTGTTTTGTTAATTGGTTCTAAGAAAGTTGTACGCAGATCTGAACCCATAACACTGGTGTATGGTTTCATTTCTAAAGGATTGTTTTCTAGATAATGTCCTGGACTAACAC
>Ga0007815_1000155_pt1 | contig 21858 bp, 15 predicted proteins | sample CryBogCBE02Aug09_FD_71212 | JGI IMG/M metagenome (GOLD analysis project Ga0007815, IMG submission 71212) | Freshwater microbial communities from Crystal Bog, Wisconsin, USA - CBE02Aug09 | ecosystem: Environmental > Aquatic > Freshwater > Lake | place: Crystal Bog, Wisconsin, USA | collected...
CTGCGGGGGGCGGCGAGGCTATTTCCGTCGTCTGGCTAAATCCTTGGTCGGTCGGCTAGGATAGAACTCCTGCATCATTGCGGCTGTAGCTCAGCGGATTAGAGCATCGGTCTACGGAACCGAGGGTCGGGGGTTCGAATCCCTCCAGCCGCACCAGTTCATTCTTCAAGGGAATCCTGACCAACAGGAGCACCTTGACCATGCAGCATCTCTTCGATGAGTGCGTTCAGTCCACTTATCAATCTCCTTACGGCCCGTTTGCTTGGGCTGGTGAGACATCATTCAGCGATGCCGTGGCCTCTAGCCGGGCTGCGTTCCCTTACCAGCTACCACCAGCTGAGAAGAATTTCTCTAAAAGTTGTGATGTAGACGATGTAGTGGGTCGTCATTCCCGTGGAAGTCAATACGAACTACTTAGGAGCGTATTGATACCCATGAACAACCATGGCTTTAAACCCGTACCACTCACCAAGATGCTGTACTCAGTTATCGAGACAGCAGCCATCTTGTCGTATTCCCGCCAGGTGATCTACGACCTGATCAACTCTGGCCAATTACGCGCTGTCAACCCGCTAGGAAGCAAGCGTGGGCTGAAGGTCCCAGCGTCTGAGATCATCAGATTTGTCGACGAGCAGATCAAGAAGGCTCGCTGGGATTCGGCCAGCAATGGTGAACAGCGGTGAGCACCAAGCGCAAGCAAACTCCTCGTCGGGTCAACCAGCGCAACCCGAAGGGGACTGGTGGAATCTACGAAAAGAACGGCAAGTGGGTGGCCTTCGTTCCGGTCGGACGCACCAAGTCTGGTAATTCAGCGCGAAAGACGAAGACCTGCGATACCCGCGAAGAGGCAATGGTCGAGTGGGGGAAGCTCATCGACCAATTGAATAAGAATCAACTGTCCGCCGGCCCAAACATCACGTTTCGAAAGTTTGCTGAAGAGGTGCTCTTCGACAACTCGGAACGCTGGAAGGGTCATGTGGCCGATGGGTATTACCGAACCCTTTGCAACCACGTCTTCCCGATCCTTGGAGGAAAGAAGCTTTCAGCGATACGCCCTCGCGAAGTGCAGGCGCTCTTGGATAATGCTCGTAGAGACAAAGCTGCTCAGACCGTGAACAACATCCGCTCAGCCATGAGTGTGGTCTTCAAGTTAGCCATGAAGCAAGAGCTCGTGAACGTCAACCCACTCGATGCGACGGAGAAGTTTAAACGAGCCTCCTACGAGAAAAATCCAGTCCAGAAGCCTTGGAGTGAGGATGAGGTCGACGTCGTCTCTCAGGCCTTTATAGACACGAATCTGGAGGCTTTTGTCCTGCTCAGTCTGTCGACCGGAGCACGAACTGGTGAGCTTCGAGCATTGCACTGGTCCGATATTGATTTTGAGGCGGGGACAATCAATATCGACAAGACGCTGGATGATCACTCAATCAAACAGCGAGATGGTTCAACGGTCTATCGGCAGTTTCTGTCTCCACCGAAGACGCAGTCATCAATTCGAGTACTCGATGTCTTCTGGCCGATCCTTGATGTGCTTCGCCGCCACCAGTTGCGCCAGGAGTTCCAGGCGGCCGAAGCTACTAAGAAGGGGCGTTGGCAGGAGCAAGGGCTTGTCTTCACCAATAACAGGGGTGGATTCACCAGCTCCAAGACGATTCGACGTCAGTTTCTGAAAGTGCTCGACACTCACAGCATTCGACGAATCAGATTGCACGATATGCGTCACACCTTCGCGACCCTGGCCATTGAGCGTGATCCGAGCTCCCTTGCTGCAGTGTCACGTGCTCTTGGCCACTCATCGGTGAGCATCACCATGGACCGGTATGCCAAAGAAGCAAAGGTTTCACATCACGCCACAAGTTTGATTAGTGACATTGTCTTCAAGGGCAAGAACAAGGGCCCCAAGGCCGATCAACTCAGTCAGGTCGGAAAGATCTTTCCGCTTCGTGTTAACAGCCACTTTGATCGTCGGGGATGATGTGCGAGGGGCTTGCCATACAAATCCAGCTTTAGTTGGACGAGGTCGACGTCACCCTGGTGTCAATATGAATGTTTACAGTCATACAACTACAGCTTTTCCTGTAGTAGTGCTCACGCTAGGCGTGGGTATTGATACGTGTGATCCGCAGCATATAAATGGAAATAAAGCGTCTGAATCAAGGACATGGGTGTGTCTCAAACCGTGTGGTGTTTCAAGATGAGTATTAGTCGGAAATATCAACATCTCCAAGTCGGCACACCAACCTTTCGTATCTCTGGCCAAATACCAATTGGCAAAGAAGTTCATAGTTGATCGAATTAATCCACTGTGATTCGTGAATGAGCCGTATACACGGATGACAAGTTTTGCGCTTTTTCCTATCTGCTCAGAGCTCCTTGACATTTGAACAACATCGGGTGATGTCGACCATTCTTTGGTCACACGACCGCTGTACAGTGACGACATGGATAAAGTCTCGCTATCAGACGCATATCCGGACATTGCGGCTGAGGCAGACGGTTGGGATCCCAGTCTGGTGACGCCAGGCAGCAATAAAGCGATGAAGTGGCGGTGTGGCCTTGGGCATCTATGGACCGCTACCGTTGCAAACCGGACGAGAGGCAACGGTTGTTCCGTTTGCCGGGGTCGAACCGTACTAGCGGGATTTAACGATCTTCAGTCGCAACTGCCTGATATCGCTCAGCAGGCAGACGGCTGGGATCCTTCGAAAGTCCACTTCGGAAGCAACAAAAAAATGCCGTGGATTGATCAATATGGTCACACATGGGAAGCCCCGGTGTATGCCCGCCGAGGTGGTGGCGGTTGTCCAGTCTGCGTGAATCGAAAATTGCTAAGAGGGTTTAATGACGTAGCCACCACCCACCCGGATATCGCCGCTCAAGCCGACGGCTGGGACCCCACAACAGTAATTACTGGAACTGCACAGGTCTTCATGTGGGTTTGCACCCAGGGCCATCACTGGGAAGCCAAGGTGTCAAATCGAATTACGGGGTCTGGTTGCCACATTTGCGCTGGCACAGTAGTTCAAGCTGGCACGAATGATCTAGCGACCTTGTTTCCTGAAGTGGCGGCTCAGGCCGACGGCTGGGATCCGACGAGCGTTACGGCACACAGTCGAAAATCGATGAAGTGGAGGTGCGGTCTCGGTCACAGCTGGACTTCTGACGTCTCTCATCGAGTTAATGGCTCAGGGTGTCCTTCGTGTACAAACCGCCGCTTGGAGAAGGGTTTCAATGACTTGGCCACAACTCACCCAGAGATAGCAGATCAGGCTGATGGCTGGGATCCGAGTTGTGTTCTGTTCGGCTCAGCCAAGGTCATGAAATGGATTTGCAGTTTGGGGCACTCTTGGGAAGTTTCAGTCTCCGAGCGAACCAAGAAGAACAGCGGCTGTCCTTATTGCTACGGTCGATATACATGGCCTGGGTTCAATGATCTTGCAACTACGCATCCCGAACTTGCCGCTGAAGCACACGGCTGGGACCCGACAAAAGTGTCGTTCGGTAGCAGTAAGAAACTGAAATGGAAATGCACTGAAGGCCACCGGTGGACCACAACTGTTGGATCAAGGACACGACTCGACGCAAGTAGTTGCCCTTCGTGTGCCAAGGGCGGCTTTAGCCCTGAAAGGCCCGCTTGGCTGTATTTTCTACGACATGACATCTGGAAAATGCAGCAAATTGGAATCACAAACGAGCCAGAAGTTCGACTCGCGAAGCACAAAAGGTCAGGTTGGGAGGTACTTGAGGTCCGCGGACCAATGCCTGGCGACGTTGCACGGAATTGGGAACGCTCAATTTTGGAAGCCCTAAGTGCGAAATCAGTCAAAAGGGGCTCGACTCTCGTTGCTGGTCGATTCGATGGATATACCGAAGCCTGGGGAGTTGACGAATTTGAGGGATTTTCAATCAGAGAGCTGATGGAACTTGTATTTGAAGTGGAAGAAGAGAAGAAAACCAAATAAATATTTCTTCTCGACAAGTCAAATTGCGAATAATGCCTGAAGAGTAAAAATAGCGAAAGTAGCATGAAGTGGTGATCTCAAGCGAAGAAATCAAGAGCCTCTCCTCACTCCTTAAGAAACACTCTTTCATTGTTCCCGACTATCAACGGGGGTACGAGTGGGAGTCTGAGAACGTCAATGAATTCCACAAGATGCTGAGGTTGATTCAAGACACTAAAGAAGAAGTGTTTCTTGGGACGCTAATCATAAAGAGGGAAACGGATAGAGCTATTTCCGTGGAATTGGTTGACGGCCAGCAACGCATAACAACGATCTTCCTGTATCTATCGATCTTGCGTGACCTACTTAGCGAACTATCCGTCCAACAGTTTCCTGCGAAGGGGCTGGATCCAATTGGCCGAAACCCGTCCTCAATCGTTAATGACCTTTTGTTAAACGACGATAAAAACGATTACCGCCTCAAGCCAAACGAGCTGATCCAAACTCTCTTTATCGATTATGTTGCGGCTGCTCCAAAATCCACGGATGGGGTCGTTCGTAAGAAAATGCCCAAGAAGCACAAGTCCTACACCAAAGACTTTCGGAGGGCGTATTCGCTGATTCGCGAGCTACTTGAGGAAGACTTGGAAAAGGCGGTGGATGGTGAACACAACGAATTCCAAAAGCTAGTAATTCTTGATGGGTTTTTGGATGCAATTAGTGAAAAGTTGCTTATTTTGCCGATATTCACCAACAACGATGCTGAAGCACTCGAGATTTTCATGACGATGAATACGAAAGGGTTGCGACTCGCGGCTAGCGACATTATTAAGAGCAACATCTTGAAGGGTTATCTCAGCGGAGCAAGTGAATCTGCGCGTCCTGAGATCTCGGCGGTCTTTTTGAAAAAGTGGACCACACTGCTTGACAACCTGGAAGATGGCAATGTTGATCAGGCACTGAGGCATCATTTTCTAGCAAGGCAAAAGGACTCATTTCAAGTTCGCGAACTTATACCGATTACGACGGCTCGCCTAGAGGAGAAGCCATTCGGGATGGAGCACAATGCTTCAAAACTTCTCGAAGAACTTGTCGAAATGTCGGCAAATTACAAGCAAATACTCGATGCAAAGATTGAATATCCATCGGATGAAGGCGCGGAAATAAATAAGGCCATTCGATCAATCGATGAATCCTTGTTCATTCTTAATAAGGTCAATTCATCCTCCAGAATCCTTAGTCTTCAGATCCTCTTCCCTTTGATGAAGTTCTCCGTTTTGGAGTGTGCTGAACTTGTCAGCACAATTGAGCGACTTACGATGTCCTGGCAGATGGCGGGTCAGAATGCTCAAACTCTCGAAGACCATTTCCAGTCACTTGCATATCAAATGAATGCGAATCATGTTGGCTTTGACTATCTGATGTCCCAGTTGAACGCCCTTTTCCCTGATGAGGAGAAAGTACGAGCTGAGCTCATGGAGCCAATTAATGACTCAACACTTTCGAGAGTAATTCTCTTCAGGATCCATCAATATCTCGGTGACCCTGATCGGTCGCTTCCGTATGACACGAAGAAGACCGATGTCGAGCACATTGCGCCTCAGGCCCAGACTCCGGAATGGCTGGGCGCTCTAGGCTTAACGGACAGCGAGGAAGACAAAACCGCATACGAAGCTCTTGTTGAATTGATTGGAAACAAGGTTCTTTTAGAGGAATCGATTAACAACGGACTACGTCAGCGCCCTTTTGCCGAGAAGAAGAACGGCTTTGAGATGGTCGTGAAGAAGAAGACTCAGAAATACCTCGGATTGTCGAGGTCATTTGTTCAGTCCACACGCCAAGTGACCTTGAACAGTGATTGGGGGAGTCTGGAAATCGAGCGCCGTACGGAGTGGCTGGTCGACTGCTTCGTGAAAATCTTTGCTTGCCCTTCGAGGGTTGAGGACCTAATCCAATATGAAGATTTCATCAGTCGAACTACACCATAGAGAAATTGGATCGAAGACCAGGTAAGATGTAGCCGTGTCAGCCGGCAAGATTGTTTTTGGCAAACATGTTGTCCACTACGAGGACCTCCCGGCGCTCTATCGATGGGGGCGAACTCGAGATGACAGCCGAGGGTACCCAACAGACGACATCGAAACTTTTGCCGAAAAATTGGCTGATGAGTCGGTTCGTGACGTTCTGGACCCAAGAGATGCAAGAGGCCTGCTGAATCAAATTTGCACCTGGTCTGGGGTTTCCGGAAATCGTGTGATTGCGAGTCTGAGGAAAATGAGCGACGAAGTTGTGCTTGCGGCGATATCAGCTTCGGCTAACTATCGAGACAGATTTCTTCGACGTTCATTCGACGAAATGACTGAAAAGTTCAGCGATGAAGCGATAGCAGGTATATTCGATGCTTTCGAGAGCCTGCCCGGAATTGGCCCTACGACCGCTAGTCAGGTAGCCCGTTTCCTGCTTCCTCAAAATGCAGCCGCGTTTAACAGTGAAAACGCGAGATTGCTCGGAAAACCGCATGATTGCAACTCCTTCGTTGCCTGGAGTCGAGCATGTTCAGTCATTGCCGAGGATGTCAACTCCGAGGGTATTGAGCGCCCCTATGTCAGGTTGCCAGAACACAAAATTAAGGGCTCGCGACCAGAACGCTTGCAATGGAGGTGTGCCGATATCGATTTGGCCATATGGGCTAAAGAGCACCCCATTACTTAACCTCATCATCGATGGGACTGGTCAAACAAGGCAGCATTAACAAAAATGAGGCCAGTCCCCGAGAATTAAAGCAATTCTCCGATCATTTATGGGCGAGTGGGCAGGGCGTTCTTTCTTGGATGTAGTCCCGTTGTTGGATCGCATTTCTTTAGGTGAAAGCAAAGAATTTGCTCGTAGTGCGGGCTGAAGGGGATGTAGTTCGGGTCAATGTCACTTCTGGGTCCTCGATATGGACCGGCCTTATCGCTCAAGTCCCAGCGAACAACGAAGAAATGCTGTGGAAGGTCGGTGTTCCAAATGTCGACTATTTGCCCATGCCAGCGTCGGTTCTGGGTGACTTCCCTGGTCGTGAAGCGTTGCCAATCAACAAGGTCTCCAACTTTGAGAGAGCAATCGATCTTGCTCCTTACACATTCCGCGCTCATAGCTCTCTTTTCATCATTAAAGCCAAGCGAAATTTTGCTGTAACTCGCGGAGCAAACGACCAACTTCCATCACGGCAAAGGGCATCGTCCCGTAACGAGGGTTTCCGGGATAGCTCATAAAACTAGTCTCCAGCCATCCCTCAACAAAGAGCCGAACTGCGTCTCGCTGTGCAAGCGACTGCGCTGGCCCTAGTCCTCTTGAACCATTGAGATAGGAGCTGTTCCACATATCGTCGAATGCTCCCGTGACAATATCGCGATCAGATGAACCTGGATTTGCGGCCCACTTGTCCCTAATTAAGAAAGCGTTCTTCAATGCCGGAATCGACTGATTTAGCACACGGTCCCGGCCACCAGAGAAGCGATCAAGTTCCCACACACTGACTGAAATACCGAGGGAAGAAGCGCAGAAGAGGTCGGCGCGGAGGAAATCAAAATAAGTGCTTCGAGTCATACTTGTCCAAGCCTGACCCCTAATCTTTTTCGCTAGCAATTTTGAAGTCGGGTTTGGAAAATGCGTGCGGAGCTCTTTGATAGTGATGTCTCTCATCACACGATCTACAGGGCACAGACCTGGGTCACCGATAACGTCGTGACACCATAGGTGTTTGGCGAAAATCGTCCACACTTTTTGTGCGTGACCAATAGTTGCCGGCATAATCCTTATGATAACTGGTTTGAGAATGATAGTGATTACCGTCTACTTATAGATCCACTTATGGCACCAGACACTGGTAGGCATCCATTGACATCATGTAACACCAAAACCCTAGAATGACGAGCCAATAGATTCACCTGAAGAAGTAGAACACTAACTACGGAACCGAGGGTCGGGGGTTCGAATCCCTCCAGCCGCACCATTTAGAAGTTTTAAGCAGGACCGAGTAATTGAGGTCAATTGATGGTTTCATTCAGCGGTCCGTAGTGCAGACAAAGTCTTTCGGAACAAATATCCTGCTCGTCAATACTCGATCGTGACGAACCTTGAAACCGAGCTCGATGCGTCGCTTGGTGTTGTCTGAACACCTTTTTGAGTCCTTTAACTTGATTCCGGTAACAATCCCCATCGAGGCGCTGCGCGGCCCGTGATGCCGGCTGTGCTCCTGTGAGAATTCGGCCACGTTCTCCAATACCCAAACCAACGAGGGCATCTGGCGCTTCATGTGCTCCTTTAAGCAAAGAGTGATTAATTCTCTTGCCCTGGCCGTACCGAAACAACTCAATAAGAAACTTGAGCTGGATTAAGTATTTCCTTGGGCGCATCTACCGATGGGAAATGGATTGGGCCCCTGGATATTGATCGGGAACATTCGCGCTACCGGACAGAATTTTATACGAGGTCGCTAATCGAGACCTTCATGCCACGGCGGTACTGGCGTCGACCTTCCGAGCTACCACATCGCATCATTTGCAATGGCGCGAGTGCTCGCTGGCCTAAACGTCCAATCCATCGCAACCAACCGGATTCGTAACGTTCGAGTACCAATCGAGCGTTACGTGCATGAAAGTACGATTCGTTCAGGTTGAAACCCCGACCGCTCTTTTGGTGCGCCAGCATTGGCACATCCAATAAATAGGAGAAGCGATTATGGCCCCGCTCCATTCGGGTTGCCAAGTCGGCTTCGTCGTAGTACATGAACAATCGTTCGTCAAAACCGCCGGCTGCAATAAATGCCGCCAAATCGACCAGTGCGCAGCATCCAGAAAAATAACCTGTACGGCGAACCTCTCCGCCGCAGCGCTTGACAGAGTTGCCGAAGCCGGGGTGACATGTCATCCACAACGGCTTCAGAATTACACCCCCTCGGTACCATAGTTTTTCACCACGAGGCCACTGGCGAATCGCCGGGCTCACGAACGCCGCGTCTGGGTGCGTAAGCAGGACCAGACGCAAGCGCATCACTAGGTCAATGTCGAGCTCATGCACATCAAGATTCAGTAGCAGCAACTGGTCGAAATCCTCCTCTACCGCCGCCCTGGCAGCCAGGTTTACCCCGCCACAGAATCCCCTGTTGGTCGCCGGCCGCAGCACCACCACGTTGGGGGCCAGCGGGCCAAATGACCGTCCAATGTCGTGGTCCACGAGAAAAACTCGGTAGGGGCCGCCGGTGAGCGAATTTATCTGAGACATGACGGCAGCGATCTCATTGTCGCTGTGTCGGTAGACGACGAGTACGATCGCCACGTTCACCGGGCCACCATTCGACTGTCTATCCAGAGCGGGTAGTTGGAATCGAAGGCGAACAACCTTACATCGTCACCTGATGGTGGAGTCGCTACCGTCAATGTCATGCGTGCATTGCGTAACGATGAAGTGACAAAGTTACCCGATCGGGCGAACCAGTCACTCGAAATCAACTGGCTGATGTCGTAGCCCGCCGCCTGCATGGAATTGTCGTCGGCTGGGCCGCCAAAGGAGAGAATTCCACCGTGCCCAATTGGAATGAAGCCTTCACTGGTTTTGCCATTCCCAACGTGACCAATCACGGCTCCGCCCAATTTGTGGAGCTCCGAAATCTTCATGGCAAAGTTGTCCTCTACGTAGGTCGTACCGAGCGCCTTTCCCCACGGGGAGGTCGCTCGGAGAGTGGGACTAGCCCAGTCCGTTGGAAGGAAGACGGGCCTGCCGATTAGGGCTTCAGGGCCCATCACAGTCACGTTGCGTGCCAGGATGAATTGTCCTGCATTGTCGGTAGCGAACGAGGACCCGGTAACGCTCGAATAATAGCCAGGGACGTCCCCATAAAAGACCATGCGACCTCCCCGATTGAGCCAATAGGTTAACAGCTTTCGCTGCTGCGCTGAAAATACTGGTGCGGGCATGAGTCCGGTAGCATTCACAACGAGTGTGTGAAAGATACTGCTCGGCATTTTCAACAAATCTACCCATTGCGCAGCCGAAATATACTTAATACGAACAGACCGGTCAATATAGTACAACTGATCGGTGAGTAACTGCCCCAGCCCTAAGACTGTGCCCTGACTGGAATTCGCGTACGGGTACTGTCCATCACTGAAAATAGCGATGGTCGTTATTGATCGGCGCGGATCAACGGCAAAGGCCGTCACCTGGACATTCGAGTCGGCTGGCCCCGACACTCGTATCGATGTCGTCTTTGCCCCCTGGCTCACAGCCACATCGAGATTCGGATGAGTTATTAATGATGGTCCAACTAACCCAAGTACCTCAACAGAAACCAGTGCCGTAACCGTGGTCAGCGCAGCCCATCGTCGACGAGACCAGCACACTGCGGTCGAAGCCTCGGTCGTCACCGGTGTATCGCGAACGCCAATGACGGTGAGCAAAACCAGTCCTGTGGACACGAGAACGGTAGCCAGAAAATCCCAGCGGACTGTCCACTGGGACAACAACCAAATTGGTGCGTGTTGCGCGGCCAGTGCGGCCTGCTCACTTAAAACGCTTCCCACCGATGGCCAGCCAGTCGCCACTACCAACGGTGCACAAAGGGCTCGCCAGCCGAACAATCCAAACAGGTATAGAGGCGCGGTCGCCAAGAGAATTAGCCCCAACTGATACTGACGCCACGAACCTAGAATTCCTGAAATGCCTAGCACCGCTAATGGAAGTACCCAGACAATGTATTGGGGGTTCGTCACCGGACTTAGCAGGAGAAACGAACTTAGTAGGACGAGGCTCGACTGAATGAACGTGACCTGCGTCGGGCGTTTGGCACACCGGACGGACAACCATATGGCAATTCCAAATTGTGATAGTGACAGTGCCTTGCTAATGGGTAGCGATTGTGTGTCGAACCATGTTAGAAAAGTCGATGAACCGTTGAAGTGCGCCAATCCTGTCAGCCCGAGACCGCCCATGCCAATTGACACTGATGCCCGAGTAAAGACATTTACGAATAAGCCTGATCCCATAACTGGGCCCAAAAGCACCGCGGCGGCAGCGGTGCCGCCTGCGGCAGTCCATCCAAAACGTTGCAGGCGGTGCTGGCCCTTCATACCCCACAGCAGCCCGATGACAAGCAAGAGCATGAAACCTGGAATTAGTTTGGCGGCAACACCTAGTGAGATTGCCGCGCCAACAAGCGCCCACCGATTCTCAACGACGCCAAGCACGACTAGCGCCACTGAGAATGCGGCCAGTGAGTCGATCTGGCCGTGGAGTGAGCTGGTCACAATGACCAGTGGGTTGAGAAACCACCAGGCGAAAACACGACGGGCCTGTCCAGTGGTGCCACCTAAGCCAGTAGTTACCCTCCACAAGCACCAGCCTGTAGCCAGGTCGGCACCAATCATCGGCAATTTAAATAGCAACGTACCCAGCGGTGTGGTCACCACCTGCCCAAAGGCTTTGTAGAGGGCCGGTGAGATAGCGGGATCAATGACGTGCGCGAGTGATGCTGGTGAGCCACCAAGCAGGTGAACGACCGATCCCACCGCCTCCGCCCAGTACCCGTATAGCGGTGGGTAGGAGTACCCCGTAAGCGTGTACAGACCAATCCCCTGCATTGAGCGTTCCGCCACCTGAAACCACGTCGCGACGTCACCCGCCAACGCGGTCCACGGCGCGAGTAGTAGGCGAATGAGCAAGCCCAGTATCGTTATACGCCACAGAGTCCAAAACCGCGGAGTGGTCGCTTCAAAAGAGATTGCCATGTGGATCCTTTGCTCTTAGAGTCAACGGTATTCGTATCGCCGACATTTCTTTCAGCCGTGTGACTCCGGTAGAGGATGGAGACGTCGGCAGCCTAGAACAAGGATGCCAGATATCCCAAGGCTTAGCAACGGCCCAAAGGCCACCGCCGTCACAGTCGGAATTAACAGTCCGAGCGAGATTTGAGCGGCTAGCCCCACAGTGAGTGCGCCGAGGAACCACTTGCTCGCTCGGCCTTGAGCGATATCAATCCACACGACAAAGGCGAGCAATGCCCACCCTGGTGCGGCAATTGCCATTGGTCCCAAGTCGCTCGCTAAATTCGCGACGTTCGCTTGCAACACTTTCTCGACAAGGTAAGGACCAGTGACCCAACCAAGCATCGCAAGCATGATTGCTACGAACAAGCACAGCCACCGATTTCGTCGGAGAATTGCGTGGCGATTGGCATCTACTACGTGCGGTACAGCGGAACTTGTAACGAAACCGCTCATCATGACCACTCCCGACGCTATCAGCGCCGCTACAGAGACCCCCGTGACCAACGTTGTCGCAAGCTTTGCTCGGGCGAGCCACACAGGAAGTACAAAAGGAAAAAAGAGCGCCAATCCAACAAGCGATTCTGTCAACCAATGATCTCGTTTACGTTCTAATGTTAGAGCGGGATAATCTCGTTGCGAGCCGAATCGAATCCCGGCTATGCCCATCCACAGACCGCCGACCACGGTGACGGCGATGGACACGATCAGCGCAGCATTCATCGGACTATGGTGAGCAACCGGAAGAAACATAATTATTCGAAATGCAGCTTCGCTGCCCGCGAAGATTCCTAACGTCCAAAGTCGACCATACGCCAAGAGGATCGCATTCGGGATTGCCTGGGCGAAGGTGACGCTGAACAAAATGATGGTGAGTGCCGCTGTTGTCGTGGATTGCAGGCGTAGGGCATCACGTAGGAGTGGGGCCAGGAGCAAGAACGGAATAGAAGCAGCCAGTATTACTCCAGCGATGCGTGTTGCTTCCCGCGCCGAACGCGAGCGCGCCACGCGAACTGTCAGGATATATTCAACTCCCCCAGAGGCCGTCGCAGCCACGGAACCAACGGTCAGAAGCGGCGATACCGAAGCGAAAAGTTGCGAACCATCGAGTCTCAAAAAAACTAAGGAAAATGCCCCATTTAGTAAGGCGGCAACTCCACCGACCAGCATGAGGACCCAACTTTGCCTAAGCGCACGAGCGCTCGGCGCATTCACACTCTCTTTGCCATCGGAGTTCACGTGTTCGTCGGCCACCATGGTCATTTTTTTGGGTTCATTGACTGAAGTCACAAGCCAAACCTTATCGGTCGCGAATGCAGTTACCATGCCTTGGTAGTTCGTTCGGCGTAGAACTACCCAAGAGTCCGATACGACTTCACGCCTCCCCCTCGGACATCCTCTGGCGAGCACTGTGCGTAGGCTCCCAGATCATAGAATTTTCACCGGAACGCACTTTGATACGCGCGTGAACTCGGGCGAGGATTTCGAAGGCGCAGAGGATGCCGGTAAAGATAGTGTCACTCGGGTGATTCATCATCTGGCCATGTAACGACTTCAACGCATTCTTGAGTCCCAGCGAGGATGCTTTGTAGTTAATCAATCGTTGTGCCGTTAGATGCTGAATGTGGATTCTGCGACGAACCGTGAACAACTCAGCCACTCGCGACATGGAATAGTTTGAAACCACAGCAGTCGGGCAGTATGCAATCACACCCCCTCCGTTTATCACCGAGGCTTCCATCATTACCTCATCGCAGCCCGCGACAGTGCTGATTTCTTTAATGAAACTCTTCCGTACCATCACCAATTCGCCGAGCTTCGGAGAAATCAAAGCGAGTTCGTGGTGCATATCCCACAGAACCCTATTGAGGCGGAAGGCGAACGTAGGTCGGTTTGTCGCATATTTGGTGAGTACTCGTGGCCCAATCATGCCGATTGCTGAATTGCCTGATGCCGCAACAAGCAGTTGATCGAGACACTGACGATCAGCGAATACATCGGCGGACATAACGACGCAAAATTCATTTCTTGCCTGTGAAAGGTAATTTTTGACACTGAAGATTTTCCCGCGACGAACAGGCTCAATAATGAGTCGTATACGCTTGTCCTCAAGTGCGAGGCGCCGGACCACGCCTTCGGTTCCGTCGGTCGAATTCGAAACTACGACCAAAATCTCATCAAGGATGAAATTTTCCTGACTCTGCAGTTGAATGCATCTGATTGCGGGAGCTATGTGAGTCTCTTCGTTGTATGCCATAACCCCGATACTGACTCGTGGCAAACTTGTGATCAAGACGGCACTCATTTCTTTATCTGAAGATTTCAGAACCATTTTTTATTACAGCACAGTAGTATAAATCTGCACTCTGCTCCGGACGCTACGCATGAAGTTCTAGTCCAGTGTTCGTCTCAACTACCAGTCGCGTTTCATTGGCGTCCTGAAATGATGCCTACCCCGAGTGAAACACATTTGGAGGCGTGTGAATGTAGCCCAGCGTTCGCTCAGACTTTCGGGTTGCCTCAAGGCCTTGATTTACCATTTTTAATACTCAGATTGAAAGCTTGAGGCAGTCCACGTCGCCGATATCACCAATCGTGCATCGCGCCATGTTCACTCTTCGTAGCCAAGCGGCCGTGTTTGGCCACATTCTCGCCTGATTTCAGGGCCGATTTTGGCTGGAAGAGCCTAAATTGATTTTGTCTGATATCGGTTGCTTATTGGTGATACCGACAGTAGGTTCTGTTGGTGAGATTGAAAATACAACAAGTTTGGAAACTATGAATCGACCCAATCGGCTTCTTTATATTTTCTTGGCACTATTGCTGGTCTCCACTTATACCCTGCTAGGGAGTTCCTCGGTTCGGACATTAGCCGTGGAGCCCTTGTCGCCTGTGGGGCATCCAGGGGCTGCGGGGTTTCCCGCTGGCTCATGGCGTCTGACAGCAAATCTGAATTTCACCTCAACTTCCTTAGATCAAACGCAATGGACGCCGAATTGGCTAGTTTCAGACCCAACAGCAATATCGAATGGCTTTCAGTATCTCTATGACCAGAATTGCTTTAATCCAAAGCTCGACAACGTTTCCTTCAGGATGTTGAATTTGGCGGTGGTTCAACAAGGTTGCACAGGTCAAAACGGACACGTCTGGCCCTATCAGGGGTCGGTCGTCAGCACGGTTCACTCCATGAGGATGCAATTCGGCTACGTCGAAGCAAAGATTGATTTTCCGCTATTGCACTGCAGAAAAGGCGATATCAAGCCAAAGAATCCACAATGTGTCCAGAATCACCCGGCGTTCTGGATGTATTCAGGCACTCCCACATCATCTTCAGCGACCACATCTGAGATAGACATCGCCGAAGGGTTGCAGGGAGACACATGTAGTTTGATTCACTTCACCGCTACGACATATGTTGACCACAATGTGATGCACTGCGCTCCCCCGCTGGAGGGCTGGCACGTCTACGGTGCTTGGTGGACCCCAACGCAAGTCAAATTTTACACTGACGGAAAATTAACCTACGCCGTTACTACGCCAACGGGATTTAATAAGCCTATGTTTCTCATCCTGGACAATTCGGTGCCAACAGAATGGACACCATCGGCGCCTTCTACCTTGGGGGTCGCGTACATTAGGACGTGGACGCAGCAGTGATTTTTCCATGGAGCCGATGAAATAGGATTTGATAGCAACCTATTAGTTCGGGTCACGAAGGAATTGAGCGTAATTGATGGTACGGACACCGGCGAATTCAATGAGTCGCAGTAGAGTCGGCTGGGGCACCGCGGCTAGGGTCCTCCAGCGATTTGACTCTATTGGCCCAAAGTTCGTTCGTCGGCCAATAACGTCAATCTTCCTTGGGATATTCGGGAACTCCATTTACCGGGGGTATTTCGACGTCGATTGCTATCAGTTCCATAACGACGATCTGAGCGGCACGCCTCGAGCACTGTGGAGGCACTTCCTCCGCCATGGGCGGATGGAGTCCCGCGTGGCATCGGAACGTTTCTCGCCTCATCGCTATGTTTCGCTCTTCCCTGAATGGAAGGGGGCGTCACGCGACTATCTCCTTCATTTCATCGTACGGAAGAATTATTTACCCGCATCGATTGAGGAACAGTTGCGCGTTCCGCCCCCTATTGAAGAAGACGCCTCACTTTCCGCCGATGACGGTCCTGGTGACGAAGTAGGGTCACTAAAACTGTGGGGTTCTTCATTGCTCGAGAGAGTGCTGAAATTTCAATCGGAAGTTACTCCCGTTTCGACGACCTCAACTCGCGTCGCGTTTTTTGACTGGAGCTTTCCCCGACCTGATCAAGATTCGGGATCACTTCGACTGACTCGCATACTTGAGATAGTTGTAGCAGCCGGTTTTGAAGTTGTCTTTATCGCCATTGGCGAGAGTTCTTCCCCCCAAGACGAGGCTGGTCAGTTGGATGGAGTGCGTTGGATTGCAGGGCTCGAAACGGGTCTTGTCTATCTGCTCGGAACGGGTGGCATCCCAGAGCGCAATTTTGTGGCCCGACCCGACACCGCAATTCACGTCATACCGTTGCTAAAACTGCTCGCTTCAACTGCTCGAGCGGTCTACGACTGCGTCGACCTTCATTGGCTCCGATTAGAGCGCGAACTCATGTACAACTCTGCAGTTTCTACGGCGGAGGTTTACACGGTGAAATCGATGGAGCAGTACGCCTTCCGGCACGCCTCGACAGTCTTGGCAATATCTGAGACCGAGGCGACGTACATCCAAGAAGTCGATCAGACTGCCTCCATTGCGGTACTAGCGAACATCGCGCCTGAGATTACAACGGCGCCCGGTGATGCACCACGGTCGGGGTTAGTGTTTCTTGGGTCATATCTGCACTCACCGAATGTCGATGCCGCCCAGTACATCGTGCAGTCCGTCGCCCCACTGATAAGCCAAGGAGCACCGGGACTCGCAATAGAGATTGCTGGCTATGGTTTTGAGAATTTTCAGGTCACCGACGCTTCATCGAATGTCGAAGTGATTGGCACAGTCGATGATTTGGATTCCTATTTAAGTCAGAAATTTGCCATGATTGCACCGCTACGTTTTGGGGCCGGCATGAAAGGAAAGATTCTTTCGGGGATGCTTTGTGGGCTACCAATTATTACGACCAGAATTGGCGCCGAAGGTATGGGCTTAGTTGACGAAGTCAACTGTTTATTAGCGGAGTCCCCTGAGGAATTTGCTGAAGCAGTTACTCGATTGTTGAACGACAACGAGCTCTGGGTGAGACTATCTGAGAATGGACAGAGGCACATCGAGTCGATTTGTGGTCGGGAGATGGCTGAAACCGTGCTTCGTAAGGTTCTTGATTTGAGACAAGAAGCATGAATACTGTTCGACCCCGGGTTCTTGTCGTGGGCGTGATAATGGCTGATGTTCCGGCGTTGTCAGGTTCAATCACTCAGGCGCTCCTGGCGTCTTCCAACTTTGAGGTCACGATGCGATGGGCCTCGCTTGGTCGGCATGCTGCTCCGAATGACGTTGCTGACTATGTCGCGTTCGTGGAACCAACACCTCGTGAGAAATTTGCTCTTGTTAACCAGCTTCTCGAGCCTGACGATCTCGACGTCTTCGACTGGGTCCTGGTAGTTGACGACGACATCACAATTCCGTCAACGTGGCTCGATGACTACTTAGCCCTGCAAAGTGAAGCAGCAATTGACTTTTGCCAACCAGCCCGAACCGCCGAGAGCGACATTAGTCACGCCTTTACGACTGCCCAACCTGGATTCGACGCCCGAGCAACAACATTCGTGGAAATTGGCCCAGTGTTTTCAATGAATCGACGCGCGGCCACTGCATTGCTGCCGTTTGATGAGTCGTGGCCGATGGGCTGGGGGATGGAAGCTGCGTGGCGCCGAACCTGCCACGAGGATGGAATTTCCATGGGAATTATTGATGCGTATCCCGTGGGACACTCCTTTAGGAAGACAACAGCAATTTACAGTTACGATCAAACTAAGCGCCTGATGGAAGACAAGCTCCGAAACGAGGGGCTCGACGACATCCAGTCTCATCAAGCACTTACTCGCATCTTCGTTGGCGGCAGGTGGTCAAGTGAGCCGGTTTCAGTGGGACCTGACCTTCGATTGAGTGTCGTGGTGATTACTAGAAATCGACCAACGCTGGTCCGACGCGTTCTGGATTCACTCGCCGACCAGTCATTACGGCCAGGAGCGTATGAAGTCATTGTCGTTGATGACGGATCGGATGAGCCTCTCGACGTCACTGGAATCGATACCCCTTCCCTCCGTTTGTTTCGCCAGCGGCCAAGTGGTGTCGCTGCGGCACGGAACCTGGGCCTCTTCGCCTCAACGGGTGAAGTAGTGCTCTTCATCGATGATGACGATTGGGTGGCTACGGATTGCCTAGCGGCTATTCTGGCCGCGCATCGTCATTGGCCCTCGATTGGTGATGTCGTGCTGGGCCGAACGGTTCTTGATGAATCGTTACGCTTTGATTTTCTCCTTTCGCACGCGACGAGCGGTCGCGGAGGTGAAATTTTTAACTACTCGACCTTCGCTCCACATGCCGAATTGACGTGGAGAGAGTTTTGGGGCGGGCGAGTGTCAGTAAAACGAGAGTTTCTCATGAAGAATGGGATATTCAATCCAGTGTTCGACTTCGGTGCCGAGGATATCGAGTTAGCGTCACGACTGCGAATTTATGGTCTGAGAGTCTTTTATGAGCCGACAGTGCTCCACGTGCTCTTTCGTAAATTGACACTGTCGGATTTACTGCAGCGATCGTACAAGCAAGGACGGGCTTTGGCCTTGTTTCATCGCTTGCATCCGCACGAAGAGGTTTTCGAAACAACTGCTCGAGATCCGCGAGTTCCGGTCAATCTCGACGAGTTCCAGTTGGAAGAGTTTGTCAAAGGTGGGCTTCAAATTCAATCGGAATTAGACGAGACGGGAATTGAGGCGAGAGGTCCCTTTCGTGAACTCCTTGACGAAGCTCTTTCTGGTCTATCGGCAATTTGGTTTCATCGAGGATTTATCGAGGAATCTCTTTAATGAAAACATTCGAGGGAGCTTCTTGACTTGTCTGAGTTAGGCCGAAGAGTGAAGGAGCTATTGGTTTAGCTGCCCGTGTCATTTCGACATGACGATGTCGCTAGAACCAATTCTTCAACATTTCCCTAGCTTGTAGACGTTTTCGTACTTCAGGAGAAACCGTGAGAGCGGTTTCAGGGTTCCGTCTGGATTGACAGCACTAGTTCCGACATCGGTCACAAGTGCGTGGAATACCGCCTCCGCCTTGTTCGGTACTTACACCTATAAGGTCAGCCTCTCTCGAGTAATGCGGCTTACGCCAGTGCCGATGGTTGTGTCCAGAAGCAAGAGAGTCTTGAGTTTGGTTCGCCGAGGAAACTCATTTGAAGTGCGAAAATGCTAATTCGGATGCAGATTTCCTAGTTGGTGACCGCGCCGTAGCCGTCGTAGCTGTAGTACTTGATCCAGCTAACGTCCATGATGCCGACGGAGCCGTTGGCCGCAGACGTCCCGGCGGGGATGGCGTCTTGGAGGATGATGAAGAACGGCTGATTGAACGGCCAGACCTGGCCACCGATGGAGAAGACGTTGGTGTAGTTGCCCGCTACCTGTGTCACGGTGCCGTTGGTGGCGTCGTAGGTGTCGCTCCCCCAGACAGTGCCGTCGAGGAGAAACTGCACCTTGTTGGGCGACCAGAGGATGCCGAAGGTGTGAAAGCCGGCTGAAATTGGCTGCGAGAGTGGGGCGGACAAGGTGGCGCCACCACCCCCATTCCAGTCGGTGGTGCTGTTGGGGTAGTTCGCGTGCAGGGTGGCTTGGTCGACGGAGTTGCCGCCCAGGCCTTCGGTGACGTCAAGTTCGCCGCAGTTGGGCCAACTCTGGTTGGGGAAGAAGTTTTGCCCCAGCATCCAGAAGGCCGGCCAATTGAATGAGCCCGCCGGCAACTTAATGCGCGCCTCGAGCTGACCGTATTGGAAGTTCACCTTGCCAGCCGTTGAGATGCGAGCGCTCGTCCAGTTACCGTTGCCGCTCGTGCAGTTCGTGGTGCACAGGGCGGTGATGGCGAGGTTGCCGTTGCCGTCAGTACTGACGTTGGCGGCGTTGGCCGTATTGGTCTCGATCTCACCCGTGCCGTAGTTCCACGACGGCAGGTTGGGAGCGGTGCCAACGAAGGGCACCCACCGATATCACCATTTAGTCGTATCTGTTTGTCTGCGGTTGCAAGGGGAGACCTAGCTGATGCCGCAGATGCCCAAACTTACGGAACTTCAATAACCCAAATTCGACTCTCGAGTGTCGAGCCAGCGCAGAGCATCAGTTATGGCTTGGGCGATGCTTAACTGCGACTTCCACCCAAGGAGCGACGCCGCAAGTTCGCATGCTGCAAAACCACCAGGTCCATCACCATCTCGTCGAGGGCCCTCGTGAATCGGTATGGGCCTGTGAATTATCGTATTGAAAATATTCGTCAATTCTCGAACCGAGACGCCCTCTCCGCGTCCAACATTGATTGCTCGAAAGGGTACAACTTCGGTCACCTCATCGAACGCGTCCAGGGCATGAAGGTGAGCGGACGCTAGGTCCCAAACGTGGATATAGTCACGTATGCCGGTGCCATCTGGGGTGTCAAAATCCGTGCCGGTAATAGTGAATTTAACGTTTTGCCGGGCTGCGGCGAATAATCGACCAAGAACGTGGCTCGCATCTCTATGGTGGGGTCCCGTTCGAAGTTCGGGATCGGCGCCAATCGGATTGAAATAGCGAAGTGAAATTGTGCGGAGGGCGGTAGCGTTCGAAAGGTCTCGCAGAATTTCCTCGCTCATCGCCTTGGTGCGACCGTACGGGCTTAGGGGGCCGACTGGTCGCGTTTCATCGATTTTTAATTCAGAAGCTGACTCGTAAATGGAAGCCGATGAGCTAAAAACGATTCGATGGCAGCCATTACGCAAGACTGAGTTGAAAAAAGCGAGACTGCGGACAATGTTGTAGTCGTAGTACAGAGCCGGTTCTCTAACGGATGCTGGACTGTCGATAAGTGCTGCGCAGTGAACAACGGCGTAAATGTCTGGGTGATCGGAAAAGATACGGTCAACGACCGCGCCATCAGAAATGTCACCCTCGTAAAAAATTCGACCATTTGTGAATTCCCGCACACCACTTACCAAACTGTCAAGGAGAATCGGCTCATCCCCACGGTCGAGTAACGCCGTGGCAATAGTGCTCGCGATGTAGCCCGCTCCGCCTGTAACCAGAATTTTCATTGAAAGCCATTTTCCGAAAAGTCTCTTAAATATATGGAAGTGTCCGGACCCCATTCATTGGTCCACCTCTTGTGAGAGTAGCACTGGGTTTTCTTCCTGCCACTTAGTGGCGAATTCCACCGGCGTCATGTAGCCAAGAGCACTGTGTGGACGGTAGTGGTTGTAGTTCTTGCGGTACTCTTCCAGCATGAAACGAATCTCCCACATCGAGTCAAATATTTCAAGCGTTAAGAGCTCATCACGCAGTCGTGAGTTGAATGACTCGATGCGTCCGTTCTGCCAGGGTGAACCTGGATCGCAGTAGCTGGTGTTGATCTTGGTCGCTCGACACCAGTCTTGGAGGCTGTCGGCAATGAACTCCGGGCCGTTGTCCATGCGCAAGAACATTGGTGCCTGACCTCGCTCTTCAACAATCTCATGCAGCACGGCCATGGTGCCCGCGGCCGTGATGCGCCGGGCGGTATTGGTGGCGAGAGCTTCGCGGGTGAACTCGTCAGTCACGTTCAAGATCTTGACGGGTCGCCCATCAGTAGTTTCGTCAAACTGAAAATCAAGCGCCCAGACGTGGTTGGGGTGAGCCCCTCGAATGACAATGGGGTTGCGGCGGGTTGTGGGCTTTCGCTTCTTCGGTCGCTGCACCAGCAGGCCCTCGGCGCGCCAGAGACGCTGGATTCGCTTGCGATTCACGACAAAGCCATCTGGCAGCAACATCACGTGGATGCGCCGATAGCCGTAGCGGGGGTATTTGACCGCCAGGGCCCGGATGCGAGATCGTAGGGCGCGTTCTTCATCACTGCGAGTGGTGCAGTGACGCTGGGT
>Ga0007815_1000161_pt1 | contig 21498 bp, 26 predicted proteins | sample CryBogCBE02Aug09_FD_71212 | JGI IMG/M metagenome (GOLD analysis project Ga0007815, IMG submission 71212) | Freshwater microbial communities from Crystal Bog, Wisconsin, USA - CBE02Aug09 | ecosystem: Environmental > Aquatic > Freshwater > Lake | place: Crystal Bog, Wisconsin, USA | collected...
GGGTCAAGCACGGGTTATTCGCGCTATCCCCAGCCTGTGGAAAGCCTCGTCCACATGTCCACAAGCTGTGTCGCGAAGGGCTGTCAGTGGGGATGAAATGGCCTCTCGCGATTGTCACCAGCACCGTCCCGTGGTTTATAAGCGTGTCTGTCCACAGGGCGTGGACCTATGGGCACCGTGGGCATACGCGGGGCGAAAACCGCGGCAACGCGCGAATTCACGGGACGAAGCCGCATGCGTCGCCTGCATCTGCACCTGATTTCGGACTCGACCGGTGAAACGCTGGAAATGATCGCCAAGGCGGCGCTCGCCCAATTCGATGATGCCGACGTCATCCGCCATTTCTGGCCGATGGTGCGCAGCCAGCAGCATCTCGAGCGGATCATCGCCGATGTCGCGATCAATCCCGGACTCGTGCTGTTCACCGTGGTCAGCAACGACATCCGTCATCTCCTCGAGGACCGTTGCCGAACGATGGGCCTGCCCGCGGTTCCCGCGCTCGATGCGGTCACCGGCGCGCTCGAGGACATGTTGGGCCAGCAGGCCAAGGGGCGGCCGGGGCGTCAGCATGTTCTCGATGCCGCCTATTTCGCCCGCGTCGAGGCAATCCAGTTCACCATCGCCCATGATGATGGCGTGGCATGGGAGGATTGGGAACAGGCCGATATCGTGCTGGCGGGCGTGTCGCGGACCTCGAAGACGCCGACCAGCATTTATCTTGCCAATCGTGGCTACAAGGTGGCGAATATCCCCATCGTGGTGGAAAGCCCGCCGCCGCCGGCGCTGTTCGGGCTGCGCTCGCCGCTGGTGGTCGGGCTGACGACGGCGCCTGAAAGACTGGTACAGGTGCGGCGCAACCGGCTCCTGTCGCTCAATCAGACGCCCGATACCGCCTATGTCGATAGCGAGCGCGTCGAGCGCGAGATCAAATATGCCCGGCGGATGTTTGCCGACAATGGCTGGCCGGTGATCGACGTTACCCGCCGCTCGATCGAGGAAACCGCCGCCGCGGTGATCAATCTCTACAACGAGCGCAGCCCGACCGCTGGCGCGCAGGACGGGGCAAAGGCGATCTGACATGGCGTTGATTCTGGCCTCGAAAAGCGCTTCGCGGCGCATGATGCTCGATGCGGCTGGCGTCGCCTACCGCTGCCAGCCGGCGGATATCGACGAACGCGCGGTTGAAGCCGCGCTGGGTGCGGTTCCGCCCGCAAAAGTTGCGCTGGCGCTGGCCCAAGCCAAGGCCTGCGCGGTGGACGTGCCCGGCGACTTGGTGCTGGGCTCGGATTCGCTGGTGGTCTGCAATGGGCGGCGCTTTGACAAGCCCACCAGCCGGGAGGAGGCCGCCGATCATTTGCGCTGGTTTTCGGGGCGGGTGATGGAATTGCACAGCGCCGCTGTTCTGGCCCGCGATGGGGCCATGATCTGGCACCACGCCGATTGCGCGCGGCTGCAGGTCCGCAGCCTGTCCGATGGCTTCATCGCGCATTACCTCGCCGCCGAATGGCCCGAGGTTGGCCACTGCGTCGGGGTATTCCGGATCGAGGGTTTGGGTGTGCACCTGTTCGAACAGATCGATGGCAGTCAGTTCACAGTGCTCGGTATGCCGCTGCTGCCCGTGCTGGCCGCGCTGCGCGCTGAAGGGGAGTTGCCTGCATGACCCGGCCCTATGCCGAAGTGATCGGCGATCCCATCGCCCAGTCGAAGAGCCCAGCGATTCACAATTTCTGGCTGGCGAAACTGGGGATCGACGCCGAATACCGCGCTTGCCATGTGCAGGCCGATGGGCTGGCCGATTACCTCGCCAGCCGGCGCGGTGATCTCGCCTGGCGCGGCTGCAATGTCACCATGCCGCACAAGCAGGCGGTGATGCCGCTGCTCTATTCGGTCGAGCAGCCGGCGGCGCGGGTGGGTGCGGTCAACACCATCTACCCGGCCTTTGACCGCCTGCTGGCCGGCCAGAACACCGATGTCGCGGGCTTTCTCGAGCCGCTCGAACCGCTGCTGGCGCAGCCAAGCCTGATGCGGATGGCGCGGGTCTTTGGCGCGGGCGGCGCGGCGCGGGCCGTGGTGGCGGCGCTGGCGGCGCGCGGCTTCATCATCGTTCTCGCCGCGCGCGATCCGGCCAAGGCGCGCGCCCTGCTCGATGAACTGGCGCCCGGCGGCGATCATCACGCGGTTGCGCTCGCCCATTTTGCCGATCCAACCGATTTTGCCTTCGATGATCGCGAAGGCGTGCTTGATCTGGTCGTCAATGCCAGCCCGCTCGGCATGGCCGGGCAGGCGCCGTTAGTGCTCGACTTCAGCCATGTGCCGCCGGGCGCTGTGGTCTACGATATCGTCACCCACCCGCTTGATACCCCGCTGCTGGCCGAAGCCCGCGCGCGCGGCCATGCCGCTATCGATGGTCTGGCGATGTTGATCGGGCAGGCGGCCGCGGCTTTCGAGCGATTCTTCGGCCAACCGGCGCCACGCCAGCACGACGCCGAATTGCGGGCGCTGTTAACCGCATGACGCGGCCCTTCATCCTTGGTCTCACCGGTTCGATCGGCATGGGCAAGTCGGCAGTGGCAGCCATGTTTGCCGGGTTGAATGTGCCGGTTTTCTGCGCCGATGCCGCGGTCCATCAGTTGCAGGGCCCCGGCGGCGCGCTGCTGGGCGCTATCGATGCGGAGTTTCCCGGCACGACCGGCCCGGCAGGTGTGGACCGTGCCAAGCTGGGGGCCGCCGTGCTGGGCAACCCGCCCGCGCTGGCCCGGCTGGAGGGGATTGTCCACCCGGCGGTCGCCGCGATGCGCGCGGCCTTCCTTGCTGAAAACGCCGATCAGCCGCTGGTGGTTTTCGACATTCCGCTGCTGTTCGAAAAGGGCGGCGCGGCGCAATTGGATGCGGTGCTGGTGGTTTCCGCTCCGGTGGAGGCCCAGCGTGCGCGGGTGCTGGCCCGCCCCGGGATGACTGAACAGAAGTTCGCGCAGATCCTTGGCCTCCAGTTGCCGGACGCCGAAAAGCGCGCGCGCGCCGACTACGTGATCGATACTGGCACTTCGCTGGCCGAAACCCGCCACGCGGTGCAGGCACTGGTCCATAAATTGCGCGGGGCAGTAACCTGAGGCGATAAAAATATCCCGAGTCACGCCCTTGCCAGCCGGGCCTGGCGGCGCAATATGCATGACAGAATGCGTGAGATCATCTTCGATACGGAAACCACCGGCTTCGACCCAAAATCGGGCGACCGGCTGGTGGAAATCGGATGCCTCGAAATGGTCAACCGGGTTACCACTGGCGCCACCTTCCACGCCTATTTCAATCCCCAGCGCGATATGCCCGCTGCCGCCGAAGCGGTGCATGGCCTGTCGATCACTTTCCTGTCCGACAAGCCGTTGTTCAGCGCCCGCGCGGTCGAGCTGCTCGACTTCATTGGCGACGCGCCGCTGGTCGCGCACAATGCCAGCTTCGATTTCGGCTTCCTCAATGCCGAACTGGCGCTGTGCGGGATGGAGCCGGTTTCGCTCGACCGGATGATCGACACCGTCGCGCTGGCCCGCGCCCGCCATCCGGGGGCGAAGAATTCGCTCGACGCGCTGTGCACCCGCTATGGTATCGACCGCAGCCACCGCACGCTGCACGGGGCGCTGCTCGACGCGGAATTGCTGGCGCAGGTCTATGTCGAGCTGACCGGCGGGCGTCAGATCGGCCTCGAACTGGCGGCCGGGGCGGTCGAGGACCTGGTAGTCGCCGCCAGTCCGCTGCCCGAACGCCGCGATCGTCCCTTCCTGCCCCCGCGGCCCCACGCCCCCAGTGCCGATGAACTTGCCGCGCACGCAGCCTTTCTCGATGCGATGAAATCCCCGCTCTGGCGTTCCTAGCCAAAGCCTTCACGAAGGAGAGTGCCCATGGATATCCGCGTTTCCGGTCACCAGATGGACACGGGCGAAGCGCTGCGGGCCCATGTTGAGACGCGCCTTACCGGCATCGTCAACAAGTACTTCCGTAGTGCGCTCTCCTCGATCGTGACCTTCGGCAAGGCGCCCGCCGGAGCCTATCGCTGTGATATCATCACCCATGTCACCCACGGGCTGATCCTCAAGGGCATGGGCAGCGCGCACGACGCCCATACCGCGCTCGATCAGGCGGCGGAGAAGATCGACAAGCAGCTGCGCCGCTACAAGCGCCGCCTGAAGGATCGGCACGAGCAGGGCACCCACGCCGCCAAGCAGGAGGAAGCGGCCTATACCGTCTTCATCGAACCGGAGCCCGAGGCCGAAGAAGCCCCCGCTGAGGCACCGCTGGTGATTGCCGAAATGCGGGTCGACGTGCCCGAGGCCAGCGTATCGGATGCGGTGATGATGCTCGACCTGCGCAACACCAACGCCTTGCTGTTCAAGAACGCCGGCACCGGCAAGCACAACATGGTCTATCGGCGGGGCGACGGGTCGATCGGTTGGGTCGAGCCGGCCTGATCAACCGCCTGGCAATGGCGCCAGTTGCGCGCGCCATTGCCACCAGCGGTATTTTCGCTTAAGTGCGCGCGCCCGGTGGTAAATCGGGCGCGGCGCTAGCGGTGGCGGCAGGTTCGCCACGGTGCCGAAACAGGTAAGTTGACCAGGCATGAGCGCGCTTTTCACCCTGCTTCCGGAAGCCGTCGGCACCATTCGTGCGGACAGCAAGCCGGCTATTCTCGAACAGTTGGCCGACCGTTTCGCCGGGGTCTACGGCCTTGATGCCGCCGAAGTGCTCGAGCGGATCGAGGAGCGGGAGCGGCTGGGCAGCACCGGCTTTGGCCGTGGCGTAGCCATCCCCCACGCCCGCCATGCCGACATTGCCCGCCCGGTCGCGGTGTTTTTGCGGCTGGAAAGCCCGGTTGGCTTCGATGCGGCTGACGATATGCCGGTTGATCTGGTGTTCGGCCTGCTCTCGCCCGAACAGGCTGGCGCGGCCCATTTGCATGCGCTGGCGGCCATTTCGCGGATGATGCGCGACGAGCGGATGCACGAGGCGTTGAGCCAGGCAACCAGCGACGAGGCACTCTACGGCCTGCTGTCGAACGTGATCGACCGCGACGCGGCCTGATCGCGCCGCCTGTGGAACCCCGCCTTCCCGCGCAACTCGAGGTTCAGGCGCTGGTGCGCCAGGTGCAGGCGGCCGGCGGATTCGCCACCGTTCTGGCCAAGGGTGAGGTCGACGCGGGGACGATTCTGGTTGTCACCTGTGAAAATGGCAAAAATTCAAACATTTACGAGCGTATGCCGGGGTTGGACGGGCAGCGCCTGTGGCACTCCGTAAAAGGCCACGATCCGGAAAATCCGCAGCAATTTCAGGAATATATTGATCGCCGCCGGCGACAGGACGGTGATCTGTGGATAGTTGAACTGGACATCGCGAATGCGGAACGGTTCATCGGATTGCCCTCGCCCGCGGCTTGACCTGCTGCGCTGCAACATACAGAGGCCGGCGCATCGTATTGCGCAGGCGGTCTTTTCCGGCATTGAAGCAGGAAGACTGGCACGCAGACGGGGGGCAGCCGGCTGATTATGCCGGATCGCACGCAGCCTTCGGGCGGTCGATCCAGCCATTCAGTGTCGGGCGCGTCCACCGCCCAAATCGAATGTTTGATGAGTAATATTGTGAACCGTGCCGCTGCTCTGTCGGTGGCCACTATGTTGATCTTTACCCTGTTCAGCGCCGCCAACAGCGGTGCTGCCGCGCAGGAACGGGCGATTACCGCCCCGCTTGCCCCAGCTGCAGAAGCTCCCGCGCAAGCCGCCCCTGCCCCCACCGATTCCGCCGACGAAACCGCCGCGCCGCACTCGCTGGCCCAGCTGGTCGCCGCGCAAGCCAAGCCCGAGGCACTCTCGGACGAGTTGCGCTGCCTTGCCTCGGCAATCTATTTCGAAGCCCGCAGCGAAACTCTGGCCGGTCAGCTGGCCGTGGGCCGGGTGATCGTTGCCCGCACCCATTCGGGCCGCTTCCCCGCCTCCTATTGCGGCGTTGTGATGCAACCGTCGCAGTTCAGCTTCGTGCGCGGCCACGCCGTTCCCGACGTGGACGAGGATTCGGCGCTGTGGCGCAATGCTGTGGCCGTGGCCCAGGTCGCCGATGCCGGCCTGTACCAGAGCGCGGCCGAAGGGGCGCTGTTCTTTCATTCGGCGCGAATCGCCCCGCACTGGCGGATGCACCGCATCGCCCGGGTCGATAACCACGTCTTCTACCAGTAATCGGGTTCGGGGGGCTGCTTGCCCCCCGGGCTTACCCGGCCAGATCCACCCACATCGGCGCGTGATCGCTGGCCTTTTCCCGGCCGCGATGATCCTTGTCGACTCTGCAGGCGATCAGCCTGTCGGCCAGTTCGGGCGAGAGCAGCGCATGGTCGATGCGAAAGCCGTGGTCGCGTTGCCAGGCCCCGGCCTGATAATCCCAATAGGTCCAGACCCCGCCCGCCGGGTTGTGGGTGGCCAGAGCGTCGGTCCAGCCATCGTTCAGCAGCCGAGCATAGGCATCGCGGCTTTCGGGCTGCATCAGTGCATCTTCTGCCATCGCCTTGGGGGCCCAGATGTCGCAATCGCGCGGGATGACATTGTAGTCGCCGACCATTGCCGCGGGCACTTCCTCGGCCAGCACGGCCGCCATGCGCGCGCGCAACCGTTCCATCCACGCCAGCTTGTAGTCGAACTTCGGGCCGGGCCGGGGGTTGCCATTGGGCAGGTAGATCGAGGCGACGCGCACCCCGCGCACTTCGGCCTCGAGATAGCGTGACTGTTCGTCAGCCGGGTCGCCGGGCAGACCGCGCAGCACTTCGCGGGGCATTTCGCCGTCCGCCAGAATCGCTACTCCGTTGAAGCCCTTCTGGCCGTGCCAGATCGCCTGATAGCCGATGGCCGCGAACTCGTCGGCGGGAAAGCCCTCGTCCTGGGTCTTGATCTCCTGCAGGCAGGCAACGGTTGGCCGCGTTTCGCCGAGCCACTCTAGCAGGCGCGGCAGCCGGGCCTTGATCCCGTTGATGTTGAAACTGGCGATACGCATGGGGTTGCCGGGTCAGACCGCGAAGCTGGCGCCGCAGCCGCAGCCAGCGGTGGCCTGCGGGTTTTCGACCCGGAAGGCCGCGCCACCAAGCGATTCGACGTAGTCGACCGTGCAGCCATCGACCAGATCGAGGCTGACCGGGTCAATCACCAGCCGCACCCCGGCGGTTTCGGTCACCAGATCTTCGTCCTCGACACTTTCAGCGAGGCCATAGCGATACTGAAAGCCCGAACAGCCACCCCCTTCTACGGCCAGCCGAAGGATCGGCGGCTTGCCCTGCTTTTCGGCAATCGTGGCGACGCGCGCGGCGGCGCTGGGGCTGAGGGTAATGCTCATGGGGCCAATGTAGGCGCGTGGCGGCCGGGCGGCAAGCAGCGCCAGCGGGGATATTCAGGCGGTCTGGATATAGTGCCGCAGCGCCTCGGCCTCCGACTGGATCCGGTCGATGCGATATTTGACCAGATCGCCGATCGAGACGAAGCCGACCACTTCCCCTTTGCTGACCACCGGCAGGTGGCGAATGCGGCGGCGGGTCATCAGCCCGAGCGCTTCAAGGATCGAGGTTTCCGGATCGACGGTGATTGCCGGCGCGGTCATCACCTCGCCCATCCGCTTGTCGAGCATGGCCGGGCCGTGGGCCTTCAGCTGGTAGACGACGTCGCGTTCGGAGAAGATCCCAGCCACCTTGCCGTCCGCCATCACCGGCAGTGCGCCGATGCGTTTTTCAGCAAGCAGCGCGACAGCGTCGCGAACCGAGGTTTCGGTGGTGCAGTGAATGAGGGCGCTGTTGCGTCCCTCGATCAGGCGCGCAATGGTCATCCCGACTCTCCCGCTTGTGCCTTGTGGGAGCCAGTATGTCACCAACCGCGGGGGATGGCCAGAGCGCCGATGGGGGCGGTTGGTGCGACCTCAGTCAGCGGGACGCAGGCGGAATTCCTCCACCGGCTGGCCGCCCACGAGGTGTTCCTGAATGATCCGTTCCAGCACCGGTTCAGTGCACGAATGGTACCAGACCCCATCGGGCCAAACCACGGCCACCGGGCCGGCGGCGCAGATCTTGAGGCAATCGGCCTTGGTGCGGGCGATGCCGCCATCGCGGTCCAGCCCCAGTTCCTTCAGCCGGCGCTTGAGGAATTTCCATGCGGGCGTGCCGACCGAGCGCTGGCAGCACTCGCCCTTTTCAGCTTCGGCGCAGAGGAAGATGTGGCGCTTGATGCCGTCACCGCCGTTCAGCGCCAGAGCGGTGCGGGCGCGGGCCAGTTCGCCCGGGTCGGGCATGCTCAGGCCTTCTTGCCCACGATCTTGGCGATTTCAGCCGCGACCATGCGTTCGACCAGCGCGGGCAGATTATGGTCGAGCCATTCGGCCAGCGCCGGGCGCAGCATTTCGCGCACCAGACCCTCAAGGCTGGTTTCGCCCGAGCGGACGATCTGCGGGGCTGCACCGGGCTGGGCAACCATCGCCAGCGCGGCCAGCGATTCGCGCATTGCGGCGCGGGCATCGGGGGTGATCAGCGCCGGGTCGGCCACCAGATCGTCCGTCTCGTCGAGCGAATCGAGAAACTGGGCAGAGACGGCGAGGTCGAGCACGTCGTCTTCGTCGTCATGCTCATCGGCGGGCGCGGGGGCAGCAATTCCGCCATTCGCACGCTGGCGGCGCTGAGCTGCTGCGCTGGTACGGTTGTCGCGCGCGATCACTTTCTTGATCGATTCGAGGATGTCCTCGACTGACGGATCATTCGACTGACGCATCGCTTGCCCCCTGATACGGCGCTCGGCCCCGATGGGCCGCGCCGATTCACTGCCGGGCGATTGAACCATCCTGCGCCGGCGTGTCAACGGTGCGTGTCGCGCGGGCCTTCGGGCTGGGGTCAGCCGACCAGTCCCAGAACTGGGCCTTGGCCTGATGGTAATGCGCCAGCGGATCGTACAGCGTTCCGCCTTCCAGACCCAAGTCGCGCGCCTCGGCCCGGCCCATCGCGGCCAGCAGTGAGAAGCCCGCGACATAGGCATTGCGCCGCGCCGTTACCAGCTGGACCTGCGCGTTGACCAGTTCCTGCTCGGCGTTGAGGATGTCGATGATCGTCCGGTTGCCGACCGAGTTTTCCGCGCGCACGCCCTCAAGGCTGAGCGCGGCGGCATCAACCGCGGCCTGAGTAGAGGTGATGATCTCGTTCGCCGCGCGCCAGGTGGAGAAGGCGGCACGGGTTTGCGCGATCACACCGCGTTCGGCGGCGATCTGGTTTTCCAGCGCGACGCTTTCGCGCGCTTCGGCTTGGCTGATCTGCGCGGCAGGACGGCCGCCCTGGAACAAGGGAATCGTCGCCCGCACGCCGACGTCGGCGCTGCTTCCGCTCTGCGGATAGGACCCGGCAGGAGCGCCAAGAATCGACAGCGTGCCCAAGTAGTCCGCATAGGAGCCATCGGCGAACAGGCTGACCTTGGGCAGGCGGCTGGCCTGCGCGGCCTTGGCATCGAACCGCGCGGCTTTGGTCCGGGCAGCGGCCCCGGCAAGGTCGGGATTGTGATCGAGCGCGAATTGCACCGCGTCCTCAGCGGTGGCGGGCAGGCCGGGCAACGGCGGGGGCGGTTCAAGCGCCACCGGGGCCTTGCCGACCACCTGAATGTATTTCTCGCGCGCCTGAACAAGATTGGCCTCGGCACTGCGCAGGCTGCCCTGCGCCAGCGCCAGCCGCGATTGCGACTGGGCGACATCGGTGCGGGTCAGCTCGCCAATCTGGAACCGGTCGGTGGTGGCCTGCAGGTTGGTGTTGAGCGTGCGCACCTGCGCCTGGCTCAGCCGCACCACCGCCTCGTTCAGGATGACATCGAGGTAGGCGGCCACGGCCTGCGTGAAGACGGCGCTTTCGCTGCCGCGCAGGTCGGCGCGTCCGGCATCGACCCGGCGCTCTGCCGCGCCGACGGCATTGCGGATGCCGCCGCCGGCATAGAGTGGCACCGACAGGCTGGTTCCGGCCGAGACAAGCCGCGAGGCGCCCGATGCGGTCAGCGCCGACTGGTGGACATATTCGGTTTCGCTGGCTGTGGCGTTCAGCGCGGGCAGCGCATCGGCGCGGGCAATCGGAACGCCCTCATCAGTGGCGCGCAGCGTGGCACGGGCGGCCTCCAGCGTGGGATTGGTGCCATAAGCCGCGACCAGGGCCGAGCGCAGGTCATCGGCTTGCGCGGGAGCGGCCAGCGCTAGCGCGGATGTGACCAGCGCGGCAGAGGCCAGCAGCAGTGCGTGGCGTGGCGCCATCAGCCAAAGCTCCAGCGGCGGGGGGCGGCGTATTCGGCCAGCACCGGTATTCCGATCTCGGCCAGCGAAACCAGGCTGAGCGCACCGCCCACCTTACGCCCGATGGCGAGGCGGGTCACCCCGCGTTCGGCAAGGCCGGTGACGATCCGGCCGCCTTCGGCCAGCGCGGCAACCAGCGCATCGTCGAGCACTTCGGCCGCGCCATCGACCAGGATCAGGTCATAACCGCTGCCCTGCGGCGCACTGCCAACTGGCACGGCATCGAGGCTGGCGACCAGCGGGCGCAGCAGTTCTGCCAGATAGGTGCTGCCCGCGGTGACCACCAGCGCGCGGGTGGCCTTGTCGGGCGCACCCTCGGCCAGCATCCGGGCGTGGACCAGCGGGGCGGCCAGAAAATGCCCGTCGCCCAGCGGGATAGCCCGGTCGATATAGGCCGCGTCGCGCGCGGCGGCGGGCACGAAGTGTTCGCGCGGCAGGCTGGCCATGGCCGCCAGCACCCACGGCTCGTTCACCCCGCAGGTGCGCAGCTGGCTGTCGATCATCGCGCGGCGGGCGGTCTGGGAAAGGGTGGCCTGTTCGCTCATCGTCTAGCTCATCTCTTGGATGCGGCCTGTATTGCATACATAATACAGCGGCGCAATGGTCTGCTGCATCTATGCTATGATGCCGCGAAAGGCCAAGCATTTTGCCGCCGATTCCGGGTGGTTTTGCCGTTTCAATCGGCCTATTGCCCAGCCAAACGGCAAAGGAGCACGGCATATGGCCGCCATGGTGACGATCCGCGAAGAAGACCTCATCGAGAGCGTTGCCGACGCCTTGCAGTTCATCTCGTACTATCATCCGATGGATTACATCCGCGCGCTTGGCGATGCCTACGCGGCGGAGCAGGGCCCGGCGGCCAAGGATGCGATTGCCCAGATCCTAACCAACAGCCGGATGTGCGCCGAGGGGCATCGCCCGATCTGCCAGGATACCGGCATCGTCAACGTCTTCATCGAATGGGGGCAGGACTGCCGGCTCGAATCGACCCGCAGCATGCAGGAAGTGGTCGACGAGGGGGTGCGCCGCGCTTACCTCAACCCCGAGAACAAGCTGCGCGCCTCGGTGCTGGCCGACCCGGCCTTCACCCGCCGCAACACCCGCGACAACACTCCGTGCGTGCTGCACGTCAGCATGGTGCCGGGAGCCACGGTCTCGGTCGATGTGGCGGCCAAGGGCGGCGGCAGCGAGAACAAAAGCAAGTTCAAGATGATGAACCCCGGCGACAATCTGGTCGACTGGGTGGTCGAAATGCTGCCGCAGATGGGGGCCGGCTGGTGCCCGCCCGGGATGCTGGGCATCGGCATCGGCGGCACCGCGGAACATTGCATGCTGCTGGCCAAGCAGGCGCTGATGGAGCCGATCGACATGGCCCAGCTGAAAGCGCGCGGGGCCCAAAGCGACATCGAGCGGCTGCGGATCGAGATCTTTGACAAGGTCAACGCGCTCGGCATCGGGGCGCAGGGGCTGGGCGGGCTTTCAACCATCCTTGACGTCAAGATCATGGATTGGCCTTGCCATGCCGCGGGCAAGCCGGTGGCGATGATTCCCAATTGCGCCGCCACTCGCCACGCCCATTTCACGCTGGATGGCAGCGGTCCGACCTTCCTCGAGACGCCCAAGCTGGATGAGTGGCCGCAGGTGCACTGGGCGCCCGACGCGGCGGCCAAGCGGGTCAACCTCGATACGCTCACGGCCGAGGAAGTACGCGGCTGGAAGCAGGGCGACCGCTTGCTGCTGAACGGCAAGATGCTGACCGGGCGCGATGCGGCGCACAAGCGGATCAAGGATATGCTGGCCAAGGGTGAGGCGCTGCCGGTCGATTTCAAGGGCCGGGCGATCTATTACGTCGGCCCGGTCGACCCGATCGTCGGCGAAGTGGTCGGCCCCGCTGGCCCCACCACCGCCACCCGGATGGACAGCTTCACTGACATGATGTGCGAGCTGGGCCTGCTGACCATGATCGGCAAGGCCGAGCGCGGGCAGGGTGCGACCAAGGTGATTGCCGACCACAAGGTCGCCTACCTGATGGCGGTCGGCGGGGCGGCCTATCTGGTGGCGCGCGCGATCCGCGAGGCCAAGGTGGTCGGTTTCGAGGACCTCGGCATGGAGGCGATCTACGAATTCACGGTCGAAGATATGCCGGTCACCGTCGCGGTCGACAGCGAGGGCAACAATGTCCACCAACTGGCCCCGCTGGTGTGGAAGGACAAGATTGCGAAGGAACACCTGCTGGGGTGAGTGGCCGGGGCGCTGCGGCCCCCCGCGATTATTTTACTCCGTGCATCATCCGCTTGAGCGGCCACGACAGCGCCAGCAGCAGCACGCCGATTCCCATCGCCCACAGGCTGATGGTGGTGAAAGTGCCGACATAGGTGTCGAGGCTGACCTTGAGGTTGGTCACCTCGCCGCCCACGGTCTCTACGCTGGCATTGCCGGCGATGATCCCCGCGACATATTGCGCGAAGGCGATCGACAGGAACCAGGTGCCCATCATCAGCCCGACGATCCGCGGGATCGACAGCTTGGTGATCATGCTGAGGCCGACCGGCGAGATGCACAGCTCGGCCATCGAGTGGATCAGGTAGAGCCCGGCGAGCCACCACAGGGTGACCTTGAACTGGGCATTGGCGAAGTGCGAACCCCAGACCAGAAACAGAAAGCCCGCGCCCACCCCGATCAGCGCGATGCCGAATTTGACCGGGATGGTCGGTTCGATCCCGCGCTTGGCCATCGCGTTCCACATCATCGAGAACAGCGGCGCCAGCATGACGATGAAGATCGCGTTGAAGAACTGGGTCTGCCCGGCAGAGATCGAGAACAGGCCAAAGACGCTCATGTCGGTGTTGCGGTCGGCAAACAGCGTCAGCGACGATCCGGCCTGCTCGAACAGTGACCAGAACACGGTGTTGAAGGTGATCAGCACCATCGCGGCAACCATCATCTGGAACTCGCGCCGGTCGCCATTGAACCAGGACCAAGCCAGAATCGCCGGCACTGCCAGCAAAAAGGTGCCGAACATGATCTTGCCCATGATCGGCAGCGCGGCAAGGTAGCCGATCAGCCCCGCGCCGGCCGCGGGCTTCACATAGCTCATCAGGTTGGCGAACAGTAGGTAGGCCAGCGGAACGGCCATGACCGAGCCGAGGTAGATCAGGGCGTCCTTGCGCGGATTGGCCCCCGCCGGACGGTCACCATAGCCATCGAGCCGCCCGCCATCGTACTGGATCAGCGCCCAGGATACCGCCATGCCGCCGGCCGCCAGCGCGAAGCCGGCCCACCAGCCCAGCCCGTCCCAACTGCCCATGCCGACAGCCAGCAGCGGGCAGAGGATCTGCGAGAACAGCGAGCCGAGGTTGATGCCCATGTAGAAAATGGTGAAGCCTGCGTCGCGCCTGCGGTCGCCCTGGGCGTAGAGTTCGCCGACGATGGTCGAGATATTGGGCTTGAAAAAGCCGTTGCCCACAGTGACCAGCGACAGCCCGGTCAGCAGCAGGAAGACATAGAGCGCTGAACGGTCGCCGCCCGGTTCGAACCCGCCCTTGGCCACGTGCCGCGCTTCGCTGCCATCGGCGCGCAGCAGCGAGACCGACTGGTCATCGTTGCCCTTGATCCGCAGCTGCTGGCCAGAATCGCTGACGAATTGTTTCTTGGCCTCGCCCCGGCCCTCGATTGTCACCTCGTAGCGCTGGCCCTCGATCGTCGCATAAGGCTTGGCGGGGCCGCCGGTGGCGGAAAAGCACAGTACCGCATAGCCCAGGCTCATCAGGATGGCGCCGAACTTCACCGAGCGCTTGGCGCCCAGAAACCGATCCGCCATCAGCCCGCCGATCAGCGGGGTCAGGTAAACCAGCGCGGTGAACCCGCCATAGACCCCGGTGGTGGTGGTATCGCTGAACAGGAAGTGCTGCGCGAGGTACAGCGTCAGCAGCGCGCGCATGCCGTAATAGCCGAAACGCTCCATCGCCTCGGTCGTGAACAGGCGGGCCAGCTGGCGCGGGTGGCCGAACCAGCCGGCGTCGGCAGTGCTGGCGGTGGCGGTCGGGTTGGTCATGCGCGGTCCCCTGCTGCGGGTGCCCCCGCAATAATGTTGTTGGCGCGAATACTAACGTGTCGCGCGGCAATGGCTAGTGGCAATTCCGGAGGCAAATATGGCCGAATTGGCGCATATTCGGTCGTTTGGAGCTTGCGTGCAATGCTGTATTATGGCACTGATGCGGTGGGTGAACAGCAGATGAATACGTCAAGCAAACCGGTCTATCTCAAGCTGCGCGACATGATCGCCTCGTCCATCATCGATGGCAGCTATCCCGAAGGGGCAATGCTGCCTTCGGTGCGCGCGCTGGCGGCCGAACAGGGCGCCAATCCGCTGACCGTGGCCAAGGCTTATCAGCAATTCCAGCTCGACGGGCTGGTCGAGGTGCAGCGCGGGGTCGGGATGCTGGTGGCGCGCGGCGCGGCCGAGCGGCTGCGCGAGGCGGAGCGGACCACGTTCCTGACCCGTGAGTGGCCGGCGATCGTCAAGCGGATGCGCCGCCTTGGCATTGCCGAGCAGGATTTGGTTGCCAAAATCTAACCCTGTAGCCGACCCGGCCATTGCTTATGCGACAGTATTCTGTCAGAAATTGTCGCTCTGGGGCCAGATGGCAGAACTGGCTATTTGTTTGTAAGGTGGCGCGGGCACGGGAAGTCCGCCAAGCCGGTTACAGGGATTAATCACATGATCAGGTCCGAATTGCTGCTGGCGCTTGGCCGCCAGAATCCGGAACTGCGCGCCGACGATATCGAGCGCATTGTCGATGTTTTCTTCGACGAGATCGGCCAGCGGCTGGCCCAGGGTGGCCGGGTCGAACTGCGCGGCTTCGGCGCCTTTTCGACGCGGGAGCGCGATTCGCGCAAGGGTCGCAATCCCCGCACGGGCGAGGCGGTCGACGTCTCCGCCAAGCGTGTGCCCTTCTTCAAGCCCGGCAAGGAAATGCGCGCGCGCCTCAACGCCTGAGGCCGCGCCGCCGGTCGCCGTGGCCTCAGCCCGGCGCACTGGTGCCGCCGGAAAATCGCTTCAGTTCAGCTCGAGCCGGGTCACGTGCCCCATCTTCCGGCCAGGCCGCGCCGCGCCCTTGCCATAGAGGTGCAGGTGATTCGCCGGGTCTGACAGCAGCTGCGCCCAATCCTCGGCCGCTTCGCCGATGATGTTGCGCATTTCAACGCCACCCGCCGCCAATGCGGTGTCGCCCAGCGGAAGACCGCAGATCGCGCGGATGTGGTTCTCGAACTGGCTGGTCAGCGCGCCCTCGATGGTCCAGTGGCCCGAATTGTGGACGCGCGGCGCCATTTCGTTGAACACGGGGCCTTGGTCGGTGGCGAAAAATTCGCAGGCCATCACCCCGACATAGTCCAGTTCCTCGGCAATCCGGGCGGCCAGCTTGCGGGCGTCAGCGCGTTGGGCCTGCACCAGCGGCCGCGCCGGGACCTTGCTCAAGGCCAGAATGCCGCTTTCATGGACATTCTCGGGCAGGTCCCAATAGCGCACCGCGCCATCGGCACCCCGGCATAGCAGCACCGAGAATTCAGCGCCAAACCGCACCAGCCCCTCGAATATCAGCGGCTTGGCAGGCAGATCGAGCCAGGCGACATCGGCCGCATCGTCGATCCGCCACTGGCCCTTGCCATCATAGCCATCGCGGCAGGTCTTGAGGATGCCTGGTACGCCAACCGCCCCGACAGCCCCGGCCAGATCCGCCCGGGTTTCCACGGCGGCAAAGGGTGCGGTGCGCCCGCCAAGCCCGGCCACGAAGCGCTTTTCGGTCAGTCGGTCTTGCGCCACTTCAAGGGCGCGCGGATGCGGCAGCACCGGCACAGCGCCCAGCGCGGCCAGCGGGCCGACCGGTACGTTCTCGAATTCGTAGGTGATCACTGCGCAGTTGGCGGCAAACCGCGCCATGGCGGCGGCATCGTCCCACCCGGCGCAGGTGAAATCGGCCGCTACTTCGGCGGCGACACTGTCGGCTTCGGGCGCGTAGATGTGGCAGCGATAGCCCAGCTGGGCCGCCGCCATCGCCAGCATCCGCCCCAGTTGGCCCCCGCCAAGGATGCCGATAGTCGAGCCCGGTGCAATCATCGCCTGCTGCTCAGCCGTCGACGGGCCGTTCGGCCACTGCATCGGTCTGATCGGTGCGCCACGAGCGCACCCGCACGCTCAGCGCGGGGTCGTTGGTGGCAAGGATTTTGGCGGCGAGCAGCCCGGCATTGGTTGCGCCCGGCTCGCCGATCGCGAGGCAGCCGACTGGAACGCCAGCCGGCATCTGCACGATCGACAGCAGCGAATCCTGTCCCGAAAGCGCCTTGGACTGCACCGGCACGCCCAGCACCGGCAGGTGGGTCATGCTGGCGATCATCCCGGGCAGATGCGCCGCGCCGCCGGCCCCGGCGATAATCACCTTGAAGCCTTCATCCGCCGCGCTCTTGGCGAAATCGATCAGCCGGTCGGGCGTGCGGTGCGCGGAAACGATCCGCACATCGTGCACTACGCCCAATTCGGTCAGGATGTCGGCGGCTTTCTTCATGGTGTGCCAGTCGGACTGGCTGCCCATGACAATAGCAACGAGGGCGCCCGGACGGGTCATCTCAGCGATCCTTCAGATAATAACGCTCGGTGGCGGCAAGCGTGCCGTCGAGCTCGTAGACAATCGGCTGGCCGGTCGGAATCTCCAGCCCGGTAATCTCGGCATCCGAAATGCCCGACAGGTGCTTGACCAGCGCGCGCAGCGAATTGCCGTGGGCGGCCACCAGCACCGTCTCACCGGCCTTCAGCGCCGGGGCGATCGCGCTTTCGTAGTAAGGCAGCACGCGGGCGATGGTGTCCTTCAGGCTTTCGGTGCTGGGAATGTCAATCCCGGCATAGCGCGGATCGGCCGCGAGATCGAAGGCCCCGCCCGGTTCCAGCACCGGCGGCGGGGTATCGAAGCTGCGGCGCCAGATCTTCACCTGTTCCTCGCCATGCTTTGCCGCTGTCTCGGCCTTGTCGAGGCCGGTCAGCCCCCCATAATGCCGCTCGTTCAGCCGCCAGTCCTTGATTTCGGGAACCCACAGCCGCCCCGCCGCCTCCAGCGCAAAGTGCAGGGTGCGGATCGCCCGGGTCTGCAGGCTGGTAAAGGCCATGGTGGGCAACATGCCCCGGTCCTTCAACAAGGCCCCGGCGGCGCGCGCCTCATCTTCGCCCTGCGCGGTCAGGTCGACATCCCACCAGCCGGTGAAGCGGTTTTCGAGGTTCCACTGGCTCTGGCCGTGGCGGACAAGGATCAGGCGGGGCAAGGCTCACGCTCCCAAGTGGCTGTATCGATCCCGGCCCTAGCTGTCGGGTGGCGTTTTGGGAAGAGCAGGCTGCGCCGTCGCGCTGCCCGCTGCTTCGGCGCCACCCTGGGCACGGGCCTGCGCCTTGCGGCGGTGCAGATTGGCCCGCAACTGCTGGGCCAGCCGTTCGGCGCGGCTGGTGGGGGCTGGGCGGGGAGATCGGGGACCGGGCATGGCGGCAATTTGCATCGCTGACCGCCCAAGCTCAAGCCTGCGCTTGACATTCGCCCCCCTCGCGGCAATAGCGCGCCCCTGCCTGCGCCTCGGCGCGGGTTAGGCCTGTGGTTCAAGCTGCTGTAGCTCAGTGGTAGAGCGCATCCTTGGTAAGGCTGAGGTCGGGAGTTCAATCCTCCCCAGCAGCACCACGCCACACCCGGACGCGGCCGGTTCGGCCGCGTCCGGAGGTCCCTCCCCAAAAAAACCCCGCAGTTCCGCTGGCTCGTGCGAGAGGCGATTGCTGTTGTCAGGACAGAGACTGCGTCGACAGAGGCCGAACAGGGCCATTTCTGCCCCCCCGTCTCAAAGGCCGGTTTTGGTGTCCTGTGCGGGATTGGGCAGGGTGAGGTTCAGACGAACCCGAGCGCGCGCCGCTGATCCTGCCAGAGTGGCGGCAGCTCGCCGATTCGCAGCAGACCGCGCGCGGCAAGCTCGCTGCAGGCCGCCCAACCTCTGGCAATGAGGTTGATCAGCGTAGGGTCCCGGGGCAGGTTCTCGATGGCCCGCTGAACCATGGCTTCCAAATAACCAGCGGGCAGCCGCCACCCGCCCTTGCTGTCATGGATGCGACCGGCAAGCGGACTCACCAGCCCACTGCGCGGCCTACCCGACCCTCACTGGGGCGAAGTCGGCTGCGCTGTAGCCGTGCCCTGCCCCGGGGCACAGTTCACGCTGGAGCAGATCCACGCACACTGCGCGGGGCACCTCAGCAAGTATAAGTGGCCCGCCCGCCTACGCCCTGCCGCGCACGCCCACTGGCAAGGCGCTGAAGCTCCAGCTGCGGCTCGATCATCGATCCTAGCGTGCCTGATGACTGCCACGCGCAGCCCGCGCAGCAGGTGCGCAAACGACCGCCTTGTTGGCGGGCCTCGCCGAACTTGGACCGCGCCTACTGGGGCTTGGCCCTCAAGGATTCAATTCGGTCAAATTTGCAAAGTTGCTGCCAGTCGCATTGCGGCATTGACGAACTCGTCGCGAGGCCGGCCACCTTCGGAGCTGACCCACACGGTGGCCATTCGAGCGAGTCCGCCAGCAACGCCGGCCTTGAGGATAGTATCGCTGGATGCAGCGCCTGCTCCCCATGCTTCTTCGAGCAGATCGACGAGTTCTCCATGAGCGACGCTCAAAATGCTTGCCGCTGCCCCGCCCGATCCAGCGACCTCGACCAGGAATACCCTCGAGCGAGCGCGGTCTTCTTCCAGCGCATTGAAATAGCAATTCAGGACGTGCCTGACGCGCTGCGGACCATGTTGTGGTACCGCCGCTGCATTGTCCTTGACGCAACCCACCACCTCTGCCGTCACGGACTCGCATACTGCTGCCAAGAGCGCCTGGCTGTTGGTGAAGCTTTCATAGAAATAGCGTTCGGTCAGCCCGGCAGCTTCGCAAACCGCCTTCACTGTCGCCGATTGAAAGCCTGTTTGAGCATACGTCGCGATTGCCGCCTGAATCAGGCGTGCGCGGCGCGCGGCGCGGCGCGCTTCTGCAGGGATGCCACGGTACGTCTGGCCAGATGAATTGTCTGCGGTCGGCATGGGCGAATATTGACATAGCATCTTGTCAGATGCAATCTGACATGACGAATTGTCAATTTGCCGTGAAAGCCTGACCATTGCGATTGGAAGCGACAATGATTGCCGAACCGCTCTCTCTGCCCTGCGGAGCCACACTTCCGAACCGCCTTGCCAAAGGCGCCATGACCGAGGGGCTGGCATCACCTCGCGGCTTGCCCACGGCAGAGCTGGCGACACTGTACCGCGTTTGGTCGAACGGCGGAGCAGGAATGCTTCTGTCGGGGAACGTGCAGATCGATGGCGACCACCTCGAACGTCCCGGCAATGTCATCATCGATCGACCAGCGGATGCCAAGATGAAGGCGGCCCTGCGTGAGTGGGCGGAGGCCGGCACCGGGAACGGCAATCACTTCTGGATGCAGATCAGCCACGCCGGGCGACAGACGCAGACCAGCGTCAACCCGGCGCCCAAGGCGCCATCGGCAGTGCAGGTCAGCCTTCCTGGTGGGCGCTTCGGCATGCCAGTTGCGCTGACCGGGGAAGAAATTTCCGACCTGATCTGCCGCTTTGCCAATGCCGCGGCGGCCGCAAAGGAAGCCGGGTTTACCGGCGTGCAGATCCACGGCGCGCACGGCTATCTGATTTCCCAGTTTCTGAGCCCGCGCACCAACCTTCGCAGCGATGAATGGGGAGGTGGGCTGGAGAACCGCGCCCGCTTTCTGCTCGAAGTCGTCGCCGCAGTACGCGCAGCGGTTGGCCCTTCGTTTCCGGTCGCGGTGAAGCTCAATTCCGCCGATTTCCAGCGTGGCGGCTTCGATTTTGAGGACAGCCTGACGGTTGCACGCTGGCTTGAACAGGCGGGCGTGGACTTACTGGAAATCTCCGGCGGTTCCTACGAGCAGCCAGCGATGATGGATACCGAAGGCCTCGAACCCCGGGTTCAGCCCAAGGTTGCGGCCTCTACAGCCGCGCGCGAGGCCTATTTCATCGAATTCGCCAAGGCCATGAAGGCCGAACTCAAGATCATGCCCTTGATGGTAACCGGCGGCTTTCGCACCCGCGCCGCGATGGAGCAGGCACTGTCCTCGGGTGCGACAGACGTCATCGGCATTGGCCGGCCGCTTTGTGGGTCGCCCGACGCCTGCAACCTGTTGCTCGATGGCACGTCCGACCTCCCCCGCTACGAGGATCATCTCGCACTTCTGCCGCCCTTGCTTGGCTGGCTGGGCCGGAACAAGACCATGCGCGCCATTGCCGGGTTCGGGGTGCAGATGTGGTACTATGCCCAGATCGACCATATCGGCCGCCACGGCCGATCGAAGCCGGAGCAGTCCGTGTTCTCGTCCATGATGCAGCTTCAAAAGCATGAGAAGGCCTGGCTTGCTGCACGAAAAGGGCTGCGAGGGTAATTGAAGCGGAATTGTTGAATCAATGGCTGCTTTCGGCAAACTGGCAAGTGGCCGCGAGCGCCGGCTAGGCATCTGCTGGCTCACTGGTGTCAGCAAGCCAGCGCCCTCGCTTGAACGAATGACAGCTTGCGGGGCTCAACTGACTATATTCCTGCGGCCGCCATGTTGGCGACCCTTGACCCCCGAGCATTTGGCGCGCGAGAGTGCGCCATGCATTCGAACCGCGCCTTGAAGCTGAAGCTGCAGATCTATTGCGGCCATGAAATTGCCATGGGCCCCGGCAAGGCAGATCTGCTCGATGCCATCGCGGCCCATGGCTCGATCTCGGCCGCGGCGCGGGTGATGGGGATGAGCTATCGCCGGGCCTGGCTGCTGGTCGATGCTATGAACCGCTGCTGGTCCAGCCCGCTGGTCGAAACGCTGGCGGGCGGCGGGCACGAGCGCGGCGCGCGGGTTTCGGAACTGGGTGCCGAGATTTTGTCCCAATACCGCGCGATGCAAGCGGCGGCAGAGCAGGCTGCGACGGATCGGTTCGATGCCCCGCTCACCGCGCTGCTCGCGGCCATTCCCCGGCCCGCCCAGCACTGATCCCCGGCTAGCCTCGCCCTCGGGGCTTGTGCTGCTGCGCCCCGCACATTAGCGGCTACCTCTATATTTTATTGTATATAGTGAGTCGTCGGCTTGCAGCCGCG
>Ga0007815_1000164_pt1 | contig 21443 bp, 20 predicted proteins | sample CryBogCBE02Aug09_FD_71212 | JGI IMG/M metagenome (GOLD analysis project Ga0007815, IMG submission 71212) | Freshwater microbial communities from Crystal Bog, Wisconsin, USA - CBE02Aug09 | ecosystem: Environmental > Aquatic > Freshwater > Lake | place: Crystal Bog, Wisconsin, USA | collected...
GATCTGGTCGAGCAGCGCGGCTGGGTCGGGGAGGAGGATTTCCTCCACGGCCTCAACCTGTGCCACCTGCTGCCGGGGCCGGAAGCGCAGCAATTATCGATCTGGATCGGTTGGCGGCTGCACGGCTGGCGCGGCGGACTGGTGGCGGGCACGCTGTTCGTCGTCCCCGGGGCGCTGGTGATGCTGGGGCTGTCGCTGGCCTATGCCTTGGCGGCGGGGGCCGCCTGGTTTGCCGGGCTGTTTCTGGGGGTCAAGGCGGCAGTGCTGGCGCTGGTGGTGCAGGCGCTATGGCGAATAGGCGGGCGGGCGCTGGGCGATGCCTTTCGCCGCATCGTGGCACTGGGGGCCTTTGCCGCGCTGGCACTGGGGCACTGGCCCTTTCCGCTGGTGATCGGGTTGGCCGGGCTGGCTGGCGCGTTGCGGCGGCCGGGCACCGCGGGGGCCTCGGCCGCGCCGGGTTCGACCGCCAGCCTTGGCGGCACATTGCGCAGCGCCGGCCTGTGGCTGGGGGTGTGGCTGGCGCCGCTGGCGCTGGTCGGGGTGACGCTGGGGCGCAGTCATGTCCTGTGGCAGATTGGCTGGTTTTTCGCCAAGCTGGCGGTGGTAAGTTTCGGTGGAGCCTATGCGGCGCTGGGTTACATGGCCCAGGCGGCGGTGCAGCAGTTCCACTGGCTGTCTCCGGCCGAGATGGCCAATGGTCTGGGCCTGGCCGAAACCACGCCGGGCCCGCTGATTCTGGTCACGCAATTCGTGGGCTTTACTGCCGCGTGGCGGATGCCCGCGCCGTTTACGCCGCTGGTGGCCGGGGTGCTGGGCGCGCTGCTGACCTGCTGGATGACTTTTGCCCCGTGTTTCCTGTGGATTTTCACCGCCGCTCCGTGGCTCGACCGGCTGGAGGGCACGCTGCGCCTCAAGGGTGCACTGGCGGCGGTCACGGCGGCAGTGGTGGGGGTTGTTGCCCAACTGGCGCTGTGGTTTGCCGGGGCAGTGCTGCTGCCGGCGGGCCAGCCCGATTGGCGTGCGCTGGGCATTGCCGCGGGGGCGGCACTGTTGCTGTTTGTGCTGCGCCGCCGGGTGATCGAAGTGGTCGCGCTGGCGGCGCTGGCGGGTTTGGTGCTTCAGCCCCTCATTTCATAGTGGCAGCGCTTGTGGGCGGTGATGCGTCGGTCGATCGCGCGGCCGCCAAAGGCCCCGCCAACCGCGCCAGCGGCAATGCCCACCGGCCCGCCCAGCACGGCATGGCCGACCACTGCGCCGGTGGCCCCGCCGGCGATCAGGCCAGCCGTGCCGCTTGACCGGCGGCAGACCTTGACGCGGTGCCGAGCCTCGGCGCTGGCCGACATGGTCAAGGCAGCAGCCGAGAGCGCGAAGAGAGTGGTGCGGATCATGCCGGGCATGGGGAGCCTCCTTGAACAATGGGCGGCCAGAAAGCGCCCGGCCCGGCTACGCCACCTGAACGGGGGGGGGCTGCTACGCCAGAGCGTTCTCAGCGCGCGGCAAGGCGTGTCGCCAGCCACAGCCGCACCGCCCCGGCAAGACCCGGCGGGTGGGGCGCGGCAATCCGCTCGGCATCGATCCGCGCGACCAAGGCATTCACCGGCAGCCCTTCCTCTTCCGCCGCGCGGCGCAGCAGATCCCAGAACAGCGGTTCGAGGCTGATCGAGGTCTTGTGCCCGGCAATCTCGACCGAGCGTTTGACAGGGGGGTGGTAGGGCATTGGGCCTAACCGCCCATCAATACATGTGCTGGCCGCCGTTGATGCTCATCGTCGAACCGGTCACGAAGCCCGCGGTCTCGCTGCACAGGAAGGAGACCCCGCGCGCGATTTCGTCGGCCTGGCCAAGGCGGCCGACCGGGATCTTGGCCACGATCTTTTCCAGCACCGGGGCGGGCACGGCGGCGACCATGTCGGTATCGATGTAGCCCGGCGCGATGGCGTTTACCGTCACCCCGTACTTCGCGCCTTCCTGTGCCAGCGCCTTGGTAAAGCCGTGGATGCCGGACTTGGCGGCGGCATAGTTGACCTGGCCGTATTGCCCGGCCTGCCCGTTGATCGAGCCGATGTTGACGATCCGGCCCCAGCCGCGTTCGCGCATGCCGGGGAAAGTGGCCTTGGCCATGTTGAAGCAACCGCCAAGGTTGATCCGCATCACTTCGTTCCAGTCGTCGAAGGTCATCTTGTGCAGCACGCCGTCGCGGGTGATGCCGGCATTGTTGACCACCACGTCGATCGGCCCGAGCTCGGCGGCGACCTGCGCGCAGCCGGCCAGCACTGCCTCGTGGTCGCCCACGTCCCAGCGGTAGGCGGGGATGCCGGTGCGGGCAGTGAATTCGCGAGCCTTGGTCTCGTTCCCGGCATAGTTGGCAACGACGCTGAAGCCGTCGGCCTTGAGCGCAAGGCTGATCGCCTCGCCAATTCCACGGGTGCCACCGGTAACCACTGCAACACGAGCCATAAACCCTCCCGACGCTACGCTTTCCTCAACTTGCTAGGCCAGCCACTGCGCCCCGGCAAGTACGACCAAGGAAGGAATACGAAATCAGAAGCGGAACTGGGTGCCGACAAAAACCGCCTGCGTGTCGGCCTTGCCGTCGGTGGCGGCCTGCAGCCGGTCGCGGTCGCGCTGGTAGCGGACCCCGGCGGTGACATCGAGGTTGCGCGACAGGCGGTACGAGCCGCCGACGTCGAGCGTCTGGGTGCCAAGGCTCTCGAGTGTGCGCGCCGAGCGCCCGGGGCGTTCGCTGGCGTCGAGTGCAATGCGCGGCAACAGGCGCGGCTGGGGGCCGGTGCTGGCCGTGTCGTCACGCCCGAAGGTCGACAGGTCGGGCATTTCGATCCGCCGGATGTCGCCGGTCAGCCCGCGGCCGCCGGGCAGCGCAATGTGGGTTGCGGCCAGGCTGTAGGCGCTGGGGGCGAGGTGCAGTGCGGCCAGCGGCCCCTGCTGGCCGATCAGCGCGCGGTTGCCGCGCACGATGATGGCATGGGCGGTTTCAGCATCGACCCGCACCGCCACGGTCACTTCGCGGTTGGGATGCGCGGCAAGGCCGGCGGGGGTGAAGCGGAAGAATTGCCCGGCCAGCGCGCCAAGGCTGAGCCCGGCGCGGCCAAGGCCGGCTGGCGCCCGCATCGGCGTATTCACCGCGTCGCCGGCAAAGCTGCCGGGCCCGGCGGGCAAATCGAGCCGTAGGGTAAAACCCAGCACCACCGAAGGCAGCGCCAGCAGGGCCACGGCCAAGGCAATCAGCAGCCCGGGTGAACTGGCACTGGCCGTCAGCCCCGATGGGCCGGGCAGGGATGCTTGGGAAGCCATGATACCCAGTATACACCCGCGCAGCCGCTGCGCCAAGCACCGCCGCAGGCCTTGGTGGGGCACCGATATTCAGCACGGGTTCACGCCCACTTGCCGAGGCGGGCCGGGCGGCTATAGAGGCCGATGATCGGCGGGGATTGTCTGCCCCGCGCACAGGACAGGATTGAACCGAGATGATGGCCAGCCATTCGACGAGCGAAGCTTACCGGCGCAGCGGCCTGCGGCGCGCCCTCGACGTCGCGGTGCTGGGCCTTGCGCTCACCGCGCTCAGCGGTTGCCTGCTCCACCACGGCCACCGCGGCAAGGTGCGCGCGCACCAGGAACTGGCAGCGACCAACGTGACCGCGATCGGCGTCAACGCCTATCTGTGGCGCGCCAGCCTCGATGCGCTGTCGTTCATGCCGCTGGTGCAGGCCGACAGCGCGGGCGGGGTGATCGTGACCGACTGGTACGCCAACCCGCAGAACCCGGGCGAGCGGATGAAGCTGACTGTCTCGATTCTCGACAAGGACCTGCGCGCCGATGCGCTGCGCGTCGCCGCCAGCCGTCAGGTTGCGCAGAGCGGGGTGTGGGTGGACGCGCCGGTGCAGGCCGCCACGGTCCAGAAGCTGGAAGACGTGATCCTGACCAAGGCCCGCGACCTGCGCCGCAGCGCCATCAAGTAACGAGCGGACGAAACCATGAGCGAGCGGTTCGACCCGTCCGTCGCGGACGGCAAGTGGCAGCGCATCTGGGACGAGCGGCAGTCATTCCGCGCCGATGATGCCAGCGCGCGCCCGCGCTCCTACGTGCTCGAGATGTTCCCCTATCCCTCGGGGCGCATCCATATCGGCCACGTCCGCAACTATACCATGGGCGACGTGCTGGCCCGGTTCCGCCGGATGCAGGGCTTCGAGGTGCTCCACCCGATGGGCTGGGACGCCTTCGGGATGCCGGCCGAAAATGCCGCGATGGAAAAGGGCGTCCACCCCGGCGGCTGGACCCGCGACAATATCGCCAACATGAAGGCCCAGCTGAAGCGGCTGGGCTTCGCGCTCGACTGGAGCCGCGAACTGGCGACCTGCGAGCCGGAGTATTACGGGCAGGAACAGGCGCTCTTCCTCGATCTCTATGCGGCCGGCCTTGTCTATCGCAAGGAAAGCGCGGTCAACTGGGACCCGGTCGATCAGACCGTGCTGGCCAACGAACAGGTGATCGACGGGCGCGGCTGGCGTTCGGGCGCCCTCGTGGAAAAGCGCAAGCTCAGTCAGTGGTTCCTCAAGATCACCCAGTTCGCCGACGAATTGCTCGACGGGCTGGGCAGCCTCGACACCTGGCCCGAAAAGGTCCGGCTGATGCAGGAAAACTGGATCGGCAAGAGCCAGGGCGCCCTGCTGCGCTTTGCCCTGTCGGATGGCGGCATGCTGGAGGTTTACAGCACCCGGCCCGATACCATCTTCGGGGCCAGCTTCATGGCGGTGGCGGCCGACCATCCGATCGCGCAGGGTGCGGCGGCTGGGAACCCGCAGGTGCAGGCGTTCATCGACCTGTGCCGTGCCGGCGGAACCACCGCTGCAGAGCTGGAAACAGCGGAAAAGCTGGGCTTTGACACCGGCCTTACGGCAATCCACCCGCTGACCGGAGCGCAAGTGCCGGTTTATATCGCGAATTTCGTGCTGATGGATTACGGCACCGGCGCGGTGATGGGCGTGCCCGGGCACGACCAGCGCGACTTCGAATTCGCCACCAAGTACGGTCTGCCGATTCTGCGCGTGGTGGCCAAGAGCGCCGAGGATGCCGACCGGCCCTTCGCTGGCGAGCCCGAGGCGGGCGACGGGGTGCTGGTCAATTCGGGCGCTTTTGATGGCCTGTCGGTTGATGCCGGCAAGGCCGCGATCATCGCGCGCGGCGAGGCGGAGGGCTGGGCGACCAGCAAGATCCAGTATCGCCTGCGCGACTGGGGCGTCTCGCGCCAGCGCTATTGGGGCACACCGATCCCCTTCATTCATTGCGAGGTCTGCGGCGTGGTGCCGGTGCCCAAGAAGCACCTGCCGGTGACTCTGCCCGAGGATGTCGACTTCAAGACCCCCGGCAATCCGCTGGTGCGTCACCCGACGTGGAAGCATGTCGATTGCCCGCAATGCGGCGCGGCGGCAGTGCGTGAGACCGATACGCTTGACACCTTTGTCGACAGCAGCTGGTACTTCCTGCGTTTTGCCAGCCAGCCGGCGGACCGCCCATTCGACCCGGCGATGGTCGCCAAATGGCTGCCGGTGGCACAATATATCGGCGGGATCGAGCACGCGATCCTCCACCTGCTTTACGCCCGGTTCTGGACCCGCGCGCTGGCCCATATCGGCCTGATCGACGTCAAGGAGCCCTTTGCCAGCCTGTTCACGCAGGGGATGGTGACGCACGAAACCTATCGGGCTGAGCACGTCCTGACCCCAGATGAACTTGAGGGTCGTGAAAATCGCTTCCAGTTGACTAAGGTCTATTGGGTGGCGCCCGAAAATCTGGACCGTCGCGCTGACGGTTTGTTCGTCAAGGGCACCAATGACCCGGTGACGATTGGCCGCGTCGAGAAGATGTCCAAGTCCAAGAAGAACGTCGTGGACCCGGATGACATCATCGCGCAGTTCGGCGCCGACGCGGTGCGCTGGTTCATGCTGTCTGACAGCCCGCCCGAGCGTGACCTGCCGTGGTCCGAGGCCGGGATCGAGGGTTGCGCGCGCTTCGTCCAGCGGCTGTGGCGGCTGTTCGCCCAGTATGACCCCGCCGCGACCGGCGCGGACAAGGCGCTGGATCGCAAGCGCGACCAGACGGTCCACGCGATCATTCAGGACATCGAGGGGCTGGGCTTCAACAAGGCGGTGGCGCGGATCTACGAGCTGACCGGGGCGACCGAAAAAGCCGCGCCCAGCGCCAGCCGCTCGGCCGCGATTCGCACTGTGTTGCTGCTGGCAAGCCCAATGATGCCGCATCTGGCCGAAGAGGCTTGGGCCGCGATGGGTGGCGAAGGCTTGGTCGCTGATGCGGCATGGCCCCCGGTCGACCCGGCGCTGCTGGTCGAGGACGAGGTGACCGTGGCGGTGCAGGTGCAGGGCAAGCTGCGCGATACCCTCACCGTCGCCAAGGGCACCGCGCGCGAGGAGCTGGAGGCGCTGGCGCTGGCGTGCGACAAGGTCGTCCGCGCGCTCGACGGCGCCGCGCCCAAGAAGGTGATTGTCGTGCCCGACCGGCTGGTCAACGTGGTCGTATGAGCCGCGCCGCTGCCCTAGCGCTCGCGCTCGCGTTGCCGGGGCTGGGCGGCTGTGCGCTGCAACCGCTCTATGCCGGCGGCAGCCACGGGCTGGTCGCCGAGGGGCTGTCGGCGGTCGATGTGCCGCCGATCGAGGGCCGCGCCGGCTGGCTGATGCGCAATGCCCTGTCCGACCGGCTGCACGCCGCCGGAACCGCCGCTCCGCGCTATCGCCTCGACGTGCGGCTGGACGACAAGCTGGAGGGGCTGGGCCTGCTGGCCAACGATACTGTCGGGCGCGAGCGGCGCACCCTGCGCGCCCGTTACCAGCTGGTCGACCTTGCAACGGGCAAGATCGTGCTTGATGACAGCGCCGGGCTCGACGCCGGGATCGACGTTGCCTCGTCGGAATATGCTACGGTCGCTGCCGAGCAGACCGCGCTCGAGAATCTGGCCCGGATGGTTGCCGACCGGATCGTCACCCGCGTCGCGCTGCATCTGCGCGCCGGTGCGGACAGTGGCGCGGACAAGTGAAGGCAACCCAGAAGGACTTTGCCACGATCGCGCCGCGCGCCGCCCGTGCCGCCCGCGTGTTCTTCCTGTGCGGACCCGACGAAAGCTCGATTCTCGACGCTGCCGACCGGCTGGCCGGGCTGATCGAAAACCCTGGCGAACGAATCGAGCTGTCGGGCTCGGACCTGAAGCGCGATCCCGTCCGGCTGGGGGACGAAGCGCGCTCGACCTCGCTGTTCGGCGATGCCCGTCACATCTGGGTGCGGACCAGCGGCGATGAAAGCTACGACGCGGTCGAGACCCTGCTGGGCGGCGAGGTACCGCCGTGCCCGGTGCTGATTCTGGCCAGCAATGCCACCGACAAGAGCCGGATCGCCAAGCTGCTGGCCCCGCGCGACGATGCGCTGGTGGCGATGTTCTATCCCCCCGATCTCAGCTCGGTCGCCGCTGCGGTGCGCGACATGGCGGGCCGCGCTGGGCTGCGGATGGGCGGCGACCTTGCCGAGCGGATCGCCCGCAGCGTCGGGCTCGATACGCGGCTGGCCCAGTCGGAAGTGACCAAGCTGGCGCTCTACCTCGATGCTGCGCCCGAGCACCCGCGCACCGCCGATGCCGAGGCGCTGGCGGCGGTCGGTGCCAGTACCGAGGAAGATGGCTTCATGCCGCTGGTCAATGCCGTGCTGGGCGGGGAAAGCCGGCGGATCGCGCCCGAATTGCGCCGGCTGCGCGAGTTGGGGCTGAACCCGGTGGGCGTGCTGCTGGCTTTCGAGCGGCGGGTGGGCCAGCTGGCCGGGCTGGCGGCCAAGCTGGGGCCACGCGGCGACATTCCCGGGTTGCTGGCGGCCGAAAAGGCGGCGCGGCGCATTTTCTGGAAGGACGAGCGCGACATTGGGGCGCAGTTGCGCCAGTGGCGCGCGGCCCGGCTGGAGCGGCTGGCCGAACGGCTGATGGCGCTGCACCGCCAGCTGCTGGCCAACAATCAGGCCGCCGAGCTGTTGCTTGCGCAGGAACTGGCTGAAATCGCCCGCCACGCCACCGCCCGGCGCTAGCGCCGCGGCCAGAGCGCCTGGCCAGATGTCCGAAATCGGGAACCGCACTGGCCCCGCGCCCCTTGCCAAGGTTGGCTTGTGGCCTCATCGTGAGGTTCAGGACACTGTTTATACGATGAATGTGCTGAATCCCCATCTTGCGACCGACCTGTCGGAGCTGCCCCCGCTGCTGCCGCCTTTGGCGCGCCGCCGGTTGCAGTGCTATCTGGGGCTGATCATTGCCGATATTCTGTGCGTGTTCATCGGCTGCGCGACCTCGGGCTATCTCTACCTTGGCCATGAGGGATTCACCGCTTCGGTGCTGAAGGCGCAGCTGATGCTGCCGGTGTTCCTGACCATTGCGCTCTACAACGGCGCCTATTCGATGCGCGCGCTGACCGATCCGGCCTACAGCATCAGCCGGGTGCTGGTGGCGCTGACGCTTGGCATGGCGGTTCTGATCTTCTTCGCTTTCGCCACCAAGACCTCGCAGCAGTTCAGCCGCGTCAGCTCCACCCTGGGGGTGCTGGCCGGTGGGTTGATGCTGATCTGGGGGCGCTGGCAGATGCGGCGCTTTGTGCGCTGGCGCTGCGGGGCCAGCGTGACCAACGATCTGGTGATCGACGATGGCGGCCCCCCGGTCGACCTGCCGCTGGCCTGCCATATCAGCGCGCAAAGCTTCGAACTGACCCCTGCCTTGGGCGATCCCCACGCGCTGAACCGCATCGGCATGGCGCTGCGCAATGCCGACCGGGTGATCGTTTCCACCCCGACAGAGCGCCGCGCGGCCTGGGCGACGATCCTCAAGGGTGCGAATGTTGCGGGCGAGGTGATCGACGAGACGGTCGCCATTCTCGATGCGCGTGGCGCGCGGCGGGTGGGAACCAGCGGGCTGTTGCAGGTCTCGGTCGGGCCGCTGGGGCTGCGCGCGCGGGCCGCAAAGCGGCTGTTCGATCTGGTCATTGCCAGCACGCTGTTGCTGGCACTGGCCCCGATGATGCTGCTGGTGGCGCTGGCGATCCGGCTGGAGGATCGCGGCCCGGTGTTCTTTGTCCAGCGCCGGGTCGGGCGCGGTAACCGCTTCTTCCCGATGTGGAAGTTCCGCAGCATGCGCCAGACCCGCGCTGGGCAAGACGGCATCGTCTCGACCGCGCGTGACGACGACCGGATTACCCGGGTGGGCCGTTTCATTCGCCGCACCAGCATCGACGAGCTGCCGCAGCTGTTCAACGTGCTCTACGGCGACATGAGCCTGGTCGGCCCGCGCCCGCACGCCATCGGCAGCCAGGCTGGCGAGAAATTGTTCTGGGAGGTCGATTCGCGGTACTGGGAGCGGCACGCGCTTCGCCCGGGGCTGACTGGTCTTGCCCAGATCCGGGGCCTGCGCGGCGCGACCCACCTGGAATCCGACCTCACCGGGCGGCTCAATGCCGACCTCGAATACCTGATCGACTGGTCGCTGTGGCGCGACATCGGGATCATCCTCGCCACATTCCGCGTGCTGGCCCACGATCAGGCCTACTGATCGCGCCGGGTCCGCGGTGCGGCTAGCCGCGCTGGACCTTGCGCAGCACCGCGGCAAAGCGCCGCATTTCGTCGAGCGAGCCGACTGTCACGCGCGACATATTCGGCCAGATGTCCCACGAACGGCCGATCTCCACACCCTGCGCGCGGAAGGCCTGTTGCATCGCGCTGCCCTTGCGGTCGCGCCAGTCGATCATGAACATGTTGGCGCGGCTGCCTTCGATCAGCCGCAGCCCCTCGGCGCGCACGGCCTGCTGGGCATAGTCGCGTGCAGCTTCCATCGTGGCGCGGCGCTCGGCAATCGCGGCCTTTTCGCCAAGGCTGGCGCGCGCGCAGGCCAGCGAGGGCAGCGGCAGCGAGCCCGATTGCATCCCCCCGTCATAACGCATCATCCGGGCGAGGTCTTCCGGTCGGCCCATCACGAAACCCATCCGCATCCCGGCCATGCCGAACATCTTGGAGAAAGTGCGCAGCACCAGCACGTCCGGGCTGTCCTTCATCAGCGCGACCGCGCTCGGCACGCCGGCCCAGTGGATATAGGCCTCGTCCACCAGCACCTTGGCCCCGGCGGGCTTGTTCTTCACCAGCCAGGCGATGTCATCGAGCGGCGTGACGGTGCCGGTGGGGTTGTTGGGGGTGCAGACGTAATAGACCCCGGCCGTGGGGTTGGCGGCCAGCATTGCGCGCACATCGTGGCGGTGATCCGCCGTCAGTGGAATGCGGGCCAGCGGCGCGCCAAGCCACTCCGCGGTGCGCCAGGCCAGTTCGAAGGTCGGGTTGCCGGTGACAAGGCCGCGGGTCGGCGAACAGAAGCTGACCACCGCGCGGCACAAGGGGTCGCTGGAACCGGGCCAGGGGGCGATCCAGTCGAAGGGCAGGCCTTCGATGGCGGCCACGGTGCGGATGAAATCGTCGTGTTCGTCGGCGGGTTCATAGCGGTTGCTCTGCGCGACGATGGCGTGGGCCGCCTGCTGGCCGGCCGCAAAAGGCCCGGTCCAGCATTCGTTCGAATCGATATGCACCAGCCCGGCGGCAGATGGGCCGTTGGCGGGGCCGGAGCCGGGTGCGGCCCAAGCCGGTGCCCCGGCCCGCGCGGCCAGCGTGCCCGCGCCGAAGATCGCGGCAATCCGGCCCAGATCCCGGCGGTTATAGCCCCGCGTCACCAGATCGTCCTGTGCCGCGCTAGGCATCGGGGGGAACTGCTCCGGGTGTTCGTCGGTGGCCATTTTCGTTTCCCCCTTGGTTGGTGTCAGAGCGGATTACCGTCCTTGTCACGATAGATTTCGCGCCGCCCGACGTGGTTGGCCGGCCCGACGTAGCCATCGGCTTCCATCCGCTCGATCCACTTGGCGGCGGTGTTGTAGCCGACGCCCAACTGACGCTGCAGCCAGCTGGTGCTGGCCTTCTGGCTTTCGAACACGATCTGGCAGGCCTGAAGGTACTTGCGCTCTTCCGGGCTGTCGCTGGCGGTCATGTCGAATTCGTCGAAGCCGAAGCCGCCCTCGTCCGGCTCCTCGGTTACCGAATTGACGTAGTCGGGCGTGCCTTGCGCGCGCCAGTGGTCGGCAACCTTCTCGACCTCCTCGTCGGCCACGAAAGGCCCGTGGACGCGGCGCACCGGCGAGGAGCTGGGCTTGTAGAGCATGTCGCCCTTGCCCAGCAGCTGCTCGGCGCCCTGTTCGCCCAGGATGGTGCGCGAATCGATCCGGCTGGTGACGGCAAAGCTGATCCGGGTCGGCAGGTTGGCCTTGATCACCCCGGTGATGACATCGACGCTGGGGCGCTGCGTCGCCATGATCAGGTGGATGCCGGCGGCGCGGCTCTTTTGCGACAGGCGCTGGATCAGCACCTCGATCTCCTTGCCGACAGTCACCATCAGGTCGGCCAGCTCGTCGACGATGACGACGATCAGCGGCAGTTCCTGATAGTCGTACTGCTGGTCCTCGAACAGCTCCTCGCCGGTTTCGGGGTCGAAGCCGATCGAGATGCGGCGGCCCAGCGGCTTGCCCTTGGTGGCGTGGGCGCGCAGCTTCTCGTTGAAGCCGGTCAGGTTGCGGACCCCGATCGCGCTCATCTGGCGATAACGCCGCTCCATTTCCTCGACCGCCCATTTCAGCGCGCGCACCGCCTTGGCCGGTTCGGTCACCACCGGGGCCAGCAGGTGGGGAATGTCGTCGTAGCTTTTGAGTTCGAGCACTTTGGGGTCGATCAGGATCATCCGGCATTGCGCCGGGGTCAGCCGATAGAGCAGCGAGAGCAGGATGCAGTTGAGGCCCACCGACTTGCCCGAGCCGGTGGTGCCCGCGACCAGCAGGTGCGGCATGGCGGCAAGGTCGGCGATCACCGGCTCGCCGGCGATGTCCTTGCCAAGGATGATCGGCAGCAGGCCCTTGGCGCCAACGAATGTCTCGCTGGCCAGCATTTCGCGCAAGGAGACGATCTCGCGGTCGACGTTGGGCAGCTCGATCCCCATCACCGTGCGGCCGGGAATGGCCGAGACGCGGGCCGAAATCGCGCTCATGTTGCGGGCAATATCGTCGGCCAGCCCGATGACGCGCGCTGCCTTGGTGCCGGGGGCGGGCTCCAGCTCGTACATCGTCACCACCGGGCCGGTCCGCACAGCGGTGATCGTCCCCTCGACCTTGAAATCGTCCAGTACGGTTTCGAGTAGCCGGGCATTGCGCTCCAGCGCCAGCTTGTCGACCTTGCGCGCGGCGGCGGCCGGGACAGCGGACAGCAGATCCAGTCCGGGCAATTCATGCGCCGCGAACAGGTCGCCCTGCTTGCTGCGGTTGTTCAGCTGGGCCGGGCGGCTGGCCCGCGCCGGGTCGCTGATCTCGACCGGCTTGCGTGGCACTTCGGCCACGGCGGCCGGGGTTGCGGTAGCCTTGCGGGTGCGTTCGCGCACTTCGCGCAGCAGCTTGACCGGGCTGGCCGCCGCATCCGGTGCCTCGCGCAGTCGGCCGGGCAGCGTAAGCAGCGCGCGCCAGTCAATCGCAAAGACCCGTGCCGCCAGCACCACGCCCGCCATCAGCGCGACTGCGCCGCTGGCGAACAGGGCCCACATGCGCGCCGCTTCGGGCAGCAGGCTGGCCAGTGCGGTCAGCGCCTTGGCGCTCAGCAGGCCGGCCAGCCCGCCCATGCCCGCGGGCAGCGTGCCGGTGCGGCCGGAGAACATCAGCGCAAACGTGGTGGCCATCAGCGCCATGGCGAACAGCAGCACGCCCAGCGGCCGCCACCAGCGCTGGCGCAGCGGCGGGGTGGCGCCATCTTCCTCCTCGGCCAGATGCCACAGCTGGCGGGCAAAGACGTAGAGCAACGGCAGGAACAGTGCCGATACCGGCCCGAACAGCAGCAGCGCGCGTTCGGCGATCCACGCGCCGGGGCCGCCCATCCAGTTCAGCACCGGGCCAGCCGCCGCGGTCGATCCGCTGGGGTCGGTCTGGTGATAGGTGGCCAGCGCCAGCGCCAGAAAGACCATGCCCGCGAACAGCGTGGCTGCACCGGCCAGCTCCGCCGCGCGGCGCAGGCTGCGGCGCAGGGCGACGCGCCAGTTGGCCGGCTTGGCCCCGCCAGAGGTGGTTAGTGAGCGCGATGCCATGCCGTGTTCCTTGCGAGGCTCCACCATGCGCCCGGCGGCGACTCCGCGTCAAGAATCCTCATCAGGAAAGCCCGTCGATAGCTGCCCAGCTGCCGCAGCGCAGGGCGCGGGCACGGTGGGCGGTCATTCCCCCCAGCGCGATCACCGGCACGGGGGCCTTCGCGGCCAGCGCCCGCCAGCGCACCGTGCCCAGCACTGGCGCGCCGGGGTGGCTGCGGGTGGGGAAGACTGGTGAGAGCAGTGCGGCATCGGCCCCGGCGGCCCGCGCCTGCGCCAGTTCGCGCAGGCCATGCGCGGTGGCCAGCCGCAGGCCGGTACCCCCGCGCGCCAACTGGTGCCCCGCGCCATAGGCCCCGTCCGCCCCCCAGCGCCGGGCCTCTGCCGGGGTACCGGCCAGAACAACCACCATTGCGCGTTGCCGGGCCAGCCGGGCCAGCGCCGTGAACCGGGCCTGCCGGGCCGCTGGCGGCAAATGATAGTGGCGGAAGATGAAGCCGCTGCCGCGTGGCAGGCGCGCCAGTGCCGCGGCCAGCCCGGCGTCGTTGCGCGCATCGCTGATCAGCCACAGGCGGGGCAGGGTGGGCTGGCGCTTCATCGTGCGCGCGCTATAGCAGCGCGCCATGAGCGATGCATCAACTCTGCTGGCTGGGATCACCGACCGGATTGCGCAGGCCGCCCGGCTGGCCCGGCGCGCACCCGCCGACATCACCCTCGTGGCGATCAGCAAGACCCACCCGGCCGAGGCGATTGCCCCGCTGATCGCGGCTGGCCAGCGCTGTTTCGGTGAAAACCGGGTGCAGGAGGCAGAGGCCAAGTGGCCCGCCCTGCGCGAAGGTCAGCCCGATATTGCGCTGCATCTGGTGGGCCAGCTGCAATCGAACAAGGCCGACGAAGCGGTGCGGCTGTTCGACTGCATCCACTCGCTTGATCGGCCCAGCCTGATTGCCGCGCTCGCCCGGGCGATGGACAAGGCCGGGCGGCAGGTGCCATGCTTCGTGCAGGTCAACATCGGGGCCGAGCCGCAAAAGGGCGGCTGCGCCATTGCCGAACTGCCCGCCCTGCTGGCCGCAGCGCGCACCGCCGCGCTGCCGCTGGCCGGGCTGATGTGCGTTCCGCCCGCCGGGATCGAGCCCGCGCCGTTCTTCGCCCTGCTCGCCCGGATTGCCGCCGACCACGGCCTTGCCGGGCTCAGCATGGGGATGAGCGAGGATTTCGAGACCGCCATCATGCTGGGCGCCACCCACGTCCGGGTTGGCAGCGCCCTGTTCGGGCAGCGGGGCTAGTCCGTCAGCTGGAATGCCGCTCCAGCTCGTCGCCGCGCAGGGTGACGACGTGGAGCAGGTTGGTGGAACCCGGGGTGCCGAAGGGCACGCCCGCCAGCATGATCAGCTTGGCCCCGGCCCCGCCGAAGCCCTGTCGCAGCGCCATCCGCTTGCCCTTGGCGACCATTTCCTCGAACGAGCCGATGTCCTTGGTGTGGATGGCGTGAACGCCCCACTGCAGCGCCAGCCGCCGGGCGGTCTTCTGGGTCGGGGTCAGCACCAGCACCGGCACCCGGGGCCGCTCACGCGCTGCACGGCGGGCCGAGGCGCCTGAGCCGGTAAAGACCACGATTGCCGCGGTCGCCAGCGTATCGGCGATCTGCGCACACGACAGCGACAGCGCGTCGGCGGTGGTGGCGTCGGGGTGAACTTCGGCGAAATGGACCCGGCGGTCATAATCGGGGTCGGCCTCCACCTGCGCGGCGATGCGGTGCATGATCGTCACCGCCTCGACCGGCCAGGCGCCGCTTGCGGTTTCGGCCGACAGCATCACCGCATCGGCGCCATCGTAGACCGCATTGGCGACGTCCGACACTTCGGCGCGGGTTGGCGAGGGGCTCTCGATCATCGATTCGAGCATCTGGGTGGCAACAATCACCGGCTTGCCGCTGCGCCGGGTGGCCTCGACGATGCGCTTTTGCAGCGGCGGCACTTCCTCAGGGTTCAGCTCCACCCCAAGGTCGCCGCGCGCCACCATGATCGCATCCGACAGCTCGATGATCTCGGCCAGCCGGTCGATCGCGGCGGGCTTCTCGATCTTGGCGACCAGCGCGCCGTGGCCGCCCATCAAGCGGCGCGCCTCGGCCACGTCTTCGGGCCGCTGGACGAAGGACAGCGCGATCCAGTCGGCCCCCTGCGCCACGGCAAAGGCCAGATCGCTGCGGTCCTTCGCGGTCAGCGCCGGCACCGGGATCACTGCATCGGGGACATTGACCCCCTTGCGGTCGGAAATCACCCCGCCGACCTCGGCCGAGCACAGGATGCTGTCGGCCTCGGCGCGAATCACCTTCAGGCGCAGCTTGCCGTCGTCGATCAACAGGCGCTGGCCGGGTCGCAGGATGCCGAACAGTTCGGGGTGCGGCAGGCAGACGCGGTTTTCGTCGCCCGGCTCGGGGTTGTTGTCGAGCGTGAAGTGGCCCGAATGGCGGATCACCGCCTTGCCGTCCTTGAAGGTGCCAACCCGCAGCTTGGGGCCCTGAAGGTCGGCGAGAATGGCGATCGGGCGGCCGAATTCCTTCTCGGCGGCGCGGATCGCGGCGATAGTTTCTGCATGGGTGGCCTGATCGCCGTGGCTCATGTTGACGCGGAAAGCGTCGGCCCCGGCCTCCAGCAGCCGAGCGATCATCTCAGGGCTGCGGCTGGCTGGGCCCAGCGTCGCCAGAATCTTGATCTTGCGCCCGCGCGGGCTGGCGATATTCACGGCGACATTCTCCTACAGGCGACAGGCCAGCTATGGCAAACTGGCGGCGCAAACCCAAGGATAACCCGCGATGAGCTGTTCCGAAAATACGATTGCAGAACCCGCCGACCCGCTCGAGTCGCTGGATGATGCCGTGGCGGCTGCCGCATTTCGCCGACTGGTGCGCCATTTGCGCCATCGCCACGATGCCCAGAACATCGACCTGATGGGCTTGGCGGGCTTTTGCCGCAACTGTCTGGCCGACTGGATCCGCGATGCCGGCTTTGCTGGCGACAAGGAAGCGGCCCGCACCCTGATCCACGGCCTGCCCGGCGCCGAATGGAAAGCACGTTTCCACAGGGAAGCGACCCCAGAGCAGCTGGCGCGGATGGAGGAAAGCTTGAAGCTGAACGGCGGCACGCACTAAGGCGCAGGTCAACCGATTCGCTTACCCTGCTGGAGTTTACCCATGGCCGATGCCTCTGACGACCGCCTGCGCCTGCTGATCGAACGCGTCGAGCGTCTCGAGGAAGAAAAGAAGGGCATCGCCGACGATATCCGCGACGTTTACGCCGAGGCCAAGGCGGTGGGTTACGATGCCAAGATCATGCGCCAGATCGTGCGGCTGCGCAAAATGAAGCCCGACGACCGGGCCGAAATGCAGGCCGTTCTGGACGTCTACAAGGCCGCGCTGGGGATCGACTGATCCGGGCCTTGCCGATGCGGTGAAAGCCGCTAGGTTCCCCCGGTCACAGCACGGCAATGCCGCGCCCTCGGGGGAGAAAACAGATGATCAAACGCCTTGTCGCGACGCTGCTGGCCGGGGCCGGCCTGGCCTCGGCTTCGCCGGTGCTGGCCGCCGATGCCGCCAGCGCGACCTATATCCACGCCGGGCATCTGCTCGACCAGCCGGGGCAGGCCCCGCGCGGGCCGTCGACCGTGGTTGTCGTTGGCGGCAAGGTGGCCGAAGTGCGCGATGGGCTGGTGCCCGCACCCGCCGGGGCCACGGTGGTCGAACTGGGCAATGCCTTCGTTCTGCCCGGCCTTACCGATATGCATGTCCACTTCTATTCGGACGGCGACCCGGTGAAGGCGCGGATGGAGGAAGCGACCCGCGATTCCGAAGATGCCGTCCTGCTGGCGGCCACCCATGCCAGGACCACGCTGCTGGCGGGCTTCACCACGGTGCGCGATCTGGGCGGCGAGCCGCGCGGCATCCGCGCGCTGCGCGACGCGATCGAGCGGGGTGATCTTGATGGCCCCACCATCGTCAACGCCGGACAGATGCTGTCGGTTGCCGGCGGGCACGGCGACCTTGGCGGTTACAGCCGCGAGGCTTACGACGCCTTCCATCCCAAGGACTATAACAACGTCTGCAACGGCGCCGACGACTGCCGCCGCGCGGTGCGCGAGCAGATCCGCCTTGGGGCGCAGGTGATCAAGTTCGCCGCCACCGGGGGCGTGCTCTCGAATGTTGCAGGTGGCCTCGGCCAGCAGATGACCGCCGAGGAGATGAAGGCGATCATCGATACCGCGCACGGCTTTGGCCGCAAGGTGGCGGCGCACAGCCATGCTCAGGCCGGGACCATGGCCGCGGTGCAGGCCGGGGTCGACACCATCGATCACGGCACTTTCCTTGACGAAGCCACCGTGAAGGCGATGGTCGCGCACGGCACCTGGCTGGTGCCGACCATGATGGCCCCGCGCGCGGCGCTGGAGCAGGCCCGCGCCGGCAAGCTGCCCCCGGCCAGCGTACCCAAGGCCGAGGCCGCCGCCGCCGCGATGCTGACCAGCCACCGGCTGGCGATCCGTTCGGGCGTGAAGATCGCCTTCGGGACCGACACCGGGGTTTCGAAGCACGGCGACAATGCCCGCGAGTTCAAATTGATGGTCGATGCCGGGATGACGCCGATGGCCGCGATTGTCGCCGCGACCACCGGGGCGGCCGAAGCCTTGGGGCGCAGCGACACCGTCGGGCGGATCGCACCGGGCATGCCGGCCGACATCATCGCGGTTGCGGGCGACCCGCTGGCCGACGTCACCCGGCTGGAGCATGTCTCTTTCGTGATGCGTCACGGCAAGGTCGTCTCCGGCGCGCAGTGACCGGGCAGATCGCCATCCGCTCCGCGACTGCGGCCGACGGGGCGTCCTGCGCTGCGATCTATGCGCCCTATGTGCGCGAGACCGCGATCACTTTCGAGCTGGACCCACCCGGGGCCGCCGAAATGGCCGCGCGGATTGCCGCTGCGCAGGCAGCGCATTGCTGGCTGGTGCTGGAGGAGGCGGGGCAGGTGATCGGCTATGCCCATGCCGGGGCCCATAACCCCCGCGCGGCCTATGCCCGCACCGCCTCCACCGGCATTTACCTCGCACAGGATCAGCGCGGGCGCGGGCTGGGGCAGCGGTGCTATCAGGCGCTGATCGACGAGCTGGCCGGCAAGGGTTTCCACGCCCTGATCGCGATCATCGCCCTGCCCAATGCGGCCAGCATCGCGCTGCACGAAAAGCTTGGCTTTGCGCAGGCCGGGCACCTGCGCGAGGTGGGCTGGAAGTTTGACCGCTGGCACGACACCGGGTGGTGGCAACGCTTGCTATAGGGCATTGCACCCAAATCCCGCCGCCAGCGATGATTCTTCCATCGCGCTGGTTGCTCTCGGGGGCCTGCCCGGTGTAAGGGCGCGCCACTTTCTCAGCCATTTTCCAGACAGCGAGGCGCGTGTGGCCGGCCATTCCAAATTCAAGAACATCATGCACCGCAAGGGCGCGCAAGACAAAAAGCGCGCTGCGCAGTTCAGCAAGCTCAGCCGCGAAATCACCGTCGCGGCCAAGATGGGCATGCCCGATCCCGACATGAACCCGCGCCTGCGCGCCGCCGTGCTGGCCGCTCGCGCGCAGTCGATGCCCAAGGACAATATCCAGCGCGCGATCGACAAGGCCAGCAAGGGCGACGCCGAGAACTACGAGGAAGTGCGCTACGAGGGCTATGGCCCGGGTGGCGTCGCGCTGATCGTCGAGGCGCTGACCGACAACCGCAACCGCACCGCCACCAATGTCCGCACTGCCTTCGCCAAGAATGGCGGAAACCTGGGGGCCTCGGGCGCGGTCAGCCACGGGTTCGACCGGCTCGGGCTGATCGAATACGAAGCCAAGGTCGGCGACGAGGACACGGTGCTGGAAGCCGCGATCGAGGCCGGGGCCGACGATGTCGAATCGGACGAGGATGGCCACCAGATCTGGGTCGCGGTGGAAAACCTCCACCCCGTCGCGCGCGAACTCGAAAAGGCGCTGGGTGAAGCGGCCGGCGTCAAGCTGGCGTGGAAGCCGGGCCTGAAGGCCGAGGTCGGCGAGGATGACGCGCGCACGCTGTTGAAGCTGATCGACACGCTCGATGATGACGATGATGTCCAGACCGTTTGGGGCAATTACGAGATCCCCGATGCGGTGATGGAGAAGCTGGGCTGATCATCATCGGCCTCGACCCGTCGCTGTCTTGCACCGGCTGGGGGCTGGTGGCCAAGCAGGGCAACCGGTTAAGCCACATTGCCAACGGACAGGTCCGAACCGATCCCGCCACCAGCCTGCCAGAGCGGCTGGTCGAGATCGACCGCGCGCTGGCCGAGGTGATCGCTACCTGGCGGCCCGATGCCGGGGCGGTGGAAGAGGTGTTCGTCAACGCCAATCCGCAATCGACACTGAAGCTGGGGCAGGCGCGCGGGGTCTGCCTGCTGGCGCTGGCGCGCGCCGGGCTGCCGGTGGCGGAATATGCCACCCGCCTCGTCAAGAAGGCGGTGGTGGGCACCGGGGGCGCGGAAAAGGCGCAGGTTCAGGCGATGCTGAAGGTGCTGCTACCGGGCGCGAAAGTCGCCGGGGCGGATGCGGCGGATGCGCTGGCGGTGGCGATTGCCCACGCCCACCTGATGGGCGCGCCCAAATAACAGCCCAATGAGTGATCCAAAACGCGTGGGAGGCAAGCCTTCCCACGCGTTTTGCAATCAGCCGTTACAGCGTCCGTTCACGCATTTCGACGTCGAAGGTCTCGAGGATGTCGCCCGCCTTGATGTCGTTGGTCCCCTCCAGAACCACACCGCATTCGAGGCCCGCGCGCACTTCGGCAACGTCGTCCTTGAACCGGCGCAGGCTGGCGATGGTGGTCTTGGTGATAATGACATCGTTGCGCGTGACGCGGGCGTGGATGCCCTTCTTGATGTAGCCATCGGTGACCAGCAGGCCGGCGGCCTTGTCGTGCTTGCCGGCGGGGAAGATTTCCTTGATCTCCGCGCGGCCGACCACGGTTTCGATCCGCTCCGGACCCCAGACCCCGGCCATCTCCTTCGAGATATCCTCGGTCAGGTGGTAGATCACGTCGAAATACTTCATCCGCACCTTGTGGCGGTCGATCATCTCGCGCGCCTTGGCGTTCGGGCGGACATTGAAGCCGACGATCGGGGCGTTCAAGGCCGAGGCAAGGTTGACGTCGCTCTCGGTGATCGCACCGACGCCCGATGACAGCACGCGCAGCTTGATCTCGTCGTTCGACAGCCGGTTAAGCGCATTGACGATCGCTTCGGCGGTGCCCTGCACGTCGGCCTTCACCAGCACCGGGAACTCGATCACCGCTTCCTTGGCCTTCAGCGCCGAGAACATCGTGTCGAGGCTGGTCGGCGCGCTGGCGGTGCGCTTGGTATTGGCCTTTTCGGCGCGAGAGGCGGCAACCTCGCGGGCGCGGGCTTCGCTCTCGACCACGGTCAGGGTATCGCCGGCCATCGGGACGCCCGACAGGCCCAGCACCTCGACTGGCAGTGCCGGTGGCGCTTCCTTGATCTGGCGGCCCTTGTCGTCCAGCATCGCGCGAACGCGGCCCGACTGGGTTCCAACCACCAGGATGTCGCCGGTCTTCAGCGTACCGCGGTTGATCAGCACAGTGGCCAGCGGCCCCTTGCCCTTGTCCAGCTTGGCCTCGATCACTGTCGCCTCGGCGGCGCGGGCGGGGTTGGCCTTCAGTTCCATCACTTCGGCCTGGAGCAGAATCTTCTCGATCAGCTCATCCAGCCCGGCGCCGGTCTTGGCCGAAACCTCGACATCCTGAACGTCGCCCGACATGGCCTCGACGACCACTTCGTGCTCGAGCAGGCGTTCGCGGATCTTCTGCGGGTTGGCCTCGGGCTTATCGCACTTGGTGATGGCGACGATCATCGGCACGCCCGCCGCCTTGGTGTGGCGGATCGCCTCCACCGTCTGCGGCATGATGCCGTCGTCCGCCGCCGCGACCAGCACGACGATATCGGTGACATTGGCACCGCGCGCGCGCATCTCGGAGAAGGCCTCGTGGCCGGGGGTGTCGAGGAAGGTGACCAGGTCGCCCTTCTTCGTCTTGATCTGGTAGGCGCCGATGTGCTGGGTGATCCCGCCGGCCTCGCCGCGCACCACGTCGGTGCCGCGCAGCGCGTCGAGCAGGCTGGTCTTGCCGTGATCGACATGCCCCATGATCGTCACCACCGGCGGACGCGCCACCAGCGATTCCTCGG
>Ga0007815_1000167_pt1 | contig 21299 bp, 19 predicted proteins | sample CryBogCBE02Aug09_FD_71212 | JGI IMG/M metagenome (GOLD analysis project Ga0007815, IMG submission 71212) | Freshwater microbial communities from Crystal Bog, Wisconsin, USA - CBE02Aug09 | ecosystem: Environmental > Aquatic > Freshwater > Lake | place: Crystal Bog, Wisconsin, USA | collected...
GAACAACACTTCGGCAAGCTGGTCGATTACGAATTCACTGCATCAATGGAAGAAGACCTCGATCGCATCGCCAATGGCGAAGAAGAGCGCGTCACATGGCTCAAGCACTTCTTCTACGGCACCGAAGGCAATCCCGGACTAGAAGCACTCGCCAATGATCTCGGCGCTATTGATGCGCAACAAATCAACACCATGAAGATGGGTAACGACATTGAAATTCGTGTCGGTCGTTTTGGTGCTTACATCCAACAAGGCGAAGGCGACAATCGAAAATTCGCCAACATTCCAGAAACTATGGCCCCAGATGAACTCACGCTTCCCGTCGCCATTGAGTTGCTCGCGCAACCATCCGGTGAGCGCGAACTCGGCGCCGACCCACAAACAGGTCTTCAAGTTGTCGCTAAGTCTGGTCGCTTCGGTCCCTACATCACTGAGATTTTCCCAGAACCAGAGCTAGTCCCCGATAAAAAAACTGGCGAGCTGAAAAAACCGCGCAAGAAAAAAGATGCACCAAAGCCAAAGACCGCGTCGCTTCTCTCCACCATGACGCTCGACACCATCACTCTCGATGATGCTCTTAAGCTTCTTTCGCTTCCACGCGACCTCGGTGAATACGAAGGCGTCAACATCACTGTCCACAACGGCCGTTACGGCCCATACATGATGCATGGCGCCGATTCACGAACACTCACATCCGAAGATCAGCTCTTCTCCATCACGCTTGAAGAAGCAATCGAGATTTACAAACAACCGAAAGTTCGCCGCCGCGGTGTTGCAAAGCCACCACTCAAAGACCTCGGCGTTGATCCAGCATCACAGCGCCCGGTTCTCGTGAAAGACGGCCGCTTCGGTATCTACATCACCGATGGCGAGACCAACGCGACGCTTCGTCGCGGTGACACCGTGGAATTCCTAACCCTAGAACGTGGCCTAGAACTGCTCGCCGGCCGCCGCGCCTGGGAGGCCGAGAACGGTGGAGCCACACGCACCAAGAAGACCGCTAAGCGGGCCAAAAAGAGCGCCCCTACGCTGACTACAAAGACTGTAAAGGCCACCGGCGCCCCAAAGACCAAGAAGAAGGCGGCCACAGGCAAAGGCAAGGCCACCAAAGAGGCCACCCCAGCCACCCTCTAGGCTTGCCGCATGTCCCAGGCTCTTCCGTATCCAAGCGCGCCAGCGCAGTCGGAATCCCGCAGCGTCTTAGCAATCCCGGCCTTTCGTCGCCTCTGGCAATCGATGGCCTTCTCCTCATTTGGCGACTGGCTCGGCCTTTTGGCGACCACGGCGCTCGCTCAAGAGCTATCTGGCGGCAACTACAAAAAAGCTAACTTTGCAATCGCAGGTGTATTTATCGTTCGCTTGCTGCCGGCAGTTCTATTAGGACCGATTGCAGGGGTAATCGCGGACCGGTTTGATCGCCGCCGCTTAATGATTGTTTGCGACATTCTCCGCTTTGGCCTCTACCTTTCGATTCCGCTCGTTGGTAATTATTTCTGGCTCTACACCGCGACTGTTTTGGTCGAGTCTGTAACTCTTTTCTGGTCACCCGCTAAAGAAGCATCGGTACCCAACCTTGTTCCGAAGAACAAGCTCGAATCCGCCAATCAAGTCACTCTCTTTGCAAGCTATGGAACGGCTCCAATTGCCGCAATAATCTTTTCCCTGCTAGCTCTTCTTGCTGGTTCGCTGAGTAAGGTCTTTTCACATCGTTTTGCATCCACCGCAGACCTTGGTTTATATATTGATGCGATTTCGTTCCTCTATACCGCCTATGTCGTTTACCGAATGAGTGAAATTCCTAAAGGAGCTTCTAGTTCGGCAGCCGTCAATCAAAATATCGGAAAGTCACTCCTCGAAGGATTCCGATCTGTTAATGAATCTAAAGTTATCCGCGGACTTATATTCGGAATGCTCGGTGCATTCTTCGCTGCAGGTGCCGTCATTGGGTTGGCACGAACTTTTGTTGGAGAACTGAAAGCGGGCGATGCCGCATACGGCGTTCTCTTTGGTGCAATCTTTACTGGACTTGCCTTAGGAATTTCGCTCGGGCCAAAAATATTTGGTCAGTTCTCCCGTCGCCGACAATTTGGTGCGGCACTCGCAATCTCTAGCTTCTTCCTTATTCTCCTCTCATTGATCAACAACCTCGTTGTTGCACTCATCCTGACCGTACTTCTTGGCGCATTTGCTGGTGTTTCATGGGTTTCTGGCTTCACGATGTTGGGGATGGAAGTCGAAGACGAAGTCCGAGGCCGTACCTTTGCCTTTGTTCAGTCACTTATTCGTATTGCCTTGGTTTTAGTTCTTGCAATTGCTCCGGTTATTGCTGGCGCGATTGGCCAACATCACTTCCACATCCGCCACATCGTTCTTACCTACAACGGCGCTGCTTTCACGATGCTTGGCGCAGGTGTTATTGGCCTAGTTGTAGGAATAATTTCATACAAGCAAATGCGTGACCGCCCAACTGTTTCGCTCTGGTCCGATATTCGCTCCGCTTTTCGTGGTGAACTTGGCGGCACCGCCGAATCAACACATAGTGGCATTTTCATTTCATTCGAAGGCGGCGAAGGTTCGGGAAAATCAACCCAGACGACGCTCCTCAAAGAGTATTTAGAAAAAAACGGCGAGACCGTTCTTCTTACCCGAGAACCAGGCGGAACGCCTCTTGGAAACCAACTCCGTAAGATTTTGCTCGACAACGCCACTGGTGCCATCAGCCCTCGCGCCGAAGCGCTTATGTATGCGGCAGATCGCGCCCACCATGTTTATGCGTTAATTCGCCCCGCGCTCGAACGTGGCGAAGTGGTCATTACTGATCGTTACTTTGATTCTTCTATTGCGTATCAAGGTGCAGGACGTGTTTTACAACCAGCCGAAGTAGCTCGCATCTCTCGCTGGGCGACCGAGTCCCTCACACCAGTTCTGACAGTTATTCTCGACGTGCCAGCATCGGTGGGCTTGGGCCGATTGCAGTCACAAGATCGACTGGAGTCAGAACCTTTGGCCTTCCATGAGCGCGTCCGCCAAGAGTTCCTCAACCTCGCCAATACCAACCCTGATCGCTTCTTTGTTGTGGATGCAACGCAATCCAAAGAGGCCATTCATGAGCAGATTATTGAGCGAGTCGGTCATATTTCTAAGCTCAAGGTAAATAAGAAGAGCAAGAGCTAAGAATGTCAGTTTTTGATGAATTGATAGACCAAGAGAGCGTTATTGAAACCCTGAGGAGCGCTGTAGCCGCGTCTAAGAATGACTCCCCTGAATCGCAAGAGATGACCCATGCATGGCTATTTACTGGGCCTCCCGGATCAGGGCGCTCTAATGCTGCAATTGCTTTTGCCGCTGCGCTTGTTTGTGTAGAAGGCGGCTGTGGCACCTGCGTGGATTGCGTCACGGTGAAAAACGGCACACATGCAGATGTTGAAGTAATGAGCACCGAAGGGCTCTCTATCAAGATTGATGAGATTCGGGAGCTGGTTTTTCGCGCATCGTGGTCGCCCTCGGTGGCGAATTATCGTGTTGTGGTTATGGAAGATGCAGATCGATTGACGGAATCCGCCGCCAACGCACTTCTTAAAGCGATTGAAGAACCCAATCAACAAACTGTCTGGCTCTTATGTGCACCATCGACCACCGACGTACTCCCAACAATTCGCAGTCGTACACGTTCCCTCCTTCTTCGCACCCCATCTGTTACCGCAGTAGCAGACTTGCTTACACGAGAAGGCATCTCGCCACGCATGGCTCGATTTGCTTCATCGGCATCTCAAGGGCATATCGGACGTGCTCGATATTTGGCTACCCATGAGTCTGCTCGCAGCTCTCGTGAAGATATTTTGAAATCAATCGCATCTGTCCGTGACATTGCCTCTGCATTCACTGCCGCACAAACATTGGTTGATTCCGCAAAAGCAGAAGCCGAGTCCGAGGCCGAAATTCGAAACGAGCGAGAAATTCAAGCCATGAAAGATGCTTGGGGGACTCAAACAACCAAAATCTCGTCGAGCAATACCAAAGCCATCAAAGAATTAGAAAAAGAACAGAAGTCGAGAACTACCCGAATGGTTCGCGACTATCTCGACAGAGCGCTGCTAGATATAGCCACTTTGTATCGCGATATCTTAATAACCCAATCCGGCGAGACAGGTGAGCTCATTAACAAGGACATGACTCAAGTAATTATTGACCTTTCCGCTCGACATGATTCAGTGGCGACCGTCGCCAAATTGCAGGCAATCATGGCAGGTCGGGAGACTTTGGCTCGAAATGCCGCCCCGTTGCTCACGGTCGAAGGACTCATGCTCCAACTGAAGTAGAAGTTGGTCAAAAGCACCCCTTGGAATACGGCATTATTTCCCCATGCGCTTAGACCACGTCTCATACGTCGCTTCTCATGATCAACTCTCGGATACCGTGCAACGAATCGGTTCACTAATTAGCACCGCGTTCGTTGATGGTGGGATTCATCCCCGATTCGGCACCCGAAACTTCACTGCACCGCTATTGAATGGTCAATACGTTGAAGTTGTTTGCGCACTCGATCATCCAGCAGCCGAACAGACAGCTTTTGGTCAGGCAGTTTCCAAAAAAGCAGCAGAAGGTGGCGGTTGGTTGACGTGGGTTTTTTCCACGGAAGATCTCGCACCAATCGAGGCAGCAATCGGTCGCCCAGCGATAGAGGGACACCGCCGCAGACCCGATGGAACTGACTTAAAGTGGAAGCAGGTTGGCGTCAAAGAATTATTGACTGACCCTGATTTACCGTTTTTTATTCAATGGGAAGATGGGCACCACCCAAGCCAAGTAGGCACGGCTACTTCATTAATTCAGGAAATCACATTCGCAAATAGTGATCCACTTTCACGATCATCATTTAAAGATCAAGTTCTCTCTGCCTTAGCGTCAACAGATATCGACGTGAAGGTTGCAAAAGTAGATGATGAATCTGGTATCACTTCAGTGACCTTCGAAACCAAAACAGGTTCTGTTCAGATTTCTTAGTTCATGAAAAACGATTTCCGAGTAGTACTTTCAGGAGGACTCGGGAATCAACTTTTCCAAATCACTGCCGGTATCCATGCAGCGAAACAAAACGGAATGAGCGTAAATTTTGTTTCGGCTCCCACCAAGTTCTCAAAATATACACACGAAGATGAGATTCGTGACTTAGTTAACCTACCTATATCCGCGTGGTCGAGAAGTGCGAATCAACGATCGAGTATTGAATTCCGAGCAAAGCGCAAAATGGCCACAAGCTCAAGCCAAGCATCAAGATTGCTAAAAATAAGTGCGCCACAACAAATCGGTTACTCCACCGATCTCACCGAAATTAATTCGGGTTGGACAATGACTGGTTACTATCAAAGCTATCGATATTTAACCAACGTAATTTCAGATGTAAGGCAGATCATTAAGAATCCTTTAAGCTCAAATTGGGCTATGGATATGGCTATTTTTATTTCTAATGAAGACTTCACTTCAGTACACATCCGCCGAGGAGACTATGAAAAGTTATCTGACAGATTTGGTTTACTAGATTTTGAGTACTACGAATCCGCCATGAGGACAATCAATTCCAAAACGGGAAAAAACAAATTTCTTGTATTTTCTGACGACATTCAAGCTTCGAAAAGACTCCTAGCGAAGTCACAATATGAAATTGATTTCGTCGAACCACCGGCGGGAGCCCCCTCTCGAGAATCTCTTGGTTTGATGTGGTTGTGCGGCAATCACATCATCGCTAACTCTTCGTTTTCGTGGTGGGGAGCGGCGCTGGCCACGGAAGATGGTTTAACGATTGCTCCGACCCAATGGATGAAGAATGGAGAACAAATTAGAGATCTACTCCCTGGAGAATGGGTTCAGGTAGATTCGCGCTGGGTTAACTAATTGCTTCTGAATCGCCTTCTTTTCCTCAAATAATAAAATTGAATCGTTAATTCAACTAAATTCATTGAGAAAAATATTGACAGTAAAAATTTAAGCCGAAACGCTAGGTTAAGTTTTACGCCCTGCAACCCAGCTGCCCTTCGCACGTTTCTATAAAGCAAGATTTTTCTCGTGAATTCCAAGTTTTTTCCACGATAAATCTTCAAGGTCTCTAACAGTTCATTTCTTCTTTCTGCCGTAATAGGTGAAAAAGGCAAGCTTTGTCGAATTTCAGAAGTTTTTAGCTCAATAGCAGAACGGCGATTGGCGGAGAAGCTTGAACTACTAAGAGTGTGGTGCATCAATACCTCGGGGACTGAAATCAAATCTCCAACATTCTTTAAACGCATCCACAATCCAAAATCTTCTGTCGGATAGTCGCCGAGTGAGTATCCGCCCACTTTTCGCAAGGCATCCACGCGAATTGCGGAACTAGAATTCGCGGTTTGCTGAGATCGAACCAATGAGTATTCAGTAGCTTCGGGGGTAATTGGTGAAGGAATAACCCCGGCGTAGACATTTCCGTTAAGAAAGAAGTCGTAGTCGGAGAAAATTGCCACAGCGGTTGGAGTTCGTGCGACTAATAATTTCTCAACGCGGTTGGGTTCGTACCTATCGTCAACGTCGTAACGAATTATCCAGTGTTGACGTGCGGCCGCTACTCCTAGATTTAAGGCGTTGATGATGCCAACCCCTGCAGTTTCTAAAATTTCGACTCTCACTGCTTCCACCGTAAAATCTTTTAGAATGTCTGGCGTTCCATCGGTGGATCCATCATTTACAAGAATAATTTGATCGCCCGCAATTGAGTTAGTGGCTATGTCGAAGAGGGAATTCGGCAAATATGCCTCACCGTTCTTGATTGACATGAGGTGCGTTACGTTTGGGCGTTTCTCAGGTTTGGATTGAGTCTGGTTACTCGTCGTCACCCCTGTAGAATAGTCACCATGAGCGAGCAAACTAAGAAAGCGGGCATGTTTAGCTCCTCAAAATCCTTTCAACTAATCAAAGAAATATTCAAAATATTCCCTGCCTCAGACAGAGTGAAGATTTGGGTAGTTATTGCCATCCAAATTTTCCTTAGCTTCCTAGACCTCGCAGGCATTGCTGTGATTGGTGTTCTTGGCGCACTTGCCGTTACTGGAATTGAGTCGCGTCAACCCGGGAATCGTGTTCATGCGGTTCTAAAGCTGCTGCATCTCACAGGGCATGCCTTTCAAACCCAGGTGGGTATTCTTGGCGGAATTGCGACGCTATTACTGATTGCCCGCACAGTATTTTCGATTTCACTAACAAAACGAACTCTTCTTTTTATGAGCCGTCGCTCTGCCCTCATATCGGCGGAACTCTTAACCTCACTCTTCTCTCGATCAATCGTCGATCTTCAGCGATATACACAACAGGAAATTCTCTACGCAACAACTTTAGGTGTTCAGAATTTGACATTAGGAGTGGTTGGCACTGGAGTCACCATCATTTCTGACTTGTCTCTCCTGCTCATTCTTGCTGCAGGATTACTTATCGTCGACCCAACTATCGCAATTTTTGGCTTTGGTGTTTTTTCATTGCTCGGATACGGCCTATATTATTTTATGAAGCGCAAGGCATTTTCTATTGGAAGAGATGAAGTCGAGTATGGCGTTAAGAGCAATCAAAAAATTATTGAGTTTCTGAGCACATACCGCGAGGCAATAGTAAAAAATCGAAGAGAAAGTTACACGCAAGAGATTGCAGAACTTCGTTACAAGCTCGCTGATGTGATGGCTGAGAAAAACTTTATGCCCAATGTTAGTAAATATATGGTGGAGACGACCGTAGTTTTGGGGGGCCTTGCGATAGGTGCAGTTCAGTTCGCGTTCCAAGATGCAACTCATGCTGTTGCGAGCCTTTCGGTGTTCTTAGCGGCAGGCACGCGTATAGCTCCAGCTGTGCTACGTATCCAGCAAGGCGCCATACAAATGCGAAATAGTTTGGGGTCCTCTACAACTACTCTCAAAATGATTCACGAGCACACGGGCAGATCTAATCAGTTCGACCTTCCTGTAAATCCAGATTTTGTTTACGATGGATTTTCCGCAGAAGTGCTTATAGAAAACATTTCTTTTAGGTATCCGGACGCGGAAGCGGACGCTCTATCTGATTTAAGTCTGACCGTCCCGAGTGGAGAAATCCTCGCGATTGTGGGCCCCTCAGGAGCAGGAAAAAGTACGTTAGTCGACCTTCTGCTTGGAATATTTCCACCAGACAAAGGTAAAGTCTTAATTTCTGGTTACTCTCCACTCGATACCTATAGTAAGTGGCCCGGCGCTACCGCGTATGTTCCGCAGAATATTTCAATCACCATGGGCTCGATTCGTGAAAATATTGCCCTCGGTATGGATCCGAGCGACTTCCCTGATGATCTGTACTGGGACGCTCTTAACCGAGCACAATTATCTTCGTTCGTCCGAGATTTACCCGATGGTCTAGACACTTTTGTTGGTGATCAAGGCACTCAACTTAGTGGCGGACAACGCCAAAGGTTAGGTATAGCTCGGGCTCTATTTACGAAGCCCCGCTTGCTCGTTCTTGACGAAGCAACTAGCGCACTAGATGTAGAAACTGAGGCAGCGATAGCCAGTGTGATTCAATCACTTAGCGGCCACACAACAGTAATCACCATCGCCCACCGGCTCTCCTCTGTTCGAAATTCAAACAGGATTGTGTATATAGATAAAGCGAAAATGGTTGCAGCCGGCTCATTCGAAGACCTTCGCAGTCAGGTACCCGATTTTGACCGTCAGGCTGATTTGATGGGGTTGTAAAGCTCTTTGTATAGATTTATGTGGTTTTGAACAAAAAGTTCACGAGAAAATTCAGCGGAAACTAATTCTCGCGCATTGTGACCTACAGTACGAAGAAGGTCTTCCCTGGATAATATCTCAGACAATTTTTCAGCAAACTCATGTGCATTCAGTGAAGTGAGGAACCCTGTCTTTCCATCTTGGATAAATTCTGAAACCCCACCGACGTCTGTTGCTAACGTCGGCACCTCCTGAGTGGCAGCTTCGAGAATTACCATTCCCATGCCCTCATTGTTACTCGTTAAGAGCAGTAAATCTGCGGCCGAAAGATACGAAAAAATGTCATCGCTCCAACCAACAAAATCAACGTTTAGCTCATTTTCAACTGCGAAAACCTTACATTCGTTAAGTAAATCGCCGTCACCAACCATAATTAAGCGAACACTTCTGAAATGAAATTCTCGAAGTCGAGACACGGCCTTTAGAGCAAGCGCAGGATTTTTTACAGGCGCAAAACGACCGATCCATAGTAGAACTTTTTCATCAGGAACAATTTTCATTTTTTGCTTAGCAATTCTTCTATCGTGCTTCGGTTCAATAGCCACTCCTAAGCGAATTTTTCGCCATTGTTTTTGTTGACCGATTCCAACATCGCGAAGATCTCTTTCGACTGCAGATGTAATTGCAATTAGTACATTGGTTAGCTTGGCTAAATACCTTTCAAGAACCACAACCGCACGTGTGATAGTTTTTGGGAAATATCCATACAAAACGTGACCGTGGTAGGTATGAACTATCTTCGCCCGCGGAGCGGCTACCCGTGCGGCTATGCGACCCAATACGCCTGCCTTTGAAAGGTGAGTATGGACAATATCCGGTTGTATTTTTTTAAGTAATTTGATCAAAGAGATAAGCCCCGAGATATCCTTTAGCGGCAAAATTGATCGTTGAACGGCTGATAGATAATGTACATCTCCATTGACACGGTGGGACGCCAGATAATCAATCTCATTTGGAAGACAAACACCCGTAATCAAACTGTGCTCAAACTCATCGGGATTTAGTCCATCGATTAAGTCTCGAAGCAGCACCGCGGGACCGCCGACGTTCATACGGGAGATGATTGATACAACTTTGATCGGCATAAGCAAATCTTAGTTATGATTCGACCAGAAGTACTCGCCTCGGTGGCTCAGTGGTAGAGCAGCCCACTCGTAATGGGCAGGTCGCCGGTTCAATCCCGGCCCGAGGCTCGTCGAAGGGCTATTAGCTGAGCAGTTGTTGCCACTTGCTCAGAAAACTTTCCGAAATATTGGCAGTAGCGGGGCTCCCATAGCTCGAAATTAGAACCTCAAATTGTTCTCGAAGGCGACTTGGCAATATGTGGTCAGAGATTATTAATTCTTTGACCGCGTTCAAAATCTCATCTTCATCATTGTCGCGCCAAAAAAGGCGATTATTAGATTTACTGACCGGCCAACCATCAGACCACGCAGACCCATCTACCAACATCTCTTTGAAAGTTAAAACTTGACCATCTGAATCTGCAACCAGTTTTGGGACCATGAGGGAATTAGGAAAATAGGACGTTCGTCCTAAACTTGGTGCATTTGTCATTATGACTCGTTTGCCAAATGTCGGTGGCACGCAAATCGGCCCCGAGTTGGTGCCCAAGAGAAATTCGCATTCAGCTAGAAAGTACGTGTCCAATCTCGGTTCTCTGAGTGGGTCATTGGCATAATCGTAAAGCCCAGCAATGGCTGGCAAATCTTCCGCGTGGGGCTCACCTATTCGAACGACTGTATAACCACTATCTATAAGGAATCTAATTGATTTTAGGTATGATTGAATATGCGCGTTTCTCCCGTAAGACGAACCATTCATAAGTCCTAGCGCAAAATGATTTGAACTTCGCACATGTAACGCTACAAATTGGCCTCCCTCCTTGAAGGATTGCGATCGCGAAGCAAGGAATCTATTCCCATGCAGTTTATCCTCATCCGAAAGAACGAGTAGCGGACCCTTGCCAGATTGTTCCCATTCGCGAATGATTGAATTATGAGCTTCATAAAGCGAATAAGATTTACCTCTGAAATTGAGCGATGATACATTTTCAAAAAATGGCCACATTTCTCTTTCAATAACGGGACTTAAATTAGAGTCAATGCCAAGTTTCGGAAAATATTTTTCCCAGTAACTCAGATAATGTGGATTTGCTTGACTGTCAGCTGTGATGTAAAACCGCAAAGTATTTCCCGACAACTCGTTAGCCATTTGACGGAGCGATAGACAAAGCGCCGTGTGTCCGATAGAACTCGTAATTTCAGATCCAATAAACCCAAATATTTTTTGATGCCCCGGAGCGAGCTTCAATGCCACACTTGACAAATCTTCAACCGCTTTGAACTTGTCCTGAGCCGAAGGGGTGTCCCCTTCCAAATCCTTCAGCACCGCTTCTCTAATTAAGGTTTTCCTGACCCTATAAAGGCTCGCAGTGTCTTCGTGGTCAAGCGTGCTTGACATCTCTAGGCCTATATTCACATAATCCTTAACGGCCAATCCAAGACGCAGGTTCGTTTTGAGAACAATTAATTTAGCTTGCAGAGACAGAAGTATAAAATTCTGCAAGATTCCGTACACCAGCCGAAGCATAAGAGTTAAGTTTTGTATAAAAACCCGACATCCAAGCTTGATTCGGCGTAATTGTCTTATCAACTTCATTTTCTAAGTCAATTAAGCAAATTCTGAGCTGCTTCAATAATTGCATTTGGAGTTAATCCAGCTTCTTCGGACAACTCTTTATAGGTTCCATAAATCCTAATAAAATCTTTTATTGCTAGTTGCTTTGATTCAAACTTAAAGTCTCCTGCTATAGCGCGAAGAGCTAAATTGTAAAGCCCATCTTGCTGATCGATTTCTTCGACTGAAATCAACTTTCTTGATTTGCGCACGCTTTCCTTTAACAAATGATAATCAAATGGCTTAAGAGTATGGAAATAAAGAACCTCGACAGACACACCGCTTTCTCGAAGAGCAGCTGCTGCGGTTTCTACAATTTGGAGTGAAGCCCCAGTTGTTGCGATGGTTAAATCGGTACCCTCCGCAACAGTGATTCCCTTGCCAAACTCAATTTGACTTTCTTCAAATTGAGTTTGGTGAGGGAATTCTGTCAGTCGAAAGTAGTTTATTTCGCCGTTATCGTAAATAGATTCGAAAAGTACTTGAAATTCGATATCACTTCCGGGGAACAAAATATTAGCCTTTTCGAATTTGGCCATCAGGGAATAATCGCTATAGCAATGGTGACTACAACCTAATTTTGCATAGTCGAATGCGCTTCCTACCGAAATTAGATTCACGCCTAGTTCTTGATATGCAAAATCAAGCTTGATTTGTTCGTAAGATCTTTCAATCAGAAATGGCGCAATAGTATGAACGACGGGGATTAATCCTTCCGCGGTCAACCCGGCAGCCACATTAACCATCGCCGGTTCTGAAATTCCGATGTTGAAATAGCGTTCCGGATGAAGTTCTCGCATATCTCGAAATATTCCATGCGAAATATCGCCCACAATCACCACAAGACGAGGGTCTTTCTGCGCCGTAGCGGTTACCGTTTTAGCGAAGATTTTACGAAGACTCATATTGATAGCTCTCTCTCAAGCAATTGCATCTGCTCTTCGTTCGGGATTTTGTGATGCCATTCACCATGGCCTTGCAAGAAACTAACCCCAAAGCCCTTAGTTGTTTTCGCAAGAATTACTTTCGGTGACGTTGAATCAAAATCCAATCCGCCTATCGCGGATTTGATTGATTCCAGACTGTTGCCATTGCATTCCAATACATCCCAACCAAAGGCAGTCCACTTAGCTTTAAGATTTTCAATGGGCTGCAATTGAGCTGCACTTCCATTCCAGTCGACTATAGCGACAAGTCGTCCAAGATGCTGATTAGTCGCGATGTTTGCGCTCTCCCAAATAGTTCCCTCTTGACATTCTCCGTCGCCAACCAAACAAAAAATTCTTTCATCCAAATTCTTTATCTTGTTCGCCAGCGCCACGCCGACCGCGAAAGGTAAGCCATGACCAAGAGAGCCCGTGTTCGCTTCTACTCCCGGAATTTTAGATCTATCAGGATGACCACCGAGCACAGATCCGGGTTTTCCATAATTATCGATTAACGCCCAGGGTATAACTTCAAACTCAGCAAGGACAACATATAGCGCGGCCGCGCCATGACCCTTACTCAGGACGAATCTGTCTTTAAAGTGGGTTCGGTCACGAAGGCCAAAAGCGTACACGGAGTAAATCAGGTCAACGATCGAAAAAGAACTAGGAATATGTCCCTCTCCGCCGCTTGCAATCATGCGGGCAATGCGAAGGCGGAGTTTGTTCATCGAAAAATATGGGTTCAGATCTTTGACCATAGTGCAATCATACAAACCTTGAGAAGAATTATGGTTTATTCATCGTCATTATTTTGCGAACTGTGGGAAACTCGTTTACCCGACCATAGAAACTGCGAAAATTGACTCAAAAACAGACTGAAAGGTGACCCATGAATCCGCTGCGCCGAATTCAAGTCTCATATGAGCAAAATTCACGGAATGTTGATTTGAAATTGATTTCTCTCGCGATAATTTCAATCGCGTGTGGATTCCCACTATTTTTGCTTCAAATGATTCTCTCACCTGTCATTTTAATTAAATGCACCAGAATTTCTGCACACAGAATAGGGCACATGATCCTAGAAGTTGACTGGTATTTGTCTTCTTCTGAATCTCGCCCAAGGACTAAATCACTATTTTTCTTCGCGACAAGCAAACCTGTAAATTCTGAGTTCCGTTCCATCGCAACTTCTCTGATGAGTTTCGTCCCAAGGTTCTTCGGATACGGAACGTATTTCTGGAATCGAGCTTTCAGACTCACTAAGTTTATTGATCAAATTCCTAATGAATCAGACGATTTTCTACTCTTTGACTCGAATACAAATGGGTTTATTCCGAGTGGTAGTTTCTTGAAACGTGGCGAGGAGCTCAAATGCCTCATGGGCATTGAAAAGGATCAAAAAATAGCTTGCTTTTATATTCGAGATGGTTCTTACGCTCGAAAAGAATTTGGTCACATCGATCAATCGTTTGCGGATTATCGAGACTCAACGTTGGAAAACTACGTTGAGTCAATGTTGTACCTGGCTGAGCGCAACTATTTCGTGATTAGAATGGGAAAGTACTCAGATAAGGTACTTGAGACTAATCATCCAAATGTGCTTGATTACTGCAATAGCGGTTTTCAAAGCGACTTTGCCGATATTTTTCTATCGTACGCGGCAGAGTTTGCTATCTCAACCGATACTGGGATGACTCATTTACCTCTATTTTTCCGTAAGCCATTAGGTTTAGTGAATGTAGCGGGATTCCATGGACTGTTGCATAGTCGCTTGGTTAAGTATGTAATTCCCAAAACTTATCTAAACATGCGCTCCGGGTCTGAATTAACTCTTCAAAATATTTTTGAATCGGGATTGGCATCGATCAAATCTTCGGCTGAATTGGAAGCCGCAAATATCAGACTGATTGAATGCACATCGGAAGAAATTCTGGGATTAACTGCAGATGTTCTCAGTACGATCAATTCAACAGATTCAGCTTTAAAGACTCATATTCCCTTAGATGCCTTTTCACTCCAAATAAGTCAATATCGAAATAAGCCATATTATTCTGAATTATCAAGCGTCTGGAAGAGAAATCACCCTACCTTCTTAGCAGTTTAGTTCGTGATTAATCCGTGTAAAACGCTCTCCCCTGACCCCCATCGACTAAAACATTACTGCCAACCATAAATGAAGCTCGATCAGAAACAAGAAATGCGACAACTTGGCTTATTTCACTTGTGGTTCCTAGTCGACCGATCGCCATGCGTTGATTAATAAAATTCGATAGGTGCTCTGGTCTATCCCTTGTCACATCGTCCCAGTATCCACCATCTGCAAAAATTGCACCCGGCATAACGCTAGTTACGGTGATACCCGAAGGTGACAAATATCGTCCCAAACTTCTGACATATGCGTTAAGCGCCGCCTTTGCCATGCAATATTGAACTGTGCCTTGATTCTCAAGGGCTGAGATTGAAGAAATATGACAAATTCTGCCCCAGCCCTCAGCTTGCATTGAAGGAATTAGATATCTGTTAATTTCGTGCGCAATTCCAAAGTTAAATTCATAATTTTTTTGGTACGTTTCAAAACTGGCAAGTGGGTCAGTTAAATTTAAGTTACCTCCCAAATTGTTGACGACGATATTTGGAGTAACTCCAAACTCCTTTAAAGTCGCTTTGAGACTCTCTATGGCATTTGCTTCGGTTAAATCCAATTCAATAATTCGACTGCCAGTTTTGGCCATCAGCGTATTAAATTCGTCGCCGACCTGATCAAATTTTCGGGCTACGCCGAAGATTTGAACACCCTCCTCCATAAGATCGATACAAATCTGTGCACCAATTCCTCGGCTTGCACCTGTAATAAGCGCGAACTTACCTTTTAAATTCAGGTTCATGGGTATCCCTAATTTCTTAGTCGCTGTTTGTCGGATCGCCAAGACTAGAAGCCCAGACGAGATCTAGTTTTTGGATGGAGTTTCTAACCTCTTCGAATTTCTGCTCAGACACAAGTGTATCCACGGTGTTAGCCAAGGCCTGCAACTGTGCTGGAGTACGCACGGCAACTATTTGGGAATCTGAAGCGTAGAAGGATGCAGTTAACGAATAATCGAAAAGGCTCATCCCATATTGGTCTAAGACCATTTTGACTTTCGACAAATTGTTTTGATTCTGCACCTGAAAAAAGTCATTGGCAACCGACTGGCTTTTTGATTTTCGACTGGAGAGGTCATCGGCCCATTTTGACGCACTTTTGGCGAATAAACCCCTAGCAAGTACGCCATAAGACATCGCTTTCCAATCCCCACCAAGGTTTCGCTTCAGGTCAATCCAGTAATTCTGAGGCCGTTTTGCCCAGTTAAAGTAATTTTGTACAAAAAAATTGTTTGTATCAAACCCGGCATCTATCAAACAATTCAGATAACTCCGGATGTCTACGGTCGTCGCATTCGAGATGCCCACACCTTTTAATAGCCCCTTATTGTAAAAACTACATAAGGTTTCGACCGTGATCTCGACAGGCGTGATTGGGTCAGGAGCATGGATGAAGATAACGTCTATGTAGTCGACCGCCAGTCGTTGCATGCTCGACCTAAGAGAACTTGTAATGCGTTCTGGACTACCTATCCCATCTGCCGACTCATCACTGCGTCTTCCAACTTTGGTGGAGATGAACCATGAGTCCCGCGTTCCCGGGTGATTCTTAAACCAGTTTCCAATGAGAAGTTCGGACTCTCCCCCTGAATACGAACTAGAGGTATCTATTGCTCGTATCCCGCGATTGTGCGCAAGGGTTAACATTTCATTCGTTTCATTTTCCGATGTGGAATAAGCAAAAATATTTCCACCCAACAGGTATTTCGGAATCACAAACTAACTCAAGTTCCTAAGCAGCTCAAACTGTTCTTGAAGTGTGGCGCCGCCATCCAATTTTATTGAAGCCCCATTGACGAAATCTGCTTTACCAGAAGTAAGAAATTCGATTAAGTTAGAGACGTCAGCATCTCTCCCAACCTCACCATTTGGCAGATGCTTGATTGCTAAATCGCGATATTTAACGTTTTCATCCGATAAAAACTTTTGCCAGTTTCTGTTTTGAACTAAAAATCCGATTTCAAGATAGTTTGCATTTACCTTAATGCCAAGTGGCGGTATCTCAATTGCCAAATATTTTGTTAGGCCTTCAAGTGCGCTCTTTGAGGCATGGTAAGACGGTGATTGTGCACCATGCAGGTTAGCTAAAATACTGCCTACATTAATTATATAAAGCCGCTCACCACATCTGTTGGGCTTTTTTATTATGGATTGACTTAGCGTAAACGCGGATCTCACGGTGACGTCAAGAGTTTTCCCCCAAGTTTCTTCCGACTCGGATAAGAAGTTGGCGCTGGAACGAAAATTAACATTATTGATAAGAATGTCAACGTGCGTTAAGTCGCCTCGTTCAAACAAGGTATCGCCAGCATTCCAGTCCGTGAGGTCAAAGTTAATCGCCTTGAAGTCTTCAGAGATTTTACCTAACTCTTCTTTCGCCAAATTAAGCGCGACAAGGTCACTGTCAATAATCGCTACGAAATATCCATTCATCAACAATGACTTTGCAGTAGAGAACCCTATGCCTGTGGCTCCACCACTTATAACCACGACCTTTTTCACACTGACACTCTAGCTCAAAGAATTTTGAAATACTTTGAAATCTATTGCATCAGGCCGCTTTCGAAGAATCAGCTGGTTTGTATTAGCCCAAGGGAATGTTTTTTTGGATCCAAGCTCTTGAATCATCTGATCGCCGTGATAGTTCTCGTCTTTAAAAATAAGATAAGGCGTAGAGCCGTACATTGCTCCGCTCGCCACCCCACTTGCGTTGCCTATGAAGAAAGCTCCACCCTGAATAAGACGAAGCTGTTCTACGATTGGCATACCCCTTTCTGATAATTTGATAAATTTTCTTTCTTGTTTAAAGTAAGAAAAATACTTATCTTGGCCTAAAAGAAGAATTGGTTGATTCCAAACCTTATTAATTTCTTCAATAACTGGAAGCCATTCATCCTCGGAGGCGATACCTTCGCCAGGAATTCCGGATGTTTTCAAATGCAAACATGCGAATTTTGTCGGGATTTCGAATCTCTTAATTATTTGGGATAAGTCGTACTCTGCTTTCCATTCCAAAGACGGAGTCAAGCCTGTATGTCGCCAAAGAGAAGTTAAGCGAAGTGTTGAGTAATATTTCGCAGATCTAAGTAAATCTTGTAAAACGTCGGGGTAAGCAATCGCGGATAATCCGTTAGCTCCTGGATAATTTCGGACCTGGATATCACATGCAGATGCAGACATTATTTCAGTTATGAAATTTACTGTCCCGGTTTCAAAATTGTCAGGATTCTTTAAATACAAAACTGCTTTTTTCAACTGGCAATGCTTGGCGATAAGCTCAATTTCAGCTCTTAGAGTCATAATTCCACCCAGGGTTGTTTTTTCTACCGTGGAATCCATGACAATGGCAAAAGTATTCTCTTCCAGGGAGCTCAAGTAGCGTTCTAGGGAATCGTCCACGTTGCCCTCCTCTCAGGAGTCCACGCCCTACGGCCTTCAGTTAATCCAATGCGAGAATATTCCTAAATAAGACAGATGCATCAATAGAACTACTGAATCTTACGGAGTTGCTCCGTCGCCTTATGCCACCTACGGTAGGATTTCGACATGATTAAGTCCAAGGACCTATTTTCTCAAGTGGCGGCGCGGAGCGGTGAACACGCTCGAGGTACTAATTGGTTCAATGAAATCGAAGTCTCGATATTGAGCAGGCTCTCGGAAATTCACGGCCCGAATGTTCCGGACGTGCTAAAACTTGGCGAATTTGAAGAATTCAGATTTCCTTATTTTGCAATGGGAAACGTTAATTCTTCGGCCCTTTTTGGTTTGGATGAATTGATTCTCTTTTCTTTTTACTACCAGAATCAATCGAGATATAAAAAAACCCTCGACCTCGGAGCCAATATTGGCCTCCACACCCTAGTAATGAAAAAACTGGGATTCGATGTAGTGTCTTATGAGCCGGATCAGATTCACTTGGCGCAAATCGATAAAGTAATGAAATTAAATGGATTTGATAATTCTGGAGTTCGGGCCAGGGCAATCAGTGACAAAAAAGGAACCATGGAGTACATACGAATTCTTGGAAACACGACAGGTTCCCACCTCCTTGGTTCGAAAGAAGAGGTTTACGGGCCAACGGAAATTATCCAGGTGCCCGTCGATGACATTTTGGAAGTTCTTACCAATGAGCATTTTGATTTTGTAAAAATGGATGTTGAAGGACACGAGGTAGTTTTACTCAACCGTATAACTCCGGATTCGATTGCAAAAACTGACATCATGCTAGAAATTGGGTCGGAAAAGAACGCCAAAGAGATTTTTGCCATTCTGCAAAATAAGAACATTCCTGCTTATGCTCAGAAAATAAATTGGAATCGAGTCGAAAAGCTAGATGATTTGCCTAGCCACCACACTCACGGAAGTTTATTCTTATCTATGCAGGGAGCGCCGAACTGGAATTAGTTTTCCACCCAGGCCTTAGATATGCATCCAAAATCCGAGAGTTTAATTGCCGAGTACTTTGAAGAAGGCAAAAAACTCCTTGCGAGTATCTCCACTAGCGAAGTAGCGCGCCTGGCGCACGCAATTGAAGAAATTCGAAATTCAGATTCAACGGTTTATGTTGCCGGCAACGGTGGAAGTGCGTCAACGGCGTCTCATTTCGCGACCGATATTGGAGTTGGCTCACTACGTCGAGCTAACCCTGTCAAAGTCGTCAGTTTGTGCGATAACGCAGCCGTTATGACTGCATTGGCAAATGACATTACTTACGATTCCGTATTTGAGCAACAAATAAAACTTCTTGGTAGCGCCGGAGACTTACTTGTGCTGATATCTGCATCCGGAAACTCACAGAATTTAGTTAAGGCAGCGGAGGCGGCACGCGCTCTAAATTTGAAAGTTTTTACTCTTACGGGCTTTGACGGTGGAATTCTCAAGCAATTAACACCAGAGAGCAACGTTCATGTACCCAGCCGAGTAGGCGCGTACGGCCTGGTTGAAGACGCCCATCTTGCAATTTGTCATGTAATTACTGAGTGCGTTCGGTCTTAGTACAGCTATGGATAACCAAAAGCCCATCTTAGTTATTGCTTCTAATTCATTTTCAGGAGCTAGTTTTGTTGATCATTTACTCAATGCTGGATATTCCGTTATCGGAACGAGTCGCTCCCCTGAGGTAAGTCCAGCATTTCGGCCGTATAACGCCAATAGCAACCTTACAAATTTTACTTTTAAGCAAATTGACGTGAACTCGGGTGCGCAAGAAATAGCACAACTTGTCCGGGAAAACAGAATTGAGTTCATTTTCAATTTTGCTGCACAATCAATGGTTGCTCAAAGCTGGGAGCACCCCGAACACTGGTATCAAACAAATGCTGTAGCTCTCGCGGAGATGACAAATTTGCTCATGCGGGAAAAAACAATTAAAAAGTTTATTCACTTCACCACGCCTGAAGTTTATGGCTCAACATCGGGTTGGTTGAAAGAAACTTTTGATTTTGCTCCGAGCACCCCGTACGCAGTTTCGCGTGCCGCGGGCGACTGGCACTTAAAGTGCTTTTTTGAGAATTCGGAATTCCCGGTAATTTTTACGCGTGCGGCCAATGTATACGGGCCAGGACAACAACTTTACCGAATAATTCCAAGGACAATTCTTTCGGCACTTACTGGCAATAAGTTGCCTTTGCATGGCGGAGGAAAATCAATCCGCTCCTTCATTCACATTGATGACGTTTCGACCGCCTTAGAAGCGATTATGTTGAACGGGAAAATTGGCGATTCGTATCACATTTCAACAAACGACATGATTTCCATATTTGAATTGGTTCAGTCTTTGGCGGGATTACTCGACGTTGACGTCGAAGCCCTAGTGGAACGCGGACCCGAGCGCCCAGGCAAGGACTTTGCATATCAATTGTCCTCTGAAAAAATTCGGTCAGAGCTCGGCTGGGCAGACTCAATAAGCTTAAATCAGGGTCTGTCAGACACGCTTGACTGGGCAAAATCAAATTTGGGTACGATTCGGGCCTTGCCGATCGACTACGAGCACAAGAGGTAGAAATGAATATTTTAGTCACTGGTGGAAGCGGTTATGTTGGATCGGTTTTGGTTCCACGATTGCTTTCCGAAGGCCACAAAGTGGTAGCGATTGATGACCAGTGGTTTGGAAATTTTTTGCCAGATCACCCGTCGCTCAAGGTGATTAAAAAAACTGTTGAAAACATCGATTCGGATGATTTAAAAGGCATAGAGTGTGTGATGCACCTAGCAAATGTGGCCAACGACCCAAGTGTTGAGTTGAACCCCACTTTTTCTTGGGAAGTAAATGTTCTTCATATGACCCAATTTCTGGAACTCTGCAAACGAAGTGGCTCAGTCAAGAAGTTTATGTATGCCTCCTCTGGAAGCGTATATGGAGTTAAATCCGAGCCGAATGTCACTGAGGACCTGTCATTGGTCCCGATCTCTGCATATAACAAAACCAAAATGTCTGCGGAACGTGTAGCTCTGAGCTATGTAAACGATTTTGAAGTTGTGTGTGTCCGACCTGCAACTGTCTGCGGAGTTTCACCTCGAATGCGTTTTGACGTCGTAGTAAACATGTTTGTCATGCAGGCATTTACAAAGAAGCACATCATTGTTCTCGGTGGCGATCAGGTTCGTCCTAATATCCATATTGACGACATGGCATCGGTTTATACGCACTTCCTCAACCGGAATCTTCCTTCTGGAACATATAACGCAGGTTTTGAAAATATATCCGTCATGGATATTGCAAAAATGGTCCAAGATCGATTTAAAGTTGAAATTGAAGTTAGACCATCTAATGATC
>Ga0007815_1000173_pt1 | contig 20708 bp, 22 predicted proteins | sample CryBogCBE02Aug09_FD_71212 | JGI IMG/M metagenome (GOLD analysis project Ga0007815, IMG submission 71212) | Freshwater microbial communities from Crystal Bog, Wisconsin, USA - CBE02Aug09 | ecosystem: Environmental > Aquatic > Freshwater > Lake | place: Crystal Bog, Wisconsin, USA | collected...
GGATGACCTCATCGCCTATTGCCGGCTTTCGGCCATGCCGGTCGGGCGCTTCATGCTCGATGTGCATGACGAGGACCGGGCGCTGTGGCCGCTGTCCGACGCGCTGTGCGCCGCCTTGCAGGTGATCAACCACTTGCAGGATTGCGGTAAGGATTACCGCGCGCTGGATCGGGTCTACATCCCGCTGCCGCTGCTGGATGCCGCCGGGGTGCCGGTTTCGGCGCTGGCCGGCAAGGCTGCCAGCCCGGCGCTGCGCGGGGTGATTGCCGGCCTTGCCGAACAGACGCTGGGCCTGCTGGATGAAGCCGCGCCCTTTGCCACGGCGATCCGCGATGTGCGGCTGTCGGCGGAAGTGGCGGTGATCCACCGGCTGGCGCGCGACTTGTGCGCAGGGCTGACCCGACGCGATCCGCTGAGCGAGCGCGTCCACCACGGCAAGCCGCGCGCGGCATGGCTGGCGCTGGGCGCGCTGGCGGCGCATGCGGCAAGGCGGCTGGCGCGATGACCGCCACCAGCCCCGAGGCACTGGCGCGCGCCGCCTCCGCCAGCTCCTTCGCGGTGGGGATGCGAATTATGCCCACCGCCGAACGCGCTGCGCTCCACGCGATCTACGGCTTCTGCCGGCTGGTCGACGACATTGCCGATGACCAGCAAATGCCGCGCGACCAACGCGGCCGCGCGCTGGGCGCATGGCGCGCCGGGCTGGCCGGGATCTATGCCGCCACGGGTTCGTCAGCCGACGCGGGGCTAGCGGCCTTCCTTGCCCCCGCCGTCGCCCGCTTCGGCCTGCGCCACGAGGATTTCGCCGCGGTGATCGATGGCATGCAGATGGATGTCGAGGCCGATATCCGGGCGCCGTCGTGGGAGGTGCTCGATCTTTATTGCGACCGGGTCGCCTCGGCAGTTGGACGGCTGTGCGTGCGGGTATTCGGGATGGATGAGGCTGAGGGGCTGGCGCTGTCGCATCACCTTGGCCGCGCGCTGCAACTGACCAATATCCTGCGCGACATCGACGAGGATGCCGGGATCGGCCGGCTCTATCTGCCGGGGGAGGCGCTGGCGGCGGGTGGAATCGAGGCGCGCGAACCAGCTGAGGTGCTGTGCCACCCCGGCCTTGATACGGCGGCGCGCTGGCTGGTGCCGCATGCCCGCGCGCACTTTGCCGCGGCCCGCGAGATTCTTTCGCGTCGCCCGAAAGGCCGCCTGCTGGCCCCGGTGTTGATGGCGGCGGGGTATGGCGACGTGCTCGACCGGCTGGAGGCGCGCGGCTGGGCCGCCCCGCGCCCCCGCGTGCGCACCCGCAAGCTGGCGATGCTGGTCGCCGCGCTGCGTTACGGGCTGGGCGCATGAGCCGGCCGCGCAAGGTCTGGGTGATCGGCGCCGGGCTGGCCGGGCTGTCGGCGGCGGTCCAGCTGACCCGCGCGGGGGTCAAGGTCCCGTTGGTCGAGGCCGCCCCGCGCGCCGGGGGGCGCTGCCGTTCGTACTTCGACGACAAGCTCGGGCAGGTGATCGACAATGGCAATCACTTCGTCTTTTCGGGCAATCAGGCGGTGGCGCGGTTTCGCGAAACGGTCGGCGGCGCCGGCGAACTGGCGGGCCCCGATCAGGCCCGGTTCGATTTCCACGATCTGTCCGATGACAGCCGCTGGCAGATGGCGGTCAATGCCGGGCCGCTGCCGTTCTGGGTGCTGAACCCCCGCAACCGCGCGCCGGGTACCACGCTGGCCCAGCACGTGGGCCTTGCCCGGCTGGCGCTGGAACGCGACCATGCGGTGACGATTGGTGAGTGCGTCTCTACCAACGGCCAATTCTGGCGCCGGGTGGTCGAGCCGATGATGCTGGCGGTGCTGAACTGCCCGGCGGAGCAAGGTTCGGCCTGGCTGGCGGGTCGCTTCCTGCGCGAGAGCTTTGTGCGCGGCGGACAGGCCTGCCGTACGCTGGTGGCGCTGCCGACGCTTGAGGCGGCGTTCGTCACCCCGGCGGTCGACTGGCTGCGGCTGCGCGGGGTCGATCCGCATTTCAGCACCCGGCTGCGCGGGCTGGAATTTGCCGATGGCGCAGTCAGCGCGCTGGAGCTGGCCAGTGGGCGCGAGGTGCTGCACGCTGGCGATGCGGTGGTGCTGGCGGTTCCGCCTTGGGTGGCGGCCGATCTGGTGCCGGGGCTGACGGTGCCCACCAGCCACTGCGCGATCGTCAATCTGCATTATGCTGTGGCCCCGCCGCCCGGTACTCCGCTGATCACCGCGCTGCTGGGGGCGACCGGGCAATGGGTGGTGGCTCACGATGCCCGCGTTTCCGTAACGATCAGCGGGGCTGACGATCTGGTCGACCGTGACCGCGAGGCTTTGGCCGCCGAGGTTTGGGGCGAAGTTGCCCGCACGCTGGGCCTGCCCGGTCCGATGCCGGCGTGGCAGGTAGTCAAGGAAAAGCGCGCGACTTTTGCCGCCACGCCCGAGCAGGACGCGCTGCGCCCGCCGCCCCGCACCCCATGGCCCAACCTGTTCCTCGCTGGGGACTGGGTGCAGAACGGCCTGCCCGCCACCATCGAGGGCGCGCTGCGTTCGGGCGAGGTGGCGGCGCGCTTGGCGCTGGGCGGCTGAATGCGCTATGGGCCCGCTGCATGACCGTTGAAGCGCTTGAACCCATGCCCCTTTCCGCTGCGGATGCGCCGCCGCGCGATGCGCTGGAGCGGGTGATCGGCCGCGCCACCACCGCGCTGCTGGCCGAGCAGCAGGGCGACGGGCACTGGGTCTACGAGTTGGAGGCCGATGCCACCATCCCCAGCGAATATGTCCTGCTGCGGCACTACCTTGGCGAGCCGGTCGATGCCGCGCTGGAGGCGAAGATCGGCAGCTACCTGCGCCGCCGCCAATCGGCTGAGCATCACGGCTGGCCGCTCTATCACGACGGCGGCTTCGACATTTCGGCGACGATCAAGGCCTATTACGCGCTGAAGCTGATCGGCGATGATGTGAATGCGCCGCACATGAGCCGCGCCCGCGCCGCCGTGCTGGCCGCCGGCGGGGCCGAGGCGGGCAATGTCTTTACCCGGATTCAGCTGGCGCTGTTCGGCGCGGGTTCGTGGGATGCGGTGCCGGTAATCCCGCCCGAGCTGATCCTGGCCCCGCGCTGGTTCCCGATCCACTTGCTCAAGATGAGCTATTGGGCGCGCACCGTGGTGGTGCCGCTGCTGGTGCTGTGCGCGCTGAAGCCGCGCGCGAAGAACCCCAAGGGGGTCCTGGTCGACGAGCTGTTCAGCGGCGTGCCGCGCCCGCTTGCCAGTCAGGCGGCCCACGTCAGCGCCGGGTGGCGCTGGTTTTTCGGCGGGCTGGATGGCTTGCTGCGGCGCGGCGATGGCCTGTGGCCGGGGCGGCTGCGCAACAAGGCGATCCGCACCTGCGAGGCCTGGGTGACCGAGCGGCTGAACGGCGGCGACGGGCTGGGCGCGATCTATCCCGCCATGGCCAACAGCGTGATGATGTACGACGTGCTGGGTTATGCGGCCGATCATCCGGCGCGGGCCGTGGCGCGCGAGTCGGTCGAGCGGCTCTTGGTGCTGAAGGACGACGAGGCCTATTGCCAGCCCTGCGTCAGCCCGGTCTGGGATACCGCGCTGGCGGCCCATGCGATGCTGGAGGAAGGCAGCGCCGCGGCAGTCGAGGCCGCCAACCGTGCGCTGGACTGGCTGCGCCCGCTCCAGATTACCGGGGTGGTGGGCGACTGGGCCGCGCAGCGCCCCGGGGTGCGGCCGGGCGGCTGGGCCTTCCAGTACGGCAACGACTATTACCCCGATCTCGACGATACCGCCGTGGTCGCCATGGCGATGGACCGCGCCGCGGGCACGCGCGGTACGCAGGATGCCGATGCCGTGGCCCGCGCGCGCGAGTGGACCGAGGGATTGCAAAGCCACGACGGCGGCTTTGCAGCTTTCGATGCCGACAACGACAAGCACTATCTCAACAACCTGCCCTTTGCCGATCATGGCGCGCTGCTCGATCCGCCCACTGCCGACGTTACCGCGCGGGTGGTCTCGATGCTGGCGCAATTGGGCGAAGGCCGCACATCGCCCCGGATGCGCGCCGCCTTGGCCTGGCTGGAGCGCGATCAGGAGGCCGATGGCAGCTGGTTCGGGCGCTGGGGGGTCAACTACGTTTACGGCACCTGGTCGGTGCTGTGCGCGCTGGGCCGGGCCGGCTACGACACCGAGGAACCGGCGGTGGCCCGCGCGGTCGACTGGCTGAAGCGGGTGCAGAATTCGGACGGCGGCTGGGGCGAAAGCTGTGACAGCTACGCGCTCGACCGCAAGGGGCACGAGGCCTTCCGCAGCACCGCCAGCCAGACCGCTTGGGCGCTGCTGGGACTGATGGCGGTGGGCGAGGCCAATTCGAGCGCGGTCGCGCGCGGCATCGAATGGCTGATGGCCAATCAAGGCGGCGATGGCCTGTGGGGACAGGAGGTCTATACCGGCGGCGGTTTTCCGCGGGTGTTTTACCTTCGTTATCATGGCTATCCCCGATATTTCCCGCTGTGGGCGCTGGCGCGCTACCGCAATTTGCGCTCTGGCAATGCCGCGCGGCCGCAATGGGGTATTTAGGGCCAAGACGGGCCCGGTGAGGAATGCATGAGCCAAGCTAATACCAAGCCGCTGCTGGCGGTAACCGGCACCCGACGCGAAGCGTCGCTGGTGCGTGGCCGCGGCGTGATTGCGCTGTGCGGCGGTGGCGATGCCGTGGCGCTGGCCGATATGATCGACGACGAAGCGGCCCGCCACGGCGGCATCGCCGGGATCATCAGCTTTGGCATGGCCGGGTCGCTGATGCGCGGCGCGCTGGTTGGCGATCTGGTGATCGGCACCGAGGTCGACGGCCCGGTCGAAACCCCGTGCGACCCCGAATGGGTGGCGGCGCTGGCTGCGGCCCTGCCCGGCGTGCGGCGTGGGATTGTCTATGCCGATGGCCGCCTGCTGGCGAGCCGCGGGGTGAAGGGCAAGGTCGGCAGCCTCTCGCCCGCCGCTTGCGCCGATATGGAAAGCCACGTCGCCGCCGCTGCCGCGCTGCGCCACGGGGTGCCGCTGGCGGTGCTGCGGGCAATTTCCGATCCCCACAACCAGTCGCTGCCGCCGGCGGTGGAAGTGGCGATGGCCAAGGGTGGCGGGCTGGCGGTCGGCGCGATGCTTGGCTCGGTGCTGCGCAATCCGCTCCAGTTGTTCGCGCTGATCGGCACGCTGCGCCAGTTTGCGCGCGGCTTCAGGGCGCTCAAGAAAGCGATCCGCAAGCTGGACGCGCGGTTGGCTTTCGACCAGCGCGGGATGGAGGCCCCGCTGCCGCCCCCGCGCCACCGCAAGCGGCGGCGGCTGCCCTCAGCCTAGGCCTAGGCCGCGCGGGTGGCGCGGCGGTAGGCTTCCGGGTCGCTGATGCGGATCTTTTCCATCTCGGCGGCGACCTGCTTTTCGTGGACATCCTCGGCCGGGCGCGCGCCGGCCAGGTCGATATCCGGGGCCATCGGGCCGTCGGTCCGCACCCCGGTCATCCCGACCTTGATGAATTCCCACGGGCGCACCAGCCCTTCCTTGGCCGCAGTGCCTTCAAAGCCGCAGTGGACCATGCAGTTCGAGCACTTGGCATATTTGCCAACCCCGTACTGGTCCCAATCGGTGCCTTCCATCAGCTCGGCGAAAGTTTCGACATAGCCTTCGCCAACCAGATAGCACGGCTTCTGCCAGCCGAAGACCGAGTAGAGCGGCATCGACCACGGGGTGCACTGGTAGGTGCGGTTGCCGGCGAGAAAGTCGAGGAACAGCGGCGAATTGGTGAATTTCCACGCCTTGGTCCCGCGCCCGCGCTTGAAGAAGTCGCGGAACAGCTGGCGGGTCTTTTCGCGGTTGAGGAAATGCTGTTGGTCGGCGGCGCGTTCGTAAGCATAGCCGGGGCTGATCGTCACTTCGACGCCCAGGCTGGTCATGTGGTCCATGAAGCTGGCCAGACGCTCAGACTCGGCATCGTTGAACACGGTGCAGTTGACCTGAACCCGGAAACCGCGCGCCTTGGCCAGCTGGATCGCCTCGAGCGCGGTGTCATAGGTGCCCGGCTGGTCGACCGCCTTGTCGTGCATCACCTTGTCGCCATCGAGGTGGATCGACCAGGTGAAGTAGGGGTGCGGCTGATAGTCGTCGATCTTCTTCTTCAAGAGCAGCGCGTTGGTGCACAGGATGACGAATTTCTTCCTGGCCAGATAGCCCTGCACGATCTGCGGCATATCGCGGTGCAGCAGCGGCTCGCCCCCGGCGATCGACACCGCCGGCGCGCCGCAATCCTCAATCGCCTGCATGCACTGTTCGACCGACAGGCGGCGATTGAGGATCGCATCGGGATAGTCGATCTTGCCGCAGCCGGGGCAGGCCAGATTGCAGCGAAGCAGCGGCTCGAGCATCAGCACCAGCGGATAGCGTCCGCCCTTGAGCTGGCTGGCGATGGCGTGGCCGGCAATGCGAAGCGTGGGGCCGAGCGGCAGGGACATGGAATTCTCCCGAATGGGGCGTGCGATCCGGGAATGCGGATCACGCGTGCGCCCCCTTAGCGCAAATGGCTCGCAAATGGGAACCCCGCGCGCGTTCATTGCGCTGCAAGCCGCTGCGCGATAAGGCATTGCCGAATTTGCCAAAAGGATTTCCTATGCGCCTTTCCGCCCTCCTGCTTGCTGTGGCCTTGCCAAGCCTCACCGCGCTCGCGCCGGTTCCGGTGCTGGCGCAGGCCGCTGATCCGGCGCTGGAGCCGGTGCGCGCGCTAGATGCCGGGCTGCTGGCGATCATGAAGGCCGGCGGCGGGGCCGGGCAGGCCGGTCGGGCGCGGATGATCGCCCCGGTGGTCGACCGGGTGTTCGATCTGGGCCTGATGGCCCGCCTGTCGGTCGGCCCGGCGTGGACGACCTTTTCGCCCGCCGACCAGAAGGCGCTGGTCGCTGCCTTCCGGGCGATGACCGTGGCGCAATACGCCCACAATTTCGACGGTTTCTCGGGCGAGAGTTTCAGCCTTGCCCCGCAGGTCGAAACCCGCGGGCTCGACAAGCTGGTGCGCACCACGCTGAACGTGCCGGGGCAGGCGGCCGAGCAGCTCAACTATCGCCTGCGCGCCGATGGCGGGCAGTGGAAGGTGATCGACGTCTATTATCGCAACGCGATCAGCCAGCTGGCGACGCGCCGTGCGGATTTTGCCGGGGTGGTCGCCAAGGGCGGCGCGCCGGCGCTGATCCAGCACCTGAACCGGCTGGCCGCTAACCCGAAGTAAATTTACCCCCGCGGGTGCCGGGCCTTCCATTCGGCGGGGCCGCTGGGTCCGGTCCAGTAGCGCAAGTGGAAGCCCAGGCGCTGCGGCGTGCCGTCGTGGTGGAACATGGCGTCGGCCCATTTGGGCGGACTGAAGACGATTTTGGCGTCGCGCGAAAATCCCACACCTTCCAGCGGGATGCCGAACAGCCCCCGGTCGACATTGTCGTTGGCGTTCTCGTCGTGGAAGGCCTGGATCGCGTAGTCGCCCGGCGGCAGTGCGGGCAGGCTCAGCACAGTGGTGCCGGGGTGGGCCGGAACGCTGACGTGCCACGGGCAGCCATCGGCCAGAAAGCGGTCCTTCGGGCAGATATCGATCCGCACCCGGCCCCGCGCATTGCGGACATTGCCGATGTCGACGGTCAGGGCCGGGCCGGGCAGGGCGGCGGCCAGCAGCAGCGGGGCGAGCAGGACAATGGGCATCGTTCGGGGCATAGTGCGTGGCGCGGGGCAAGTCACCTGCTGGCCGCAAGTGGCTGAACCGGAATGGAACAGTCGTGCCCGCCGTCCAACGCGCTTGCGCCCCATCCCAGCGCGCTTGCGCCAGCGTCGCGAGGGGCTAATAGTTCTGCGCGACATCACAATCAGCGAAAGAGGCCACAGATGCACCGCCGGATCGAATGCAGCGCCGTCGAATGGGAAGCCCGCCAGCAGCTGGCCGCGGCCTATCGCGTTTTTGACCTGCTCGGCTGGTCCGAATCGATCTACAATCACATTTCGGTCAAGGTGCCGGAGGAGGAAGGGGCCTTCCTGATCAACCCCTACGGCCTGCTCTATTCGGAGGTCTGCGCCAGCAACCTCGTCAAGATCGACATCGACGGCAATGTCCTTGATGGCAGCAACTTCGCGGTGAACAAGGCGGGCTTCACCCAGCACGCCTATTTCCACCGCCACCTGCCGCACGCCCATGCCATCTGCCACACCCACACCACCGCAACCATGGCGGTGTGCAGCATGGAAGGCGGGCTGCAGCCAGTGAACTTCTATGCCTGCAACTTCATCGGCCAGCTGGCCTACCACGATTTCGAGGGTGTCACCGTCCGCGCCGAGGAGGGCGAGCGGCTGCTGGCGAACCTTGGCGACAAGCGTATCCTGATGCTGCGCAACCACGGCCCGGTGATTCTGGGCCAGACCCTGCCCGAGGTGTTCGTCCAGCACTGGGCCTTGCAGCGCGCCTGCGAGATCCAGCTGGCGACGCTGGCCGCCGGCAAGCCGATCGTGATCGCGCCAGAGGTGGTCGCGGTGCACCAGCGCGATCTGCATCAGGTGCGACTGCCCGGCGGTCCGGGTGCGCCTGATTTCGCCGCCTGGGTCCGCAAGGTCGACAAGCTCGACCGCAGCTGGCGCGACTGACCGGGCGCACGCGCCGTGCCCGCGCTGATCGTCAATTCCCGCCCGCTCGATTTCCGGCTTGATCCGGCAACCCCCCTGTTGTGGGCGCTGCGCGATGCCGCCAATCTGACCGGCACCAAATACGGCTGCGGCACGGGCGAATGCGGGTCCTGCATGGTGTTGGTCGATGGCGAAGCGGCGCGCTCGTGCCAGCTGACTCTGGCCGAGGCCGAGGGGCGCAACGTCGTGACGATCGAGGGGTTGTCGGCCGACCGTTCGCACCCCGTGCAGGCCGCGCTGGTTGCCGAGCAGGCCGGGCAGTGCGGTTTCTGCATCCCCGGCATCGCGATCAGCATGGCCGCACTGCTGATGCATAACCCTAACCCCGGCGATGCCGAAATCCGCGCCGGCATTCCCAACCTGTGCCGCTGCGGCTGTTATCCCCGGCTGCTGGCCGCCGCCCATCGTGCCGTTGCTGCGCTGCGCCCTGTGCCAGTTGCCCCGACCGTAGCGGCCACCCCGCCCAACGTTCCCACGCCTTGAAGGACCATGCGATGAAAGCCACCATCTGGCACAACCCCAACTGCGGCACCTCGCGCAAGACGCTGGCGATTCTGTCCGAAACGCCGGGGGTGGCGCTGACGGTGGTCGAATATCTGAAGAATCCGCCCGGTGCGGACAAGCTGGCGCAGCTCTACCGTGCTGCCGGGCTGACCCCGCAGCAAGGGCTGCGGCTGCGCGGCACCGATGCGGTGGAGCACGGGCTGCCCGATGCCGACGATGCGACGGTTTTGGCGGCGATGGCGGCCGATCCGGTGCTGATCGAGCGCCCGCTGGTCGAAACCGACAAGGGCGTTCGGCTGTGCCGGCCGCAGGAAAAGGTCCACGAAATTCTCTAGCCGGCGCGGGCCCCGAAGCCGCTATCTGATACAACTATATACGTGATTTTTATGGCATTTTATATGCTGCTTTTACGCCGATTTATCGGCTTGTTAAGAGCGAATTACTAAGAGGAGGCCGTCACTGCTTGGGGAAGCATTCGACGGGAGCCTGATGATGAACCGTTTTTCCAACCTTATCCGCGCCGGTTTTTCCGGCCTGCTGGCCGACGAGGCTGGCGCCACCGCAATCGAATATGGCCTGCTGGCCGCGCTGCTTGGCACCGCGCTGGTGGTCTCGATGCAGGGGCTGGGCAACCAGCTGAAGAGCACCTTCAACAATACCTCCTCGGCCATGTCCGTCGGTAACGCCGCTGCCTGAGGCTGGGCGCGCCGCCGCCGCAAGGCCGCAGGCGCGACAATTAGGCGGGGCCGGTGCAGACCAGCCTCGACATCTCGGTCACGCTTGAGATAAGCCCCGCGGGTTCCATCCCCCGCGGGGCTTTTCTTGTGCAACTGATCATCGGCAATCGCAATTTTTCAAGCTGGTCGCTGCGCGGCTGGCTGGCGATGAAGCAATCGGGCCTGCCCTTTACGCTGACGGTCGTACCGCTGTTCGCGGGAGACTGGGCGGAGCGCCAGCGCGAACCCGATCTGGCCCCCTCGGCCGGGCGGGTGCCGGTGCTGTGGGAGGGCGACGCGGTGGTGTGGGACAGCCTCGCCATCCTCGAGCATCTCGCCGACCGGGTGGGCGCAGACCGGTTCTGGCCGCGCGATCCTGCCGCCCGTGCGCTGGCGCGCAGCATGGTCGCCGAAATGCATTCGGGCTTCGCCGCCCTGCGCGATGCCTGCCCGCAGAACTTGCGCGCGCGGGCGGCAGATTTTGCACCCGATGCCGCGGTCGAGGCGGATGTGCTGCGGATCCTGTCGCTGTGGGCCGAGGCCCGCTCGCGTTTCGGGGCCGGCGGGCCGTTCCTGTTTGGCAGCTTTTGCGCCGCCGACATCTTCTTTGCCCCCGTTGCGGGGCGCTTCGTCACCTACGGGCTCGACATTCCGGGGTTTGCCCGGGCCTATGTCGAGGCGCTGTGGGAGCATCCGTGGCTGGCCGAATGGATGGCGGCCGCCCAAGCGGAAAGCTGGTCCATCCCGCAATACGAGGTGTCGCGATGATCCGCCGCCTGCTGGTCCTGCTGGCCGCGCTGGGGCTGGCGCATGGCCCCGTCGCGCTGGCCTGGGGCGAGGCTGGGCACCATGCCGTTGCCCAGCTGGCCGCCGCCAATATCAAGCCCGAGACCGCCGCCGCAATTGCCGAGCTGCTGAAGGCTGACCCAGCGCTGGGCACCGCTGATTGCCGCGCCAATACGCTGGAGGAGGCTTCGGTCTGGCCCGACTGCCTGCGCGCCGAGGCGTGGCGCTGGAAGCACACTTTCCCGTGGCACTATCAGGACCAGCCGGTCTGCGGGGTGTTCGACGTCAAGGCGCATTGCCCCGATGATGGCTGCGTCACCGCGCAAATCGTCCGCAACCGCCGCATTCTGGCCGACCGCCGCCTGCCCGCCGCCCAGCGGCTGGAAGCGCTGGCCTTCGTGGTCCATCTGGTCGGCGATATCCACCAGCCGCTCCATGCCGCCGAGTTCGACCACGATGCCGGCGGCAATGCCGAGGTGGTGGTCAACCAGAAGCCCGAGGCCTACGTGCTGAAGACCAGCGCCGGCGCGCGCGTGATCAACCCCACGCCCAAGCCGCCGAGCTTCCACTGGTTCTGGGACAAGACCATGGCCGAACGCGCGCTCGCCGCCGAGCCGAAGCTGGTTCGCGCCTATTCGGTGCCCGAACGCGCCGCCATCGCCACCGGGGCCCCCGCCGATTGGTTGCGCGAAAGCTGGGAGGCGGCGCGCACGGTCGCCTATCCCGGTGCCTTTGGCCACGACCCGTGTGGGGCCGCGCCGACCAAGGAGCTGACGATCAGCGAGGAGACCGCGCGCAGCCAAACCCCGCTGGCGGCCCAGCGGCTGCGGCAGGCCGGGCTGCGGCTGGCGCGGGTGCTGGACGAGGCGCTTGGCGGGGCAGCCAGCGCGGCTGCCGGCGGCTGATCAGCCGGGGCGCGACAGCGCCAGCCACAACGCCACCCCGGCCATCAGCAGCGCCAGCGCGCGCCGTGCTGTTGCCACGCCTTGTGCTGCCGCCAGCCAGCGGTGCGCCCGCCCCGCGCCCAGCACCAGCCCAAGGTGGACCAGCGTGGCGATGGTGACGCTGATCCCGGCCAGCGCCAGCGCCTGCGGCAGCGTCGGGGCGTGCCCATCAAGGAACGGCGGCACCACCGCGATGAAGAAGACCAGCGCCTTGGGGTTAAGCAGGTTCAGCACCAGCCCGGCGCCAAAATGGCGCGCATTGCGCCCGGTGGGGGCCAGCGGCGCGTCGGCCTGCCGCCATGCGCTGATGGCCAGCAGGGCCATGAACAGCGCGCCCGCCCAGTGCAGCCCGCCCAGCAGCGCCGGGTCGGCGGCCAGCAGTGCGGTCAGCCCCAGCGCGGCGATCAGCGCATTGGCGCACAGCCCCAGCGCCACGCCGGCGGTGGCCAGCAGCCCGGCGCGGCGCCCTTCGGACAGCGATAGCGTTGCCAGCCAGGCCATGTTCGGCCCCGGCGTGAGTTCAATCACCAGCACGGCAGCGGCAAATTCCGTCCAAGCCACCCCGCCGACCCCGGCCATCGCCGCGCTCACTTGATCCGGGTGGCGGGATAGGGCCGGCCGGCGCGGGTGGCATAGCCGGCGGGCGAAAAGACCATGTCGATGTCCGAATAGGCCCCACTGCCCTCGCCCGGCGCGGCCCCGGCGCTGATCGCGACAAAGCTGCAATCGGCATCGCTTTCGTTGACCAGATGGTGGCCGTTTTCCACGCCCGCTGCCCAGCCCACCACGTCGCCCGCGCGCAACACAGTGCGGGCCTCGTCCTCCACCAGCACCGCCTCGCCGCTCAGCATCACCAGCAATTCGTCCTCGTCGGCATGCCAGTGGCGCTGGCTGGACCATGCGCCGGGCTTCAGCACGACGTGGCTGGCACCCATCTTGGTCAGGCCGATTGCGGGAGCGAGCCGGCGATACCAGCGCCCGGCCACCGGCGCATCGAACGGCGCGGGATAGCCGGTGGCATTGCTTTGCGGCAGGGCTGACAGGTCGATCTTGGGCATGGGCGGCAGGCTAACTGGCGCAGGGCGACGCGGCAAGCCCGCCGCCATGCCCTGTGCGAAGGCTTGCAGCCGGGGCGGCCCGTGGTAACAGGAATGCCATGTCGCCGCTTGCCCAGCCCGCCCCCGATGTTGTCAGCCTTGCCGAGGCGCTGATCGCCTGCCCCAGCGTGACCCCGGCCGCCGGGCTAGTGTTCGATTGCCTGGAGGCGCAACTGGCGCCGCTGGGCTTCCGCGTCACCCGCTTTTCGGCCGGCGAGGTCCCCGATGGCCCGGTCGAGAACCTGCTGGCGGTGCGCGAGGGGCCGGCGGGCAGCGGACATTTCGCCTTCGCCGGGCACGTCGATGTGGTGCCGCCGGGCGAGGGCTGGACCAGCGCACCTTTCGCCCCTGAACGGCGTGGGCCGCTGCTCTATGGGCGCGGCGCGGTCGACATGAAGGGCGCGATTGCCGCCATGGTTGCCGCGGTGCGGGACATTCCGCAGGAGGCCGGCACGATCAGCTTCATCATCACCGGCGATGAGGAAGGCCCGGCGCGTTTTGGCACTGTGGCGCTGATCGAGCGGATGCGCGCGCGCGGCATTGCGCCTGACCTGTGCCTTGTCGGCGAGCCGACCAGCGTCAATCGGCTGGGCGACATGGTGAAGATCGGGCGGCGTGGCTCGGTCAATGTCTGGCTGGAGGTCGAGGGGCGCGAGGGCCATGTCGCCTATCCGCATCTGGCCGACAATCCGATCACCCGGCTGGTCGCGCTGCTGGCCGAGCTGAAGGCGATGAAGCTCGACAAGGGGACCAAATGGTTCCAGCCGAGCAACCTTGAGGTGACCGACATTGCGGTGGGCAACCCCGCCACCAATGTCATTCCACCGCGGGCCAGCGCCCGGCTTTCGGTGCGCTTCAACGACCGGCACAGCGGGGCCGGACTGGCGGATCGGATCGGCGCAATTGCCACGAAGCATGGCGGCACGGCGCGGGCGGTGGTTTCGGGCGAGGCATTCCTGACCCGGCCGGGGCGCTTTTCCACGCTGCTGGCGGCGGCGATCGAGGCCGAAACCGGGATCACGCCCGAGCTTTCGACTACCGGCGGCACCAGCGATGCACGCTTCCTGAAAGACGTCTGCCCGGTGATCGAATTCGGCCTGTCGAACGCCACGATGCACAAGCGCGACGAGGCGGTGGCCGTGGCCGATCTGGAGGCGCTGGTGCGGATCTATCGCCGGGCGGCGCTGGCGGCGCTTAGCCGGAAGTCGCTGGCCTAGAAATATCCCGCCTAAAAATACCCCGGAGGCGGCGCGCTGGGCTTGGGCCGGGGCTTGGGTTTGGCCTTGCCGGGTGCGGTGCGCGGGCCGGGCTGGCCATCAAGGAAGTCCTGATTGGCGGCAGGCGGCGGCGGACCATAGGCATCGCCCGGATCGGCCGGCACCTGCGGCGTGCCCGGCCCCGGGTCGCTGCCCGGCGCGCCCTTCACCAGCCGGCCGCTTTCGTCATAGTAATAGGCTTGGGTGGCGCCCAGCGCCTCGTCATCGGGCTCGACCTGATATTCGGGCAGCTTCACCTGCGTGTCGAATGGCTCGACCGGGCGCTTGGCCACGGCGACCTGCATGTATTGTGCGAAGGCGCGGGCCGGGGCGGTGCCGCCCTGAAGGCCCGGCACGGCCTTGGCATCGTCGCGGCCCATCCAGACCCCGGTGGTGATCCCGCTGGAAAAGCCCATGAACCAGCCATCCTTGTTGCTGCTGGTGGTGCCGGTCTTGCCCGCGACCGGGCGGCCGATCTGCGCCGCCTTGCCGGTGCCGATGTTGACCGCGGTCTGCAGCAGGTCGGTGATCCCGGCGGCGACGTCGGGCGTGACCAGCGCCTGGCCCTGTGCGGCGGCGCGTTGATAGAGCACGCGCCCGTCGGCAGCGGTAACCTTGGCGATGCCATAAGGCTCGACCGAGGTGCCGCGCGCCGAAACCGCGGCAAAGGCCCGCGCCATGTCGATCAGCCGCACATCGCTGGAGCCCAGCACCATCGAGGGCAGGGTGTTGATCGGGGTGGAAATGCCAAAGCGCCGGGCCATTGCCGCCACGGCATCAAAGCCGACCTGCTGGCCCAGCTGCGCCGCGACGGTGTTCTTCGAATAGGCAAAGGCGGTGCGGACGTCGATCTCGCCGGCATAGGTGCCGCCCGAATTGCGCGGGCTCCATCCGTCGATCGTCACCGGCTGGTCGACCACCTTGTCATCGGGCTTCACCCCGGCCTCGAGCGCGGCCAGATAGACGAACAGCTTCCATGCCGAACCCGGCTGGCGCACCGCATTGGTGGCGCGGTTGTAATTGCTGGTGACGTAGTCGGTGCCGCCGACCATTGCCAGCACCGCGCCATCGCGATCAAGGCTGACCAGCGCGCCCTGTGCGCCCTTGGGCGAATTGGTGGCAATCGCACTGGTGGCGGCCGACTGCATCGCAGGGTCAAGCGTGGTCCAGACCTCGATCCCCTCCTTGTTGTCGGGTAGCAGCAGGTCAAGCTGGGGCAGCGCCCAGTCGGTGAAATAGCGGACCGAATTCTGCTGCGCCTCGGGCGCGATGCGTACTGCGTCGAGGTTGGCCGAAGCCAGCTGCTCGGAACTGATCGCGCCGGCATCCTGCATCACCGACAGCACGGTCTTGGCCCGGTCGACCGCGGCATGGGCATCGGCGGTGGGCGAATAGTGGCTGGGCGCCTTGACCAGCCCGGCCATGATCGCCGCCTCGGGCAGCGAGAGGGTATTGGCCGAATGGTTGAAGAAGCGGCGGCTGGCCGAATCGATGCCATAGGCCCCGCCGCCGAAATAGACCTTGTTGAGATAGAGCTCGAGGATCTCGTTCTTCGAGAACTTGGCCTCGAGCGCGAGGGCCAGCAGCGCCTCGCGGCCCTTGCGGTTGAAGGTGCGGTTGTTGTTGAGGAAGACGGTACGCGCCAGCTGCTGGGTCAGCGTGCTGCCGCCCTGCTTCCAGTGGCCCGATTGCGCGCGCACGAACAGCGAGCGGATCACGCCGACCGGATCGATCCCGACATGGCTGCGAAAGCGCCGGTCCTCGGTCGAGACGATGGCGTCCTTCATCACCTGCGGAATGTCGGAATAGGACAGCCACTTGCCATAGCTGGGGCCGAGCGCAACCAGCTGCGTGCCATCGCGCGCGCGCACCACAATGGTCTGTCCGTTCTGGCTCGATTTCAGCTCGTCGAAGCCGGGCAGCGACGAGGCTTGCATGTAGACCGCGGCGACCAGCCCGCCCAGCAGCACCAGCCCCAGCGCGCCGGTCCAGATCAGAAACCGCCTGAACCGGCTGGGCCCGCGCGGGGCCCCGCCGCCGGACGCACCACGCCCACCCCCGCCAGAAACCCGCTTCCGTGCGCTGTGAGCCATCTGTGCCGCAATTCCCTGTTCCCGCCGCAAGGGCGATGGCCACTGTGGCCGATAGACAGGGCTTGGTTAACCGCAGCTTGCCACAAAGGGAATCCCGATAATGGTGGGTGGCCGGTTGCGGCTATTCTTTCGGCTTGAAATCGAGGCTGGCCGAATTGACGCAATAGCGCATTCCGCCGGCCTCGCGCGGGCCATCGGGGAAGACATGGCCGAGGTGTCCGTCGCAGCGCGCGCAGCGCACTTCCACCCGGCTCATCCCGTGGCTGTCGTCGCGGAATGCCTCGACCGCCCCGTTGTCGAGCGGCGTGGTATAGCTGGGCCAGCCCGAGCCCGAATCGTATTTGGCATCGCTGGCAAACAGCGGCGCGCCGCAGCCCGCGCACATGTAGACGCCGGCCGCCTTGTTTGTCTCGTAGCGCCCGGTGAAGGCGCGTTCGGTGCCGTGTTCGCGCAGCACGTGGTACTGTTCGGGGGTCAGCCGCTCGCGCCATTCGGCTTCGCTGAGGTGCAGTTTCTCGGTCATGGACGCTCCTTGATCCCTCTTCTTCGTCACAGGTGGGCGAGAAGTTTCAGCAGTCTGCCCCACGCCTTCTCGGCCTGCGCCTTGTCATAGCTGGGGGCGTCCAGCGTGCACCAGCCGTGGTCGGCGGGATAGACTTCGACCTCGGCCGCCAGATGATCGGCGGCGAAGGTCTTTTTCAGCACCTCCTTGTCGGTCGGCGCGCGGGCATCGTCGTTGCGGGCGATGGCAACCAGAAAGGCGGCCTTGGCCTGCGCCAGCATGCGGTGCGGCGAATCGCCCTTGTCGGTGACGAGGCCGCCGCCGTGGAAGCTTGCCGCCACCTTGACCCGGCCCGGCAGCGCGGCTGCGGTGCGGAAGGTGAACGGGCCGGTCATGCAATAGCCGCAGGTGCCGATGCCGCGCTTGGCGTTGACTGCCTTGTTGGCGTCGAGCCATTTCACCAGCGCCATCGCATCGCGCGCGACGCCCGCGCCGTCGATCTTGGCGATCATTGGGGCAAGGCGCTTTTGCGTTGCGGGCTGGAACCATTCGGCCAGCGTGTTGGCAACCGGAGCGGGCGTGCTGCGGTAATACTGGTTGGGGACGATCACCGCATAACCCGCGCCGGCCAGCCGCCGCGCCATCGCGCGATAGGCCTCACGCAGGCCGGCAATATCGGGCCACATGATGACGGCGGCATGCGCGCCCTTGGCCGGGTGGACGAAGAAGGCATCGATCGTGCCGTCGGCGGCGGGGACCGAAACCAGCCCTTCGCTCAGCGCCGGGCCGGCGGCCACGGCCTGCTCGGCCAGCAGCATCCCGGCCATGGTAGCGCCGCCCAGTGCCAGCTCGCGGCGGCTCAGCCCGGTTTTCGCCATGGTGTCGGCAGTGGTCAGATCATCGCACATTGCGCCAGACTCCCCATCCGGCCTAAGCTTGATGCATGGCCGATCCCGCACAGATTACCGCATGGCAGCGGCTGGGGCCAGAGCTGACCACCTCGGGCGCCCTGTCCGAAAGGGATGTCGCGACGCTGGCCGAGCTCGGCGTGGCGCATGTCATCAACCTCGCGCTCGACAGCCATCCGCAGGCCTTGGCGGGCGAAGCCGCGCTGCTGAAGGCGCGCGGGCTGGGCTATACCCATCTGCCGATCCCCTTCGATGCGCCGGATGAGGAGCACTATGCGGCGTTCAAGGCGGCGCTGGCCAGCGCCCCGCGCCCGCTGCACGTCCACTGCATCATGAACTGGCGGGTTTCGGCCTGCCTATATTGCTGGCACCGCGAAGAGGGCATGGCCGAGGCGGAGGCGCGCGCGCTGATGGCGCAACAATGGCAGCCCGAGGTCAGCACCCATCCGGATGCACCGGCCTGGGCCCGGTTCATCAAGGGTTGAGCCCTAGTTTCCGCTGAGCGATGCCTCGCACTCGCCGATCAGGCTGGCGATGATTTCGGCCACCGGCTCTTCGGCGCGGACCATGCCGACCGACTGCCCGGCCATGACCGAACCGTTCTCGACATCGCCCTCGATCACCGCGCGGCGCAGCGCGCCGGCCCAGAACTTCTCGATCTCGAGCTGGGCTTCGTGCATGTCGACTTGGCCCTGGTCGAGCGCCTGGGCCACCTCGCGCTGCTTCGCGGTGAATTCCTCGGTCCCGGCATTCTTCAAGGCGCGCACCGGAATCACCGGCAGGCGCGGGTCGATCTGCACCGAGGCCACGGCATCGCGGGCATTGGCGCTGAAGAAGGCCGCCTTGAAGGCCGGGTGGGCAATCGATTCGCGCGCCGCGGCAAAGCGCGTGCCCAGTTGCACCCCGCAGGCGCCCATTTCGAGATAGGCGGCGATCATCTCGCCGCGCCCGATGCCACCGGCCACGAAGACGACATGGTCCTCGGCCAGGTGCGGCAGGAATTCCTGCGCCAAAACCGAGGTTGCGACCGGGCCGATATGCCCGCCCGCCTCGCTGCCCTCGATCACCAGCGCATCGGCGCCCGAGCGCAGCAGCTTCTTGGCGAGGGCCAGCGTCGGCGCGAAGACCAGTGCCTTGGCGTCGAAGTCCTTGATTGCCTCAAGGCTGCCCTTGGGCGGAATGCCGCCGGCCAGCACGACATGGCCGACGCGATGCTTGGCGCAGACCGCGATCAGGTCGAGCAGCTGCGGGTGCATGGTGATCAGATTGACGCCAAAGGGCTTGCTGGTCATCGTGCGGGTTGCGGCGATCTCGGCATCGAGCAGCTCGGGGGTCATTGCCCCGCAGGCGATCACGCCAAAGCCGCCGGCATTGCTGATCGCCGCCACCAGATGGCGCTCGGAAACCCAGCTCATCGCCCCGCACAGAATCGCGTGGCGGGTGCCAAGAAAGTCCCGGCCGCGTGCGGTCAGGGCATCGGTACGGGGCGAAGAAAGCAGTGCGGTCACGGGCGGCATCTCGTCATGGGGTCGGACGATGGGCCTATAGCCGCGCGAATGGGGCGGAAATTGGGCCGTGGCAGGGGCGTTTAGCTCTCTAATTGTCGCAGCAGGCTGCGCACGTCGCCATCCATGTCGGCATCGCGGGTGCGCAGATCCTCGATCAGCCGCACCGCGTGGATCACCGTCGAGTGATCGCGCCCGCCGAATTTGCGGCCGATTTCGGGGTAGGAGCGCGGGGTCAGCACCTTGGCAAGGTACATTGCGACCTGCCGCGGGCGCACCACCGCGCGGGCGCGGCGCTTGCTGGCCATTTCGGTGCGGTCGACCCGGTAGAACTGGCAGACAGTGCGCTGGATCTCGTCGATCGTGATCCGCTTGCGGTTGGCCGACAGGATGTCGGTCAGCTGGTCCTCGGCCAGCGCCAGGCTGACCGGCTGGCCGGTCAGCTGGGCATAGGCGATCAGCTTGTTGAGGCCGCCAACCAGCTCGCGCACGTTGCGGTTGATGGTGCGCGCGAGGAATTCGATCACATCGGCCGGGACTTCGGTCGGCGAGGAAAAACGCGCGAGGCGATGTTCGAGAATCGCGCGGCGCAGGTCGATATCGGCGGGTTGGATGTCGGCAACCAGACCCATGCTGAGCCGCGACAGCAGCCGCGGTTCCACCCCGTCGAGCGCCTGCGGCGCACGGTCGGCGGCGAAAACCAGCCGCTTGCCCTCGGCCAGCAGCGCGTCGATCGTGTAGAGCAGCTCTTCCTGGGCGCTGGCCTTGCCGATGATGAACTGGATGTCGTCCACCAGCAGCAGATCGAAGCCGCGCAGCCGGGCCTTGAACTCGATGGTCTGGTTTTGGCGCAGCGCCTGCACGAATTCGACCATGAAGCGCTCGGCGCTGCAATAGAAGATCCGCGCGCGCGGGTGCGCGGCAAGGAAGGCGTGGCCAATGGCGTGCAGCAAGTGGGTCTTGCCCTGCCCGGTCGCGGCCTTGAGATAGAGCGGCGAGAACTGCGGGGTTTCGACCGCAGCCATGCGCTGGGCGGCATTGGCGGCCAGCACATTGGCGGTGCCGGTAACGAAGCTGGTGAAGGTCAGACTGGGGTCCAGCCCGATCGAGCCCAGCCCCATCGCGTCGGCGCCCAGCGAACCCTCGCCCGGCAGGCCCACGGCCCGGCCACCTGAAAGCGCGCCCGGCGAGCCATCGTTGCCGGCCCGCGCGCCATCGCGCGGCAGGCGCAGTTCGCCCAGCGCACGGCGGCCCGGGTGGACTGCAATACGCACATGGCGCACGTCGGGCCGGGCGATCTTCCAGGCAAGGCTCAGGCGGTCCGCAAAGCGGTCGGCAACCCAGCCGGCGGAAAATTCGGTCGGCAGGAACAGGTCGAGCGTGCCAGTTTCCTTGCAGAACCGGCCCAGCTGGATCGGGCGGATCCACTGGGTGTGCAGCTGCTGGCCCAGATCCTTGCGCAGGCCCTGGCTGATGTCCGACCAATCGGCGGCGAGGTCGACGGCATCCTGATCGAGATCGGGGCGGTTATCGCCCCGTGCACGGGCCCCGCCCTCGGCGCGGCGCTCTCCCGGCAGCCCCGCGCTCATGCTTCCGCTCCTGTCAGCACCGATCGAACCATCAAAATCTGCAAAGCCTTCATTTCCGCCCCTGGCCGGGCGAACCCGGCGATCTTCTATCGTGT